>Ga0105106_10001400_pt1 | contig 17390 bp, 18 predicted proteins | sample PPLLaktember2015_5_FD_79109 | JGI IMG/M metagenome (GOLD analysis project Ga0105106, IMG submission 79109) | Freshwater sediment microbial communities from Prairie Pothole Lake near Jamestown, North Dakota, USA - PPLs Lake P8 Core (1) Depth... | ecosystem: Environmental > Aquatic > Freshwater >...
ATGCTGCTCACCGAGACGCTGTACAGCCTGCGCAAGCGCTCGCGCCTGGCGCGCTGGGGGCGCATGGCAGATTGGCTGCAGTTCCACATCTACACCGGCATCGTGGGGCCGTTCATGGTGCTGCTGCACTCGTCCTGGAAGCTAAACGGGCTGGCAGGTATAACCATGCTGATGACAGGCGTGATCGTGATCAGCGGCTTCATTGGGCGCTACATCTACACGCGCATCCCGCGCACTGCCGACGGTCTGGAGGACGCCGGGCTGATCGGGCAGATGCAGGCCGGGGCGCTGGCCAACGCACGCCGCCTGATGGCGCTGTGGCACACCATTCATATCCCCATCGGCATTGCCCTGTTTACCGCCGCCTTCGCCCATATCCTGGGGGCGCTATACTACGCTACCTTCCTGAAATAAGCCATGCAACACGAACGCCTGGGTTGCCTCTCCCCGCTCGCCCTGCTCACCACCGGCATCACCGTGGTGATCCTGATCGTTGCCTATATCACCGGCGGCAGCGCCATGTTCAGCCCGGGGGCGCTTAATGCGCAGGCCGGGGCGGAGATTGGCGGGGTCGCCTCCCACGCCGAGACCGGGGCGAACTGCGCCAGCTGCCACCCCGCGCCCTGGTCGAGCGAGACGCTGGCCGGGCGCTGTATGGCCTGCCACACTCCCATCCAGCAGGATAACGCCGACGCCACCTCCCTGCACGGCGGATTCCTGGCGCAGGATATCCATTCCACCTGCCGCGATTGCCACACCGATCATCGCGGCCCGGCGGGCGAGCTGACCATCATCGACCCGCTGACTTTCCCGCACACCGCCACCAGCTTCGACCTGGCTGCGCACGCCCAGACCGAGCAGGGCCTGCCGTTTGCCTGTATCGACTGCCACCCCGACAGCCTGACCGGCTTCGAGCTGCAGCTATGCACAGACTGCCACCAGGAGCTGGATCCTGCCTATATGGACGGTCACCTGCTCGATTTTGGGACAGAGTGCCTGGCCTGCCACGATGGAGTGGACCGCTACACGCATTTCGACCACAGCCAGACCGATTTCATGATCGATGGCGCTCACTCCGATCCCGCCTGCCGGGATTGCCATAGCAATGCGCGCACGCTGGCCGACCTGCAAAACACGCCCGGCGAGTGCCAGGCCTGCCATCTGGAGCAGGACGCCCATGCCGGTAAATTTGGCGCCCAGTGCGGAGCTTGCCACAGTACGCTCGCCTGGAAACCGGCCGAGTTTGATCACGATTTGGCAGCTTTCAAGCTGGAGGGTAAACACGCCGAAGTGGAGTGCGCCGAGTGCCACTCAGCCGGTTATGCCGGCACGCCAATTGAGTGCGCCGCCTGTCACCTGGAAGACGACGCCCACGCCGGGCAGTACGGGGTGGATTGCGGCGCCTGCCACACCCCCGCCGATTGGGGCGAGGCGACTTTCGACCACAGCCTGTCCGCTTTCCCGCTGGATGGGGCACACGTCCAGGTGGAATGCCAGGACTGCCACGTCAACGGGCAGTACCAGGGCACGCCCGTCGAGTGCGCTGCCTGCCACAGCGAGCCGGCCTTCCACGCCGGGATGTTCGGCGGGCAGGCCTGCTCGGAGTGCCATAGCACCATCGCCTGGCAACCGGCGCGTTACGATGGCCCCCACACCTTCCCTATGAATCACGGCGAGGGCGGTAACACCTGCGCCGACTGTCACCAGCCAGACCTGACCCAGTGGACCTGCTATACCTGCCATGACCGGGCCGGAATTGAAGGGGAGCACCGCGAAGAAGGTATCGCCGATTTCAGCGACTGCCTGGGCTGCCACCCCACCGGTGAAGAGGGGGATGATGATTAAGGGAAGCAAGAAAGCCGCTCCTGATCAAGGATCCGTTCGCTAATTCACTGCCGCAGCCGTTCCAATAAGGGATTATCGACCATAATTTGCTGTATAATGAAACAAAACATTCCTGATGGAGCGAAGAAGCATGACCGGCGCCAATATCAAGATACCCTACAAGAACCTGAGCGAACTTTGCCAGCGCTACCATGTTCAACGGCTGGCTTTGTTTGGTTCTGCTACGAGCGGAGATTTTCGTCCCACTAGCGATATCGATGTGCTGGTTGTCTTTGAACCGTCCGCCAGGGTAACCTTTATGACTCTGGGTAGAATGACTCGCGAACTATCAATGCTTTTCAAGCGCCCGGTTGATCTGGTCCTGCAAGAGGGGCTCAAACCTGTTATTCGCGAATCAATACTGGCAAGTGCTCAAGAGGTTTATGCGCGCTGAATTACTTTACCTGCAAGATATTCTGGATGCGGCTAAGTCAATTCGGCGATTCTGTGCAGAAATTACCGAGGATCAATTTTTAGTCGATGAACTTCGCCAGAGTGCAGTTTTACAAAAAATTAATCATTGTAGGCGAAGCTGCAGCAAGGCTTTCAGCAGATTTCAAAGAACTTCATTCTGAAATTGAGTGGGATAACATTATAGGTTTCCGGAATATCGCTATACATGAATACTTTGCGATACTCTGGCAGATTGTCTGGAATACTGCCCTGATCAATGTGCCCGAGCTAGCCCAACAAATAGAGAAAATTCTTAGAGACGAATTTCAAGATTAGTTTAATTGAGAATTGACCGATTGCATGGGGCGGCGAGGCTTCGCGCCGTGCTCTTTCCGGGCTCCGTGATCTTTACGGCCATCCGTTGACAGCCCTCCCCACCGTCTCCCTGAGTCAGCGAGATTCTCGAGAGCCTGGCGCGGAGCGCCAGAGTCATACTAGCCAGGAGAGCACTGGCTTTCAGCTTGACCTACAAAGAGCGTGCGCCCTTCAGAGCAGAAACTGAGTTTTCAAGAAAAGACTCGGTTTTCGAAAGGAAACTCGGTTTTCACAATTAGGATTATTCCAGGTATCTTTATCGTCATTATTAATATGTTATTAATCTCATGGGGGTTAAAAGGGTGTAGGATTGTTTTTTGAATTGAATAGCACTCGCCGAATCTTCGGATCGGGGAACCCTCTCCTGGGGCGAATCAACAGCACGGCTTTCATCGAGCACGGCTGCTGTAGAGCAAGTCTTCTGCTCGAGCCCGGCAGCTAACCTCGTAGGCGTTGAAGATCGAATGGCGTACACCGTCCGCAGATGGTGTGCAAGAAGCTAAGCTGGAAAACCCGCTTGAGCTGGATCATCAGCGTTTACGGAGTTGTCGACCGGATAACTCGAATTAGAGCTTGCTTTTTTGTTCCTCAAGGAGGAATTCAATGTACAACCTGGATAATTTTGCCTCACAAGTGAATCCGCCCAGCCCCCAGGAATTTGCCCTGCGAGTGCGCAGGATTCAACAAGAACGGGTCCTACAGGCCGGGGAATCCCAGGGTAATCTTCACCCCGCTGAGGGCAAACAGCGCTCCCTGCTGAGGCGGATTGCCCGCTTCTTGGGCCTGCCGCGCGCTTCATGACCGCATGCGCCAGTCGTGACTGCAAGCGCGGGTCGCCCTAGAAGGAAAACAATTGCATATCAAAAAAGCCGCCCAGAACATCTTCCGGGCGGCTTTTGATTTTTAAACCGCTGGTGGTGCACCGCATACAAGCCGGGGATCGGAAAACATTAATGAGCTTTGCCGTTGGAATCTCATATAATAGAAAAGAGCACAGGCGGGAATTAAGCTGTCTGAGCGAAGCAGCGCTGCTCTTGCGCTGCGCAGTCGAAGACCAATTTGCCTCGCCCCACAATCCAGTCGCCATGAGTCCTAAAGGTAAAGTTGTCGCTGTGTAGCTTGGTAGGCGCGAGCAAAGCATTGCGGCGGCTGAGCGGTTTCATCTAAAATTTGGATGAAAGGACAGATCATGCGCGCTCATCTCTTACCACTCGCTTCCTTTAAATACCTCACCCGCCTCACCATCTGCCTGGCGCTGCTGGCTGCCTTCAGCCAGGTTGGCCTGTCTGCGCCTGCCAGCAGCGCCTCTCCGACCACGCTCAGAGCGCCAGCATCCCGGGAGGCTCCCGTCCAGTGGAGCACTCATGCGAGCATGCCGGAGCAAGCTGGCATGCCGGACCAGGCCTGGCAGACGATCCAGGGCATCATTCAAGCCGACCAGGCCCAGGCTGCCCGGCGCGCCTGGCTCAGCCAGCCGCTCACTTCGCCGGTCAGCCCGCGCGGGCTGGCAGCCGACACATGGCTCAGAGCCGCCCAGATCCTGCCGGATGACCCGCAAGCAGGCCTGGCCTTCGGTTATTCGGTCGCCATCGATGATGACCTGGTGGTGGTGGGCGCCTACTGGGATCACGGCGTGGAATATGGCGAAGGTGCGGCGTATTTATTCCGCAAACCAGATTCGGGCTGGGCGGAGATCTACAAGCTCGCCAAGCTCAAAGCCAGTGACGCCGGCTTTCACGATTCCCTGGGCTGGTCGGTCGATATTTACGGCAATGATATTGTGGCGGGCGCGCCTGGCGACGATACGAGCCAGGGCAGCGCCTATCTTTTCGCCCAGCCATTGGGAGGCTGGAGGGACACCACCGAGACGGCCAAGCTGACCGTCAGCGATCGCGCTTACAGCGACCAGTTTGGGAGCCGGGTGGTGTTCAGCAGCTACGATACGATCATCGTCAGCGCGCCGTTTGACGATATCGGCGTCGAAACCAATCAGGGTTCGGTCTATATTTTTGCTCGGGCGGGCGCTGCCTGGTACGACATGACCGAATCCGCCCGCTTCTATACCACGGATGGATCGGCGTATGATTATTGTGGCGGGTCGCTGGCAGCCGATGAAGAGACCATCGTGGTAGGCGCTCACGCCCATCACAGCGGAGACGACATCGGGGCTGGGCAGGCTTACGTCTATCTGCACGCCAATGGCTGGAACAATCGCAATGAAGATGCCCGCCTGGTCGCCAGCGACAGCGCCGAACACGAGTATTTTGGCTGGTCGGTCGGCGTGGATGGAGATGTGATCGTGGTGGGGGCGCCAGGGGAAGTATCCTTTGACAATACCGGGGAGGAAGCCGCCTATGTGTTCGTCCGCCCGGCGGGCGACTGGATCGGCGAGCTGACCGAAGACGCCCTCCTGACCGCCAGCGATGGAGCATTTGAGCATGAATTTGGCAACCGGGTGGCGATCAGCGGGGATACTATTGTGGTGGGGGCGCCGGACGCCGATACACCTGGCGGGGACGTGCTGGGCGCGGTGTATGCTTTCACCCGGCCCACCGGCGGCTGGGCGAGCATGACCGAAACAGATAAACTATACGAAAGCGACCTGGCCATTGGGTACAAGTACAGCTACGGGCTGGCCATCCAGGATGGCGTGATCGTGGTTGGGGCGCCTGAATACGACCTCCTGGAGTATGTCAATAACGGCGCTGTGTATGTGTATGTCCCCCAGGCAGCTCCCAGCGAGTTCCTGTACCTGCCCAGTGTACTGCGCCCCTAGGCTGCCTGGCGCGGGAAGGCGCCTTGCTTCTCACCGTCAGGCACGCTTCCTTTAATAGCAGCTGCGCAGTCGCAACGGAAGCAGAGCTCTCCTCTCAGACAGCTTGGACTGCCGGGGAGGTGGGCGCAAGCCTTGCGCCCCTACTAATGATCGTAATTTTCCCGAGCTGTCAACGAATGCCAGGGTTTCGGTCCGTGCTCTTTACGGTAATTCGTTTAATCCCCATGACCTAGACGGGCATTCGTTGACAATTTTGAGGTCGGAAGGCGTAATTAATTAATCAAGTTGAATAATTAATTGCTTGACAAAACCCCTGACATACCATTAAAATTACACCGTTCGCATTGTGGACGGAGCTGTTCCCCATCCTGGCTGGCATGAGTTGGAGGGTAATATGTCGGACGTCGCTGCACCTGTTCAAAAGCCCAGAAAGCTGAAAGATTTCGGCGAAGGCGACCGCAGACTGCGTAATATCATGATGGTGGGGTCGCTCCTGGGGGGCATCCTGGTCTGGTATTTGCTCTCCCTGCATCCTATTATCGGCATCATCCTGGCGGGACCCGACGACGTGATCAAAAAAGGCCTGGCCGAGGAATGGGCCGCCGGGCGCCTGCAAAAGAATATCCTCATCTCGCTGTGGCGCGTGCTGGCCGGCTGGACCCTGGCTTTCCTGGCTGCCATCCCCACCGCCTTCCTGATGGGCTGGTACGCCAAGTTCAAGAACATCGTCGATCCGTGGATCCAGTTCATGCGCACCATCCCCCCCATCGCCCTCATCCCGCTGGTAATCCTGTTCATGGGCATCGGCGAGGAAGCCAAGCTGACGGTGATCTTCGTGGCGGCTTTCCTGGTGATGGTGGTCACCATTTACCAGGGCGTGCGCGGCATCGACCTGACCCTGGTCAAAGCCGCCTACACCTTCGGCGCCTCCGATTTTGACATCTTCTACCGGGTAATCGTGCCCGCTTCGTTCCCCTTCATCCTGGTCGCCGCCCGCCTGGGCATCTCCACCGGCCTCACCACCCTGATCGCCGCCGAGCTGACCGGCACCATCTTCGGCCTGGGCAATATGATCCAGGAAGCCCAGCTTTATTTCCGCATGGACAAAGTCATGCTGGGCATCATCTGTATCGGCATCATCGGCTTCATGCTCGACCGCCTGATCCTGTACCTGGAAAAGAAACTCACCCGCTGGCAGTAAGGGGTAAAACCAATGGCTGAACCACTGATCAAAATCGAGCATGTCAATAAAACCTATCAAGGCGTCAGCGGGGACGTTGAAGCGCTCAAAGACGTCAATCTGAACATTGACGAAAACGAATTCATCGCCATCGTCGGGCCGTCGGGCTGCGGCAAGACCACCCTATTGAACATCCTGGCAGGGCTGGAGACCTACGACTCGGGCTCGGTGACCATGCAGGGACAGCCCATTGTCGGCCCCGGGATCGATCGCGGGGTGATCTTCCAGCAGTATGCCCTGTTTCCCTGGCTGACGGTGCGCAAGAATATGCAGTTCGGGCTGAAATACCGCAATTACTCCAAAGAGAAACAAGAGCAGATCACCAACCACTACATGGAGATGGTCGGCCTGACCGAGTTCGCCAATTTGTATCCCAAAGAGCTCTCCGGCGGGATGAAGCAGCGCGTGGCGATTGCGCGCGGCTATGCCACTTCCCCCACCGTGCTGCTGATGGACGAGCCATTTGGGGCGCTGGACGCCCAGACCCGGGCGCAATTGCAGGAAGACCTGCTGCGCACCTGGGAGACCGAGCGCAAGACCATCTTTTTCATCACCCATGACGTGGAAGAAGCCGTGCTGCTGGCTCAACGCGTGGTGATGATGAGCGCCCGCCCCGGGCGTGTGAAGCAAACTGTCAAGGTGGACTTGCCTTACCCGCGCAACCAGGAGACCAAGATCCTGCCGCGCTTTAACGAGATCAAAAACCATATCTGGGCCAACGTGTACCAGGAATACCTGTCTGTCAAAAAATGATCACCCGCCTTAACCTGGAAGGCCTGCAGGCCTTCATCCCCCCGGAAAAGCTACGCCAGGCCATCCAGGCCCGGGCAGCCGATCTGGCGCCTATCCTGCAGGGCGATTTTGGCAGCCCGGCCGATCTGGGCTGGTTCTCACCGGCGCGCTGGGAAGATGACCCGCTGGTGGAGCTGATTGAGCGCCTGGCGCAGGTGATCCGGGCGGAGACGCAGGTGTTCGTGCTGGTGGGGGTGGGCGGCTCCAACCGCGGCGCCCAGGCGGTGATCGGGGCGCTCGGCGACCGGCGCGTGGAGATCCTGTATGCCGGGGATAATCTCTCGGCGCACGCCATGCAGCGCACCCTGCAGCGCCTTCAGGGGCGCTCGACCTTTATCAACGTGATTGCCAAGGACTTTAACACCCTGGAGCCGGGCATCGCCTTCCGCTTGCTGCGCCAGCATTTGCAGGATACCTACGGCAGCGAGGCTGCCGAGCGCATCCTGGTGACCGGCAGCCGCGGCGCAGGCCAGCTTTTTGACCTGGCGGAGATGGCCGATTACACATACCTGCCCTTCCCCGAGGATATGGGCGGGCGCTGGAGCGTGCTCTCGGCGGTGGGCTTCCTGCCCATGGCGGTGGCGGGCGTGGACCTGCGGGAGCTGATCCAGGGCGCGGTGGAGGCGGCAGCCGAGCTGAAGGAGCTGCCCCTGGAAGAGAATCCAGCGGTGCAGTACGCCGCGGCGCGCAATTTGCTGGCTGAGCAGGGTTTCGCGATGGAGAACCTGGCTACTTTTGAGCCCAGCCTGAATTATTTCGCCCGCTGGAGGAGCCAGCTTTTCGCCGAGAGCGAGGGCAAGGATGGGCGGGGCGTCTTCCCCATCACCAGCAGCTATTCTGAGGACCTGCATGCCAGCGGGCAGTATATCCAGGAGGGACGGCGCATACTGTTTGAGACGTTCCTGGATGCACGCTTCAGCCACCCGGAACTGGTGATCGCTCCCAGCCGGGTGGTGGATGGCTTCGCTTATCTGGATGGCGAGCGCTTTGAGGAGCTTAATGCGGCGGTGTACCAGGCGGCGTACCAGGCACACGTGGCCGGAGGGGTGCCGTGCATGCAGTGGCAGTGCGGCGCACCCACCCCGGCGCTGTTCGGCGAGCTGTTTTACCTGTTTATGTTGAGCTGCTGTCTCTCGGCGCGCTGGATCGGGGTGGACCCCTTCGGCCAGCCGGGTGTGGAAGCGTATAAGAAGAATATGTACCGCTTGTTGGGAAAATAAATTTGAAACCACGCATTGGTATTGTTGGCACCGGGCAAACCGTGGGCATCGCCCACTACCACACTCAGGGACTGCTGGCAGACGGCAGGGCTGAGATCGCGGCGGTGTACGACATTAATAATGAAGGAGCAGCCACCTTCCTGAGAGAACACGGCCTGGAGGGGGCGCGCCTGTGCACCAGCTATGCCGAGTTATTGGGCTGCGTGGACGCGGTAGATATCTGCACACCAAACTACACGCATATTGACTACGTGCTGCAGGCCATCCAGGCCGGTAAAGCCATCTTTGTGGAAAAACCCCTGGCGCTCTCGGCCAGCGACAGCCGCCGGGCAGTGGACGCCCTGGAAGGCAAAAACCTGTTCAACATGGTGGGGTTTGTGTATCGCTACGCCAATGTGATGCCCCGGCTGCGCCGGCTGGTGCGGGATGAGATCGGGCGCGTGTACACCTTCAGCGCCAGCTTTGGCGGCAAGCGCCTAGCGAACCCGCAGATCGGCGTGGAATGGCGCATGCTGCGGGCGCTCTCCGGCTCGGGGGCGCTGGGCGATTTCGGCAGCCATGTGATCGACCTGGCGGCTTTCACTTCCGGCCTGCTCTTCAAGAAGGTGAGCTGCCTGACCAGCACCGTCATCCACCAGCGCCCGCCCAACCTGAGCGGCAAGACCCAGGTGGAGAACGACGACCAGGCGGTATTTGCCGCCCGCACCATCGGCAACGCCCTGGCGTCCTTCATCGTCAGCCGGGTGGGCATGGACGAGCTGCGCCTGCTGGTGGTGGGCGAAGGCGGGCTGGCACGCGTGAGCATGGCGGCCTCCGACCAGATCGATTACCTGCCTGCCTCCGGCGGCGTGTACAGCACCGAGCCGCGCCAGATCACAGTAGAGCACCAGCAGCCTTTCGATGGCTGGTTCGCGGCGCAGATGCGCGCCTTTGTGGACGGCCTGCTGGGCGAGCCCGGCGATACAGCCGACATCCGTCAGGGGCACTACGTGGAGTGCGTGCTGGAGGCTGCCCAGAAAGCCGCCGCCATGCATGCCGTGCGGGTGGAGATCTAGCATGCAGATCGGATTCCACACCAACGCCTTCGTGTGGGCCGGGGTGACGGACCTGCTGGAGATTGCCAGCTTCGCCGCCGAGCATGGCTTCGACGCCCTGGAGGTCGGGCCTGGTTTCCCGCTGGACGAGAAGGTCTTTTCTCAGGCGCTGCAAAAGGTGAGCATCAGCAATTTTGCCTTTGCGCGCAATTTCATCGACGACGACGCCGAGAAAGCCCGCCAGCTCAAGAGCGAGCTGAACACGCGCATGCGCTTTGCCAGCAGCATCGGGGTGCAGAAATTCATGTTCTCCACCGGCATCAGCCAGCGCCTGTCGATGCCCGAGAGCGGCGGCATGGACCCGCTGGCCAGCATTGAACCGGTGGTGGCTTTCCTGGAAGAAACCCTCGAGCTGGCCGATAAGCTGGACCTGCTGATGATGCTGGAAAACTGCCCCATGTACCGCAACATCGCCACGTCACCGCTGATGTGGCAGGAGCTTTTCCAGCGCCTGCCCAGCCCGCGCCTGGGACTGTGCTACGATCCCAGCCATTTTGTGTGGCAGATGATCGACGTCTACCAGCCGATCAGCGAATTTGGCGGTAGAATCCAGCACATTCATCTGAAAGACACCGAGCTGAACGGGACGATCCTGAACCGGGTCGGCATCCTACACAACGTCGCCAAAGAACGCGGCTATTTCCCCAACCAGTGGTGGCGGCATACCATTATCGGAGGAGGTGAAATTGACTGGGAGATGTTCAAGCTAGAGCTGGAAAAAATTAACTATACCGGCAGCCTGAGCTTTGAAATGGAAGATTTTCAATATGAGTTAGACCCCGCCCGGGTCAGGCGTGGCTTGATCATACAGCGGGAATATTTACAAGCACAGTGGAAGATTTGAGTTATGGGAACGATCCATCGCACGCTGGATGGAAGTCGCCTTTCAATCACAAGCATTAGAGGAGAAAGAACAATGAAAAAGAACGTATGGTTTTCAATTTTAGCCGTGGTAGTCTTGCTGTCCAGCATGCTGGCAGCCTGCGCCACTCCCGCCACCGAAGCGCCCGCCCCCGTGGCGACAGAAGCCCCCGCCGAGCCCGTGGCGACCGAAGCCCCTGCTGAGCCCGTGGCAACCGAAGCGCCGGCTCCGACCGAAGTGCCCGCGCCCGTGGTGACTGAAGAACCCGAGCCGATCCGCATCAACGTGATCTACCACCCGACCATCGGCGGCACCACCGCCGTTGCCATCGCGGATGCGTATGGCATGTTCGAGGAAGAAGGCCTGGATATCCGCTACCAGCGCTTCACCGCCGGTCCACCTGAAATCGCCGCCATGGTCGCTGGGCGCGCTGATATCGGCTTCATTGGCTCGGGCGCGGCCTGGTTGGCCTTCCGCGGGGATGTGAATATCATCGCCCTGGACAACCTGGCCATGACCGACGAAGTGATCGCCAAGAAGAGCAGCGGCATCGAGACCATCGAGGACCTGCGCGGCAAGGTCATCGGCACCCAGATCGGCGCAGCGGGCGACAGCCTGCTCAGCCTGGTGCTGGCTAAAGCCGGCCTGACGCGCGACGATGTAACCATCGTCAACATGGACAACAACAACCTGGCTTCAGCCATCGTTTCCACTGGTGGGCAGAGCGTGGATGCGATCGCCGGCTGGCAGCCTGGCACCACCGCTGTGCTGGAAGCCCTGGGCGAGGATGGCATCAAGCTGGCCACCAACGAAGACTTCCCCGAAGCCGCCTTCCCCAGCACCTGGGTTGCCAACAAGGATTTCGTCAAGAACAACCCCGAAGCCGTGCAGAAGTTCGTCAATGCGCTGACCAAAGCGCAGGCCTACCGCGCCGAGAACATGGAGGAAGCCTGCGAATGGGCTTCCGAGAAAGCCGGACAGGCCGCTAACGACCTGTACTCGCAGATCCCCTTCGCCATCTGGCCTACCGCCACCGAGCTGAGAGCCTACTACTATGATGGCGGTTTCGAAGAGATGCTGCTAAACCTGCGCGCCAACCAGATCGCCGGCGGCCGGATCACCGATGCGGATGCCAAGCCGCTCGAGGAAGTTTACCTGTCTGAGTTCGCCAAGAACGCCACTGCCGATTACTAAATCCGGGGCAATGCCCCCCCCGATCGCCTGACTTGACGGTAGCAGGCGCTGCCCGCTGCAACCGTCAAGCAGGTCGCACGACACAAAGCAACAGCCGCAAGGTTGTTGCTTTGTGCTATGATGGGAGTGATCCAGCAATTACGAGGAGGAAAAGATGGACCTTGGCCTGACCACCCCCGCCCTGCTCTTCCCGGCCATTTCGCTGCTGCTGCTGGCCTACACCAACCGCTTTCTGACCCTGGCGAACCTGATCCGCGAGCTGCACAAGAGCTATAAAAGCAACCCGGAGCAGGTCATCCTGGCGCAGATCTCGAACCTGCGCTACCGGGTACACCTGATCCGCGATATGCAGGTGTGGGGTATTGCCAGCTTCTTCCTCAGCGCCTTGTGCATGTTCTTCCTGTACGCCGGGCAGGAGCTGGTGGGCAAGCTCATCTTTGGGGTGAGCCTGGTGGCGCTGATGGTCTCGTTGGGGATCTCGTTCCGTGAGATCCAGGTCTCGATCGACGCGCTGAGCTACCGCCTGAGCGACCTGGAGGAGAATTTTCCGAAGTAAGGGCTGTCAACGGAGCATGAAACGTACGGGCGCTGGGGGATGATTTCGAAAACCAGATCCCGGGGATTTCGCCCCTGCGCCCGTACCGGACAGATGGGAGAAATGACATGGATATACAGGATGGGCAGGATGTTTGATCCTGAGCAGGCTGGATATCCATGTTTTTTGTTAGACCGTCAACGAATGAAAGGCAATGAATTACGAATACTGGCAGGCGTTCGTTTATTCGTTTGATCATTCGTTTATGGCTTACACCTGAAAAAACCGCAGATTGCGCAAATGAATATTCCAGTCGACCCGTCGTGATCGACCTGGAACTAGTTTGCATAAAGCTATAAGTCTTTTTGAGATTCGATAATCTGGTTGAATTTCTTGCGCACGGCCACCGGATCAGCAATAGGCTTAAATTCACCTGTAGTTCCACCCGTCCCAGTCACGGATACTGTGCCAAAGTTCAAAATCCTACCTAGGATATTTTGGTCCACAGCGAGACTTTCTACTTTCGGCAGTAGAATTTCCAGCGTATTGCGGCGAATAAAACCGGTTTTTGCTATGATGCGGCGATCCGTGACGCCAAATTCGGTAGTGAGCAGGATGAGGATCGCTCGTAGAGCAAGAAGTATTGAATAGAAGAATACGACCACCGAGATCAGGACTGTGAAACCTCCAGCCATTCTTCCCGCATCGAGATTGGTCGCCTGTGAGCTATTTACACCGTAAAAAAATACTATAACAGAGATGATAAAAATTAGCAGAGGCGCCAGGAAAACTGCAGGATGAACGCGGGCCGTGTATAGAATTTTCTCGTTGGGCATGAGGTTATCTTCAATGTAGCTCATTTGATTCTCCTATATTGGGAAGAGTTTTTGTGTTTCGTTTTTGGAATTTAGAAATTATACAGGCGACAGTATAGGATGAGTTCGTCCACAGCCTTACAAATATACTAAGGGTAAATGACCTATGGATACGAAGGACAGGTAAATAATAAATCCAGTTGCCCTCCACCCTAATCGGCGGTAAGATACCTCTATCGCATTCGCTATATCCCAGAGGGACTCCATGACCGCACCTGATAGCATCCTGCAGCTCGTCGAGCTTAGCCGTATCAGACCCTGTTTTGAAGCTGGCAAGCGTGAAGGATAGAATGGCAACCAGCGTGCTCCCGCCTGGGTGTGCGTTGGCAGGAACAATGTTGAGAGGAGGAGCTGTGACTGACCTTATGCGCGTGACGCTGGAAATCGGACCGAGGGGCAAGAAGGTGGTGGCGGTGGCGCCGGACTGGCCCGGCCTCGAGCGCGGGGCAAAGACCGGGGAGGCTGCGATCGAAAAATTACTATCCTACGTACCACGCTATGCAGCGGTGGCGACGCTGGCCGGGCTGGAGGCTGAGTTTGCGAACATCACCGCCGCCGACGTGGTTGAGCAGTATCCGGGAACGGGCTCGACCGACTTCTGGGGTGTCTCGTTCGCGTTTTCGAGCATCGATCAACAAGCCATGCCGGACACAGCATTGGAGCGTGAGCTGGCGCTGATGCGGGCGTGCTGGGCGTTTTTTGACGGTGTTCGTGGGCGTGTGTCGGCTGAGCTGCAGCGGGGCCCGCGCGGTGGAGGCGAGATCGGGACCGTATTATACGGCATGTAATTATCAATGAGATGGATTGGGGGAAGGGTCTCGGGGTACTACCACCTCACGAAGGTATGCCGACCGGCGATGAATTGAATGCGCATCGCGACGCCTACTGCAGCGCAATCCAGGCGCTGCATTCCCAGAGCAAGATGGCCCGCACCTGGCCGCTGCGCTATCTGATCCGCCACACCGCGTATCACACCCTCGATCACGCCTGGGAAATGGAAGACAAGGATCTGACTGCCAGATGAGCGTGAGGCTGTGCGCTGTCTCCAACCGCAGCGCTGCTCTATGATAATGCAGAGCGGAAAAAAGCCTAAAAAGATCCGGTTACGACGTCTCCGGCGCGTTTGAAATTGGCGGTGATCACGCCGCTGGGGGTGGTTTGCACATCGACCAGGCTGAACGAAGCCGGGAGCGTGCCGCCGGCGAACAGGCGTTGGCCCATACCGAGCGTCACCGGGAAGATCTTCAGCCACAGCTCGTCGACCAGGTCGTGCTTCAACAAGGTCTGGATGAAGTCGCCGCTGCCGTGCACCTGCAAGTCGGGGCCGTCCTGCTGCTTCATCTGGCGGACCTGAGCGGGAACATCCCCCTTTAAAAACACCGTTTTCTGCCACGGGTGGCTGGTAAGGGTATTCGACGCCACGTACTTGACCGCGTGGTTAATGGGGTTATCGCCGCCCTCGTTAGTGGGCCAGTAGGAGGCGAAGATCTCGAAGGTCTTGCGACCAAGCAGCAGATCGAATGGCGCCCCCATTTGGACAGTCATGATCTCGCCCAGCGCCTCATCGAAGAAGGGCACCGTCCAGCCGCCGAGGGTGAAGTTATCCCGGGGGTCTTCGGATGGCCCGCCGGGTGCCTGCATGACACCGTCCAGACTGATAAAGGAGAGTAAGATTATCTTTTTCATGGGAATAATTTTACCATGGATGGGAAAACCAGGGTTCATTGAATAATCGGTCTGTGAATTCAATAACCGGGTTTGCGGCTCGTATCAATGCGAGACTAGATATCCAAAAGAGTTTTTGAATTATTTCTTCTGTTCTTTTTCACATTTACTTGTATTCTGTGGATCAATTCATCAAAATTACTTATTCCTTTGGATACCACAACACTCGGATACGGAGAGAATGAGTAGAGTAAACCAAATAAACGATGGAATAATGGCAACGAATGCGTTCTGATTACCCAAACGTTTTTGAGAAAAGAGATATTAAACAAAGGTTTGATTTCAATTAAGGCTTCCCAGGGCACAAATAGTTGTCTCCAGAGAAAATCGATCTGTAATCCATCCTTATCTGACACAATTTCTGCATTAAAACTGCTGCGGAGAAGAAAAATTACACTACAGATTACTGCAAAGAAAAATTGCCATGCAATTGTTTCAAATGTTATTGGAATATGGTTGGCAATAGCCTTGATCAGCGGATAGAAAAAGATGAACAATGGAAATAAAATCCCCAAATAATTAAATACGATCGTTTGCAATTCAACGTACCATGGATACTTGTGATGTATCGGTTGCATAATAATTGTCACATATCGTATTCGAGTAGATTGTATCGAAAAAACATCCTCCTGTGTATATACAATGGAATTTCGTGGTCTAATTTTTCATCCCGGGCGACTGATTTTCCGAGTTGGCTTTCATTCGTTGATGGCTTATGGTCAAGCGAGCCAGAAGACCTCTGGCTTAAAGCTTAACCTACACTATTTATCTGCGTACATCTGCGCCATCTGCGGTTAATTAACAGATAATCATCCACGAAAATTGAACGAATACACTCCGGCATTCGTTTATTCGTTGGTTTTTATTCGTTGATGGCCTCCGGACAAGCTAGCCAGGAGATCACTGGCTTTAAGCTTATCCTACGCGGAAAATGAAAACTCGGCTTTTTCTTGAAAGCCGAGTTTCTGACCCTGGGTTAAGAAACCGAGTTTTCAAGAAAAAACTCGGTTTTCAATTGTCAGGCGCCGATATAGGCCTTCTTCACGCCTTCATCTTCCGCTAGGTCGGCGCTGGGGCCTTCCAGCACTACCCGCCCCACTTCCATCACATAGCCATAATCGGACAGCTTGAGCGCCAGGCGGGCGTTCTGCTCCACCACCAGCACAGTCAGCCCGGTCTGGTGGATATGCTCGATGGTCTGGTATAGCTCTTTAACCACCAGCGGCGCCAGGCCCAGGGAAGGCTCGTCCATCAGCAGCAGGCGCGGGCGGGACATGAGGGCGCGCCCCACCGCCAGCATCTGCTGCTCCCCGCCGGAGAGGGTGACGGCGCGCTGGCTCTGGCGCTCCTTGAGGCGCGGGAACAGCGTATACACCTGCTCCAGATCCTTGGCGTAGCGGCTTTTATCCTTCAGCACGTAAGCACCCAGGCGCAGATTCTCCACCACCGTAAGGTTGGTGAACACGCGCCGCCCCTCCGGCACCATGGCGATCCCTAAAGCCACCCGGTCGAAGGGCGGCATGTTCAGGATGTCTTTGCCATCGTAAATAATCTGGCCTTTGACGTTTTTCACCAGCCCGCAGATGCTGCGCAGGGTGGAGCTTTTCCCGGCGCCGTTGGCCCCGATCAGAGTCACGATGCTGCCTTCCGGCACGTGGATGTTCAGGTCGCGCAGGGCGTGCACGCCGCCGTAGAAAACATTCAGGTCTTTGATGGTCAGCATGCTCAGCCCTCCCCCAGGTAGGCATCGATCACCGCCCGGTTGTTTTGGATTTCGTAAGGGTTGCCGGTGGCGATGGTCTTGCCGTAATTCAACACCGAGATCTCCTCGCAGATGCCCATCACCACGCGCATGTGGTGCTCGATCAGTAAGATGGTCAGGCCGTAGTCCTGGCGCACTTTGAGGATGAAATTAATCATCTCATCTTTTTCTTCGGAGCTCAGCCCGGTGGCAGGCTCGTCCAACAGCAGCACTTTTGGCTCGGTTGCCAGGGCACGCGCCACCTCCAGCTTGCGCTGCAAGCCATACGGCAGGGCGCCGGCTTTTTCATCGAGATGCACCGCCAGGCCCAGCTGTTCCAGGAGCTGCATGGTCTGGTCGACGGCGCGCTGGTCGTGTTTCATATAGCCAGGCGTACGCAGGACGGCCTGCACCGGATTGGAGCCCATGCGCAGGTGGTGCCCGATCATCACATTGTCGAACACGCTCAGGTCGCGGAAAACGCGGCTGTTCTGGAAGATGCGCGTCAGCCCCATGGCGGTGATCCGATGGGGGGTCAGGTTGGTGATCTCTTTGCCTTCCAGGTACAGATTCCCTTGCGTGGGCTTGTAGACCCCGATGATCACATTAAACACGGTGGTCTTACCCGAGCCGTTGGGACCGATCAGCCCGGCAATGCGCCCCTGCTCCAGCTCCAGGTTGAAA
>Ga0105106_10001401_pt1 | contig 17377 bp, 14 predicted proteins | sample PPLLaktember2015_5_FD_79109 | JGI IMG/M metagenome (GOLD analysis project Ga0105106, IMG submission 79109) | Freshwater sediment microbial communities from Prairie Pothole Lake near Jamestown, North Dakota, USA - PPLs Lake P8 Core (1) Depth... | ecosystem: Environmental > Aquatic > Freshwater >...
AGGGTAAGAACCATTGCGGTGGTTGACGGCGCCCCCCGTCCGCTGGTAGCGCTCTCGGCCCAGCCAGTCGGTCAGCTCGGTTCGCATCACGGCGTCGAGGTACGCCGCCACGGCCTGCTGGATATCCGAACGCATTATCTCAAAGAACTGTTGAGGTTGCTCATGAAGAGACTTGAAAATCTCGATTACTTCGGATACGGTAATCTCCAGTTTCACGGGCGCTTTCTCCTTTCATGGTGGGTTTGGGCAAAACCCTTGTAAAGGAAAAGCGCCTTTTTTACTACCTGGAGAGTTCACACAAGATTTTTTACACTACCTATGTCGGTACAGTTTACATTGCATCCTGTGCGGCTGAAATGATTCAATTGGCTGATATTAAATAATATGTTGAGAAATTTCGTCTTTAGTCTTATTCGGCCCAGGAAAAAGTGTCGGTAGACTTTACATTCAGACTGCAAGCCCCCCTTTGTCGCAGGCCTGCTGTGGACGCCGAATTGCGCAGCCATATCAATTAAATATCCAATACATTCGATTACTTGACGCTGGGAGGGTGGTGCTCTCCTCTGCCTGCTTCGATAACGTGGCATAGAGATTGCCTTAGCATTTGACAAGAGAGACATGAAGAGAGGAATCGTGGGTTCTGGTTTGTCCCGCATTTCCCCTCACCGGAGGCAATCCACTCAAGGATATCATTCGTCAACCGATACATATCTATTGGAAGACAGCATCGGTGAGAGGCCCCGGCGCGTCGTTAAAAGCGCAGGGATTCTCGTATCCTCTTAAACTTTATGATCAAAAATTTCCACTACATAGAAGACCGTCCGTTTCCTGAACCCGGATGATCGGCTTTATCGCGAGCCATCTCCGGTGTTCGAACCCGGGATTTAGACCTTACCGGACGTGACCGGGCGCTTTGCGGGACAGAGTTGCGACACGTTCTCGCGGGGCCTGCCGGATGGTCTGGCGCCAAGGTTGACGGCTGCCGGATGCCTTTTCAGTTCGTTCATGTAACTGAGAGGGCGTAAGCCTGCCCGCAGAACAACGAAGCGGATATCTGCCTGATCGGAAAGAGAAGCATACCCCATCCCATGTCCGACCGGTTCGCTCTGGGTCATCGTTGATGACAGCCCGGTCCGTTTTTGAAAGAGCCAGTGATAGGCGTTATCGCAGAGAAAAGTGAACAAGGCATCGTCGAAGAATTCTTCGAGTTATTCAAGACGCCTTGGGAATGCGCAAAGAGCGGGATACGTTATGATGTCGTCGTGATGACGGTAGACACAGACGATGAGATCGAAGCGCCTGTCGTCATTGTCTACGGAAGCGGAGAAAAAAAGCTCGATGGACGCTGCGGGATCAGACTTTCGGAGGGACATGCCCCTGCCCTTTTAAGCTGGCAGGACACACATTTTCCGATTTATGGGAAGTCGGCGGCTTTTGATCCCCGCGGGGATACGGTCGTGAAGATCAGAGGAACTCAAGAAACCGCCGGATTACGGATTGGAAAGGATGGATGCGTATTCTTTCGCTTTGGCTATGATTTATTCCGGGAAGTGGAACATCTGCTCCAATCCGGTCAACCCGCCCAGCATGCCTCAATCCCCACCCTCGATATTCACATCGAACTGCTTCGGGACTCCATTCTATCGGCAGGTATCCCGCTTGTCGAAATTCCCCCTTTCCCCCCCCGACATCACTTCATCGCGTGCCTCACTCACGACGTGGATTTCGTGGGAATCCGCCGGCACCGGTTCGATCCCACGATGTTCGGGTTCATCTACCGGGCACTCTTCGGCTCGCTCAGCCGAGCGATGAGGGGTTCCCTGTCATGGAAAAAAGCGCTGGCCAATTGGACGGCTGTTGCCTCCCTGCCAGGTATCTATCTGGGTATCCAGAAAGACGTCATGATCCAGTTTGACCGCTATGCCGATCTTGAACAGGATCTGCCGTCGACCTTTTTCCTTATCCCCTATAAAAACACGCCCGGGCTCGACCTGGAAGGTCTTACTGCGAACGGGAGGGCCGTCAAATACGATGTCGGCGATATAGCCCCGGAAGTTCAGAAACTCCTCGCCCGCGGCTGCGAGATCGGTCTTCACGGCATCGATGCCTGGCACAGCATCGAGAGGGGGACCGACGAGCGCATGCGGGTCCATCGTACGACCGGGACGCCGGAAATGGGCATCCGTATGCACTGGCTTTTTTTTGCCGCTGACTCCCCCAGGATATTGGAGCAGGCCGGCTTTTCCTACGACTCGACGGTGGGATACAACGATACTGTCGGCTACAGGTCCGGAACGTCCCAGGCATTCCGGCTGCCGGGGACAACGCTCTATGAGTTGCCGCTGCACATTATGGATACGGCTCTGCTGTCCCCCGGACGGATGGCACTCTCGGAAGCGGCTGCATGGGAACGGATCAAGGAAATCTGTTCCCATGTATCGGCAAACGGGGGGGCCCTCACCGTCAACTGGCATCACCGCAGTGTGGGGCCGGAGCGTTTCTGGGATGATTTGTACTCAAACCTGCTCGGGGAGATGGAAGAGAACGGCGCATGGTTTGCGACGGCACAGGGCGCCGTTTCCTGGTTTCAAAAGCGGCGGTCGGTTGTGTTCCGGAGCGTCGAACGGTGCGACGGGGGAATGAACATCAAACTGACATGCCCTTCCGGGGATGACGTGCCCGGTGTCGTTTTAAGGGTCCATGCCCCTTCCCCGAAGCACTCTGAGTCATTTGTGAGCGGCAAAGACAGGGGTGGAAAAGATCAGCCCGTATATGGTGATCTCGACACCGTGGTTCCAATCCGATTGTAACTCATCGGCAAGAGGAGATCCTCGATGGAAGCAGGAAAACGAAAAATAGCGGTCTACATGGTGGTTTATGGCACCTACGCCACGGACCCCCGTGTTCGCAAAGATGCCGAAACGCTGGCCTGCCTTGAGGATTTTACCGTCACGGTCGTCGTGCCGAAACGAGGGGATACGCCTGGCACGACGCAGCTCAATGGTGTCAACGTCGTAGAACTGAATGTCCGTCGATACCAGGGGAAAAATATTTATGAGTACCTGGCGTCCTACCTGAAATTTTTACTTGCTGCATTCTGGCATTGTTCCAGGCTGACCCTCCTCGGCAGGATTGACGTGGTCCACATACACAATATGCCGGATTTCCTCATCTTCTCGGCCATCGTGCCTCGCCTTCTGGGGAAGAAAGTCATCCTGGACATCCACGACACCGTCCCCGAGACCTTCATCGGGAAATTCAAAAAGAAATCCGCACTGATGTTCCGGCTCCTGTGCGCGGAAGAATCGATCTGCTGTCGCCTGGCACATCGGATCATCTGCGTCAATCACCCGCAGCGGGACGTGCTGGTGAGCCGGGGCATCCCCGAACACAAGATGTCGATCTCCATGAACGTTCCTGACGAACGATGGTTCGGTAACGGTTCAGGAGACGGTTCCGGAGGAAAAGCGACGAACAGCTTCGACCTGGTATACCACGGGACATTGGCCAAAAGGCTGGGTGTCGACCTGACCATTCGGGCCGTCTCGAACCTCAATGGAAGGATCCCCGGTCTGAAGTTTCATATCATCGGTTCCGGTGATGACCGGGAGGAACTCGTTTCTCTGGCCGAAAGCCTGGGCCTGAGCTCCTGCATTCAATTCCACGGATCCATCCCCATCGATCAAATTGCCTCAACCCTGCGTCCCATGCATCTGGGAGTCATTTCCAACCGGAGAAACATCGCGACGGAATTGATGCTGCCCGTCAAACTGCTTGAGTACATCTCGTTGAATATACCGGTTGCTGCGCCACCGCTGCGGACGATTAAACATTACTTCTCCGATGAAATGCTGAGTTACTTTGAGGTGGAAGACGTCGACTCGCTTTCGCTGGCTATTCTGGATGCCTACCGGAATGAGGAAAAACGGCGGAAGCAGGCGAAAAGCGCCAGAAAATTTCTGGACCAGTACGGCTGGGTGCGACAGAAGCAGGAATTCATCGGTCTTTACCGATCGCTGGCCATGCAGTCCGGATCCGTGAAAGAGAAAACAGAAAAGGAGATCGCATCATGCTGAACATGGCGCAGATCGGGGTAGGATACTGGGGCCCGAATCTGTTGAGGAATATGGTCTCGAGCAAGAGATGCCGAGTGAAAACGGTTGTCGATCTGTCCAGCGAGCGGCAGGAATACGTTCGCGGTCTCTACCCGGCGATCCAGGTCACCGATGACATCGGCCGGGTGCTGGACGACCCGGAAATTCAGGCTGTTGTCATCGCCACCCCCGTCAAATCGCATTTCGATCTGGCCGTCAAGGCCTTGAAGGCGGGGAAGCACATCATGGTCGAAAAGCCTATCGCCACAACGGTTGCCGAGGTTGACGAGATAGGCGACCTCGCCGGTAAAAAGAAGCTCGTCGTGATGGTCGGCCACACCTTTCTTTACAATGCGGCCGTCCGTTACGTGAAGAAGCTCATCGACGCGGGCGAGTTGGGCGACATCCGGTATATCTACAGCCAGCGCCTCAACCTGGGCAGAATCCGGTCCGACGTCGACGCCCTGTGGAACTTTGCCCCCCACGACATCAGCATCATCCAGTACTGGCTGGGGGACCCGGAGCCGGTTTCGGTGATGAAAAGGGGAGTGGACTACATACAGGAAACCATCGACGACGTTGTCTTCATGAACATCTGTTATCCGAACAAGGTCATGGCGAACATCCATGTCAGCTGGCTCGACCCCCGAAGGCTGCGCCAGATGACCGTTGTAGGATCGAAAAAGATGGTCGTCTACGACAATGACGCCGAAAACAAGATCGCCATCTACGACAAGGGGATCGAGCGCAGGGCCGTTCTCGGGCAGAATATGGACTATGACAATCCCAAGGCCCGAAGCTACAACCATCGGGAAGGGGACGTGATCCTTCCAAGAATCGACTTCCCGGAGCCGATCAAGGTCGAGATCGAGCATTTCGCGGACTGTGTCGAAAACGGCACCGTCTGCCTGAGCGGGATCGACCACGCCCGCAAAGTCGTCCGCATCCTGGCCTCATGAGGCAACTTCCCGATATTACGAGGTGCAAATGTCCGCTCCTTCCAAGGTTTTCAAGTGTCAGATCCGCGACGTGACGTTCGGCGCCGGCGTCACCGTCGTCGAACCTGTCAACCTCTACGAATGTGCAATCGGTGACGACTGTTTTATCGGTCCCTTCGTGGAAATCCAGAAGGGTGTCGTCGTCGGCAGCCGCACGAGGGTACAGTCCCATACGTTCATCTGCGAGCTCGTGACCCTCGGCGAGGACTGCTTCATCGGCCACGGCGTCATGTTCATCAACGATCTGTTTTCGGAAGGCGGCCCGGCGCAGGGCCGGATGGATCTCTGGAAATCGACCCATATCGGAAATCGCGTCTCGATCGGCTCCAACTCGACGATACTGCCTGTGAAGATCTGCGACCGGGTCGTCATCGGCGCCGGCAGCATCGTGACGAAGGACATCACCCAACCCGGCTTTTATGCGGGAAACCCCGCCCGACTCCTCCGAAAGCTTTGACCCAACGCGCAACTCCGCAGAATCCTGATCCAACTATTCCATTCATGGAGAGAACGATGAATATTCCCCTGGTTGACCTGAAAGCACAGTACAACAGCATCAAGGATGAAATCGATGGCGTGGTCTCGGACGTCCTGTCCAAAACCTCCTTTATCGGGGGCTCCTATGTGAGTTCCTTCGAGACGGCATTTGCCGGGTACTGCAGGACGAAGCACTGTATCGGCGTGGGAAACGGGACGGATGCACTCTTCATCGCTCTAAAATGCTTGGGTATCGGTGATGGGGATGAGGTCATCGTTCCGGCCAACAGCTTTATCGCAACGGCCGAGGCTGTAACACAGGCGGGTGCGAGGGTGATTTTTGCCGATATCGACCCCGGTACGTACAACATCAACGTTGCCCGCATCGAAGAGAAAATATCGCCAAGAACAAAAGCCATCATCCCCGTTCATCTCTATGGCCTGCCAGCCGATATGGATCCCATCCTTGCCCTGGCCGGAAGGCATGGGCTGAAGGTGATCGAGGACGCTGCCCAAGCCCATGATGCCGAGTACAGAGGCCGCAGGATCGGTTCGATCGGCGATTGCGCCTGTTTCAGCTTCTATCCCGGCAAGAATCTCGGAGCTTACGGAGATGCCGGGGCCCTTGTGACCAACGATGACGTCCTTGCCCGGAGGGCCCGGATGTTCGCGAATCACGGCCGCCTCGACAAGTACGACCACGAGCTCGAGGGCATCAACAGTCGTCTGGATGCCCTCCAGGCAGCAATCCTCGGGGTCAAACTCAAACACCTGCCGCGCTGGACGGAGGCGAGACGGAAGAGCGCACACAGCTACAACCGGCATCTGGCAGACTCCGGGTTCACGACACCCCGCGAGATCGAGGGTGTCCGGGCCGTATACCATCTCTATGTGATCCGGGTCCCCGCGGAACGGCGGGCTGCGCTGCAGGCCTATCTGCAATCAAAGGGAATCTCGACGGGCATCCATTATCCCATCGCCCTGCCGAACCTGAAGGCCTATGCGTACCTGAACCACGCGGGCCCTGATTTCCCCGAAGCGACGAAGGCCTCCCGTGAAATCGTCTCCCTTCCCATGTACCCGGAATTGGAGGAAGAGCAGATCGCGTACATCGCGGGCAGGCTCGGGGAATTCTTCGCCGGGTCGCGGGGGTGACTCGAACGGCTTGTACGATCCAGAAAGCCTGCGGTCCTCACGACACAGGCTTTTCGCGCGCCGGGAGGCGCGACGTCTGACGAGACGCACCGACGAGAACCAGGAGAATCGAAGATGCGGAAAAACAGATTGTGTGCGGCCTGTGTTCTCCCCGATACGACACCGGGCATCGAATTTGACGATCGGGGGATATGCAATTACTGCAGGGCCCATGTCCCCATGGAAGTCGCCGGGGAAGAGAAACTGATCGAGCAGCTCGACCGGTTTCGCAACCCTCAACGGAAGTACGAGTGCATGGTCTGTCTCAGCGGCGGGAGGGACAGCACCTATGTGTTATGGAAGATGGTCCATGACTATAAGATGAAGGTCCTGGCCGTGACGTATGACAGCCCCTTCATGTCGGATCGGGCGCATCAAAACATCCGCCTCGCCGTCGGCAGACTCGGCGTCGAGCACTTCTACTGGAGGTATACGGGAAACGTCCACAGGGAGACGACGAAGAAACACATGCAAATCTGGGCGAAGCACCCGTCCTCGAAAATGATCCCCTTCGTCTGCGCTCACTGCAAGAGCTGGAACTACCGGTTTTACGAGATCGCCCAGACGCATCGCATCCCCCTCATCGTGTTCGGAAGCAATCCGCTGGAAACAGCGTCGTTCAAGAAGGACGGCTTCGGCGGGGCTCGATCCTACAGCAAGCTGTCCAATTTGCCCCGGTTGGCCTCTCGGGCGTTGGGCGAAGTCGCATCGAATCCCGGCTATTTGACTGCGGACTGGAAGCTGATCTTCAAGATGTACACGGGGGCAAGCCATTCCACCCCCTACATGAGATGGCGCTTTCAGGATGTCGACGCAATCCGGATCTTTGACTACCTGAAATGGCGGGAGAAAGAGATCGAACAGGTCATCGCGGAGCAGTTCGGATGGGAAAAATCTCCCGACGTTGCCTCCGCATGGCGGTTTGACTGCCGGCTGGATTATGTGCGAAGGCTGATGTATTCCTCGACGATCGGGGTTACGGAACTCCGGGATCTCTTCAGTAAGATGATCCGGGAGGGCATGATGAGCAGAGAAGAGGCGATGGAGAGACTCACGAAGGAGGAGCCCATCTCGAGGAAGGTCGTCGACCAGGTGCTCGCCGAGATGGGGTTGAGCCTGCCGGATCTACGGATCCGCATCGATGGGAACCTGCTGGTGGAGTAGGATACGACGTCGCATCGTTATGTCGCTTCGAGAAACCTCTGCAACGTATCGCCGGTTCATCCGGCTCTTCGAATTGATCGTCTCGGCGCTGTATTTCGCGCTGCAGTCCTGTCTCGCGGGAATTTCGCGCGCCGTCGGGCGGGAACGGGGATGCGGGGGGGTCGTGCTGACGTACCACAGCGTCAGCGACGCACATAAGGCGAAATTCGCGAGCCAGATGGATCAATTGCTGCAGGCGGGCCAAGCGGTCTTTGCGGATGCATCGGGCGATCCCTCAACGGGCCGTCGCCGGATCGCCGTGACCTTTGACGACGGGTATGCGAATATCCTCCGCAACGCGGTGCCTGCCCTGCGGGAACGGAACATCCCATGCGTGGTCTTCATGACGACGAAGTACATGGGTGAGAAGCCCGGATGGATCCTCGACGAGGACAACCCGAACCGGAATGAGCCCTTGATCTCTGCAGAGCAACTGCAGTCGCTGCAGGGAGGGCTGGTCAAAATCGGGTCGCATACGCACCGTCACGCGCTCCTGGGCGCCTGCGACAGGGACACCCTGATCGACGAGTTGAGCCTGTCCAAGAAGGCCCTGGAGAGTCTCCTGTCGCGTGAAGTCGACCTTCTGTCCCTACCCTACGGGTCCATGAATCTCGATACCCTTCGCTGCTCCGGGGCGGCGGGATACAGGATGCTGTTTGTCAATGTGCCCTATCCGGATTCGGTGAAGGAAGGCATGAGGGTCGTCGGGCGGACGCATGTCGCCATGGAGGACTGGGCAATCGAGTACCGGTTGAAGCTCCGCGGGGCCTATGACTGGATATCGGTGACGTACATTGCGAAGAAGAACATCAAACGTCTTTTTCCCTCTCTTGCCCGTGAACGGAATGGGTAAAGGGCAGGATCGGACAGGGTCGAGAGGGGAGGGGGCGATGAGGCCGGTGGGCGGAGACCGAACGGGGTCATTCGGTACTGCCGGGACGCGAGGATGAACGGCGGGGCGGATCACATCGGGGTGTGCGTGTGCACGTACAAACGGCCGGCGCTGCTGAAGCTGTTGCTGCACGAGCTGGAACGGCAGAAGCAGGATGGGGCCTTCACGTTTTCGGTGCACATCGTGGACAATGACGCCATGAAAACGGCTCGGAGCGTCGTGGAGGATTGCCGTCACCGTTCCCGGGTTCCGATGACGTATGATGTCGAACCGGTTCAAAATATCGCCCTCGCGCGCAACCGGGCCGTCTCCGCTTCCCGGGGGGACTTCATCGCATTCATGGATGACGACGAGTTTCCGTGCGAGGACTGGTTGATCCGGTTGTACGCGGCCTGCAGGGAATACCGGGCAGACGGGGCGCTGGGCCCCGTGAAACCGTATTACACGGCCGATACCCCGTCGTGGCTGAAAAAGAGCGGGTTGTGCGAACGGCCGTCCCATCCCACGGGAACGATCCTGAATGGGTATCAGACGCGCACGGGGAACGTGCTGTTCCGCCGCGGCATCCTGGAAGGGGTCACGGTGCCCTTTCCGCCCGAAATGGGGAGGGAGGGCGGTGAGGATATCGATTTTTTCAGACGGATGATTGCTCGCGGCCACACATTCGTGTGGTGCGAGGAGGCCCCGGTCTTCGAACATATCTTGCCCGAACGCTGCAAACCCCGGTACTATCTGGACAAGTACATGAGAATCGGCGGGTTGACGGGGGAGGCCATGAGGAGTACCTTCGGGGGAAGGCTCCACGGGATCGTTCGTTCCGGATGCATGGCGGTTCTCTTCGGCGCGCTCGCCGCGTGCGGGCTCGTCCTGGGGCCCCACGCCGTGATGCGAAGTCTCGTCAAAGGGGCGTACCACACCGGAGTCCTGGCCGGCTGCATCGGTTATGTGCCCATCCGCGAGAGACGGGACGGATAGGGGGTGCAGAGGGACGGCCGATCTCCTGCATCGATACGGGCCGGCACCGCACCGTACGCCGGATCGAACCCGTCGTTCCGAAAGGGATAGCGAATTGGCAAGCGTCAGGAAAGCCTATTGGAGAATGCGGAGCTACTACCGGCTCCATGGGGCAAAGAATACCGTCAAGAGATTCGGGGAGTCATTGAGGCGGATGATCTTCCTCAACCGGGACGTCATCTATTCCATGGATCTTGCGGATTGGCCGTCGAGAAACCCGAAGAGCCGGGATTCCTATTTTGTCGAAAGGATCGATCGCGAAGCGGATATTCCGGAGCCCTTCCTGAAATCGATCAGGGCACAGGAATCGGAAGAGATGTTCAAGGACTACCTGAAACGAAGGCTCGAGAAGGGGGCATCCCTCTGGTGTTTCAGGAACGAAGAGGAGTATCTCGGCTACTTCTGGGTATTCATCGGGCGAACGATGAAACCCCATTACATCCCGTTGCTGGCAAAGGATGTTCACATCTTCGACGGGTTTATCTTTCCGGCCAACCGCGGGCAGGGCGAAATGGCCGTCATGATGGACTTGGTCATCGACCGGTTGAAGACCATGGGCCTGCGAAGGGCATACATCGAGACGGCGGAGTGGAATGCCTCATCCAGGAGGTTCCTCGAGAAGATGGGCTATGCGAAGATCGGGTGTGCGAAACAGCGGCTCCGGCGGGGAAAGAACGTCGTTACATGGCAGGTGGAGAAGAACGGGGATGATCCGGGCGTGCGTTAATTCCGTCCATTGCCGGGGAACGGCGCCGGATGAAGGGATGCGACCTATGTTCGACAAAGTCATGCAGGGTTGCCGGTAGAAAGAGGTCAGGGTCGTGCAGGGTGACGAGTACTCCGTGACAATCGATCATCAGGATCCGGAAACGTGGCATCACGTTGTGGATGCGTTTTCCGATGCCTCGCTGTACCAGACATGGCCGTACGGACAGGTCCGATGGGGAGAGAAAAACACCAGCCACCTGGTCGTGAAGAAGAAGGATGAAATCGTGGCGGCGGCCCAGGTCCGGATCTTTCGTGTGCCCGTGGTTCAAATCGGGATTGCCTACGTCGCGTACGGCCCGATGTGGAAACTTCGATCCGCCGGCGCCGACATTGCCCATTTTCGGACGGCGTTGCGGGCCTTGATCCGCGAGTATGCGCAGTCCAGACGCATGATTCTGCGAGTACGGCCGTGGGGGGTGGAGGAACGGGATCCCGGGATGGAATCGGCCCTGTCCCAGGAGGGGTTTCACATCACAACCGGGATCCATCGCGAGAACACCCGAACCATTCTGGTCGATCTGGGACCGTCCGAGGAGGATCTGAGAAGGCGGCTGAAAAAGAAATGGCGCCAGACGCTGCAGCACTCGGAGAGAGCGGACCTGAGAATCGTTGAGGGATATGACGACCGGCTCTTTGACGCGCTGAGGCCGATCTATTCGGAGATGCTGGAACAGAAGAAGTTCACACCGGGATCGGACATCCATGAGTTTGCACGGATGCAGGGCCGGCTGTGCGATGGGCAGAGGATGAGGGTCACGATCTGCAAGAACGGGAAGGAACCCCTCGCCGGATCCCTGTGCTCGGGGATCGGCGATGCGGTAATCGGCCTGCTCAGTGCAACCGGAAAGGCCGGGCGGGACCTCCAGGCCTACTATTTGCTCCAATGGGAAGAGATCTTGTGGTCCAAGCGTGTCGGAAAGTCCTTTTACGATCTCGGGGGAATCAACCCGGTTGCGAATCCGGGCGTCTATCGCTTCAAGGCCGGGTTGGGCGGGGAGGAAGTGACCTATCTGGGCGTCTGGGATTACTGCGAAAACAAGTCATTGTACCGGGCCGTCATGTGCCTGGAAAACGCATTCGGCGCTCGCTCCATGAGCATTTCGAACAGGAGGTCGGTCTTGCCGATCCGCCCCCGTTCGACGGGTGATCGGCGGGAGGCCTCTGGCCGAAGCGGGAAATCGGACGGGAATCATACGGAATGAATCAACGGATGCAGAACCAGAAACCGTCTCCCGGTTGCACGTATGTCCTGATCACACCCGCTCGAAACGAGAGAACCTTCATCGAAGGGACCCTGCAATCCGTTGTGGCGCAGACGGTCAAACCCGAACAATGGGTGATTGTCAGCGACGGCTCGACGGACGGAACGGACGAGATCGTGACGCGATACATGCGGGACCATGCCTGGATCGATCTGGTCCGGATGCCGGAGCATCGGGACAGGACCTTTGCCGCCAAGGTGGCCTGTGTCAATACAGGCTACGCACGATTGAGCGGGATTCCCTTCGATATGATCGGGTGTCTGGATGCGGACATCACGTTCGGGCCGGATTACTTCGAATACCTGCTAGCCCGGTTCCGCGAGGAGCCGGGGCTGGGGGTAGCCGGAACACCGTTTGTCGAGGACGAGGTCCACTACGATTACCGGTTTACGAACATCGAGCATGTATCGGGGGCCTGCCAGCTCTTCCGCAAGGAGTGCTACGACGCGATCGGCGGGTACGTCCCCATCAAAGGAGGCGGCATCGACGTGCTGGCTGTCAGGATGGCGCGGATGAAGGGGTGGCGCACCCGCACCTTCACAGAACGGTCCTGTTACCATCACCGCAAGATGGGAACCGGGACCACGGGCAAGGTCCGGGCCCTGTTCAAGCTCGGCAAGGAGGATTACTATCTCGGCGGCCATCCTCTCTGGCAAGCCGTCCGGTCGGTATACCAGCTTACCCGGAGGCCCTACGTGATCGGTGCGGTGATGCTTCTCTTCGGCTACCTGTGGGCGGCCGCGCGTGGAATGGAACGGCCGGTCTCCGTCGAGCTGATGGAATTTCATCGGCGCGAGCAGATGCAGCGACTGAAGAAGGCCTTGCGACTGAACTGACGAGACCGGAATGCCAGTGGACGAGACGCGGGAGATCATCGAGAACAGCATCCGAAGGCTCGGGACGTGGGTTGAAGACCGTCACTACAGGGGCTATGAGCCCTTCGACGGGTTGTCTTCGCCGCTGCGGCGTCTCACCTTCGGGAGCCCGCTGCTGAGCCGGATCCTGATGCAGTTGGTACGGCAGAGCCCTTTGAACCTGCGGCCGCTCCTCGGGATCGTCCCGCTGGAATCGACAAAAGGGCGGGGGTACATGGCCGCGGGCTATCTCGCCCGATGGCAGACGACGGGAGACGGTCAGTATCGGGATAAGGCCGTCGCCTGCCTGGAGTGGCTGATGGAACATAAATCCCCCAGGTTCGACGAGTACTCCTGGGCGAATCACTTCGACTTTGTCGGACGCGGCGGTCTCTACGAGAAGGACGACTCGATCATCGTATGGAGCGCCCTGATCGGCCAAGCGTTTCTGGACGGGTACGCCTCGTTGTCGGACCCCCGCTATCTCGATGTAGCCGATAGCGTCTGCCGCTGGATCCTGGGGATTCCGAGAGAGCGCACCGGGCCGGGCACCTGCATCGGGTACCGGTACGGGGCGACGGAGCAAAGTTTTATACATAACTCCAACATGCTGGGCGCGGCGTTGCTTGCCCGTGTCTGGAACCATGTTCGGAAGGACGAGTATCGGGAGATCGCCTCGGAAGCCATGAAATACAGCTGCAGCCGGCAGCGGCCGGACGGCTCATGGTGGTACGGCGAAGATCCGATGTATCACTGGATCGACAACTTTCACACGGGCTATAACCTGGACAGCCTTGCGTGCTATATCGAGAATACCGGTGACCGGACCTATCAGGACGGCTTGCGGCGGGGGCTGGAGTTTTACAAGCGTCATTTCTTTGAACCGGACGGATGCCCTCGATACTATCACAACCGCACGTATCCCGTAGACAGCCAGTGCGCCGCCCAGGCGATCGAGACCCTTGCGAATTTCTCCGATCAGGATGAAGAATCCCTGGTCCTGGCGACCCGGGTCGCCCGTTGGACGATTGAACAGATGCAGGATGAAGAGGGGTTTTTCTATTACAGAAAATACCCGCTCATCAAAGCGAAAACCCCGATGCTCCATTGGGCGCAGGCGACGACCTACAAAGGGTTGGCGCTCCTCCAGCGTCATCTGGCAGGCGCTTCGTCACAACGTGTCCATCAAAGGGAGAGAAGCGATGCTGATCGATAACAAGGAAATCGCGATAACGGGTCGGATCGTCAAAATGGCGTCTCTGAAAGATGAATGGTACGACTCGATTGAGGATCCGGAACCCTTCATCCGAAAAGTGAAGGAGGGGAAGGTCAGGGCGGACGTCTTCACGTTCCTGCAGAGGTTGAACGACACCCAATCCCGATACGGGTACTACGCCGAGGAGGATCCCGTAGCGGCGATCCCGGTGAAAAGCTACGAGCACTGGCTCAATCATCAGATCGACCGGAGCGCAAGAAAAGCCGTAAGAAAAGCTGAAAAAAGCGGCGTTGTCGTGAAGGTGGCCGAGTTAGACGACCGGTTCGTCGAGGGCGTGACGAGAATCTTCAACGAAACTCCGATCCGGCAGGGCCGCCAGTACACGCACTACGGGGAAAACGCTGATGCCGTCATGCGGGAACTGTCGAAAGACAAACATCGATCCGATTTTATCGGCGCCTATTACGAAGGAGAATTGATCGGCTTCATTCAGCTCGGCAATACGGGAATCTCAGCCATCCCGTTCGGGATGGTATCATTGGTCGCGCACAGGGACAAGGCGCCGCAGAACGCAATGCTGGCAAAGGCCATCGAAATTTGCGAAAAGAAAAGCATTCCCTATCTTCTCTATGGACAATGGCTGTCCGACAGCCTGGGGGATTTCAAGCGACATAACGGATGCGTAAAGATCGATCTGTTGAGGTATTATGTTCCCTTGAGTCTGAAAGGAAGCGTCGCGCTGAAGTTTCAATTGCACCATGGGATTGCGCGAAGGCTGCCGGCGCCGGTCAAGAATTATCTGAAGACGGTGCGCAAGAAGCTTTATGCAACGAAGGAGAAACGGAACAGGGATGAGCGGTCGGACGAGTAGCAACCCGGAAGCCGGATGTCAAGGGCGGCTCTCCCTGCCCGTGTGCGGCCCTGCTCACGGTGCTGCCTGCACCCTGCGTTCGCGGGGGGAACAGGACGTGGCTGCTCGGCCTCGATAACCGGGAATGCGCCGGGAGGTCTGCGGAGACGGGCCGAACGGAGCGAGAGAGACTGAAGGATCATGTCCTGCCGGCGCGGATGCCCGGGAGGATGAGCGGAAGGAGTTGGACCGGCTGAATGGCGGGGATTGTCGGGATTGTCAGCAAACGTCCGGAAGCAGACTGCCGTGAACGGCTCGGCCGGATGATTGCGGCGATGGGGCAGGAGACTCATTGCAGCTCGGGCACCCACTGCTTCGGCGACGCGTTCATCCATGTCGGCTGGATCTGCCGAGAGGGGGAATTTGCCGACTGCATGCCGATCCGGAACGAAACCGGTGATGTGACGCTGTTTCTCGCCGGCGAGATGTTCGATGAGCCACGCTGCAGGGAAGCCCTGAAACACTCGGGCCATCGGTTCCAGGATCATGACGCAAGTTATCTGGTGCACCTCTATGAGACGACGGGGGATCGATTCTTCGGAGACAGAAACGGGCTGTTCTCCGGCATCCTGTTGGATCAGGGCAAGGGAAAGGCGTTTCTCTTCAATGACCGCTACGGCATGAAGCGGCTTTTCATCCACGAGCGGGAAGACGAACTGTACTTCGCATCCGGGGCAAGGGCATTGCTCGCAGTGCTGCCGGAGACGAGAGACTTCGATCCCGCGGGTGTTGCAGAATACTTCACGTGCGGATGCACCATCGGCGCCCGGTCCATCTACAGAAACATCGGGGTGTTGCCGTCCGCCTCCCGGTGGACCCTGGAAAACGGCCATGTGACGGAGAAAGGCGTTTATTTCGACAGGCGCGACTGGGAGGGCCAGGATCGATTCGACCGGGATCGATTTGCGGAGCGGGTGATGGAAGCGCTGCCCGGTGTGTGCCGGCAGTACGCCAGAGCCGGCCTGCCCCGGGGGATCTCCCTGACCGGCGGGCTGGACTCAAGGATGCTGGTCGCCTGTCTGGACATGAAGCCGGGCGAATTCCCCTGCTATACCTTCGGCAGCATGTATCGGGACACCTACGATGTGCGTCAGGCCCGGGAGATCGCGCGGGCATGCGGACAGAGCCACACCGTCCTGGTCCCGGGGGAGGAATTTCTCGAACGCTTTCCCCGGTACATGACCGGCGCCGCCCTGCGGTCGGATGGCTATTTCGGTCTGTCCGGGGCCGCCGAGCTCTATGTGAATTCGCTGGCCCGGGAAATCGCACCGGTCCGACTGACGGGGAATTACGGCAGCGAACTGTTCAGGGGCGTGAGGGCCTTCAAATGGCTCATGCCCCGCAAGGGCGTGTTCACGGCCGATTTCGAATCGTACCTGATGGAAGCGCGGCGCGCCTTTCAGGTCCTCGAACGAACGGACCCCGTATCGTTCACTCTCTTTCACCAGGCGCCGCATCAGGGGTATGGGCGGCTTGCCATCGAAGAGTCGCAAGTCATCATGAGAACACCATTTCTGGACAATGAACTGGTACGGTTGATCTATCAGCGGCCGGCCGATTTTTCTGATGGGGCCGGATTGTCCGCTTCCATCATCCATCGATACGGGCCCGCGCTGGCCCGGATTTCGACGGATCGGGGTGATTTGGGAGAGGGGACGGGGCTGGAAAAATGGATCAGGCGAATGATTCATGAAGCCCTGTTCAAGGGAGAGTACTGGTCGAGCCACGGAATGCCGCAATGGGTTGCCATGCTGAGTCATTGCGTGCCGATGCTCTCTCCGGAACGGTTCATGCTCGGAAGGCATAAATTTCAGCATTACACGCGCTGGCTGCGCACGGAACTGTCCGAGTATGTGAGGGACGTGATGAGCTCATGCGACCGCCTCCCGCCCTACTTCGACAAGCGAATCCTCGCGGCGATGGTCGATGATCATCTGGCGGGTCGGAAGAACTACATGGACGAAATCGACAAGATCATGACCCTGATAATCGGCGCCGGTCTGTTTTTCGGACAGACCGATGCGGCGGGAACCCGGAATTACCCAGGGTCCCCGGGTGGATCCCGACAGGGGAACGGCTGACAGGCCCGCTCCAGGATTCGGTTGACTCCGTCGGAGAACCCGGGGCCTCTTCCATCCCGGCAACGGGTCGGGAGCGTCGATGCCGGTCTGCTCATCCAGTAAAGCGGGCCTTCGTCGGAAGTTCGACAAAGCCGCACAGAGACGACGGGGCGCCTCTGACCGTTTTTGGCATTGACCACGGTTCAAAGTACTGTAGAATACGGAAGGGCATCGCCGGGGCGTACCGGAGGGAGCGATGAACCCCTGCCGAAGGGTCCGGTGAAGCAGCGGGCCGGCAGGGCAAAGCAGAAGGAGTCGACCATGATCAGGCAACACGTCCAATCCATTCTGGCACTGCTGACGATGGGTCTGGCCATCACCGCGGGAGCCGATGCGGCCACCATTCAGGCGGCGAATTGTTCTCAAACGGCCGTG
>Ga0105106_10001404_pt1 | contig 17369 bp, 16 predicted proteins | sample PPLLaktember2015_5_FD_79109 | JGI IMG/M metagenome (GOLD analysis project Ga0105106, IMG submission 79109) | Freshwater sediment microbial communities from Prairie Pothole Lake near Jamestown, North Dakota, USA - PPLs Lake P8 Core (1) Depth... | ecosystem: Environmental > Aquatic > Freshwater >...
GACGTCGAGAGCTTTCTCGGCAGGATCTACGCGGCTGGCAGCTGAGCGCTGCCAGCGTGGCTGCGGTAAACGAACAGGGGAAACCCAAGGTTTCCCCCGTTACCTCCATCCTTCGGTCGCGGCGGTCGAACGTATCCGTCGGCCGCGTCCGCTTCCCGAGTCCATTCCGCATCATACGAGAGCGGCTATCAGGCGCTCGCGCGTGAACGGCATGTCGCGCAGCCGCACTTTCATCGCGTTGTAAATCGCATTGCCTATCGCACCCGCGACCGGTCCCTGCGCCCCCTCGCCGGCGCCGAGCGGCGGAAGCTCGGGCCTGTCGATCAGCGCTACTTCGATCGCGGGCACTTCCTCGAAAGTGAGGATCGGGTAATCGATCCAGTTGCGGCTGGTGACCGTGTTGCGGTCGTAGGCGACGCGCTCCTTCAGCGTCCAGCTGACCGTCTGCACGATGCCGCCTTCGAGCTGGTTCACGACACCATCCGAGTTGATCACCTGCCCCACGTCAACCGCGCACCACGCGCGGTTCACGCGCACGGTTTCGGCGACCGAGACTTCGACGACGACCGCAACGTAGCAGCCGAGGTTCTTGTAGCGCGCGAAACCGATGCCGCGGCCGCGCTCGCCGTCGCCCTGCTCTTTTGCGCGCCAGCCGGCGAGGCTGGCGGCCTTCTCGACGACTGCGCGCGCGCGTTCGTCCTTGAGGTGGCGCAGCCGGAACTCCACCGGATCGGCGCCTGCTGCTAGCGCAAGCTCGTCCATGAAGGATTCGATCGCGAACACGTTCGCGTGGGCGCCGAGCGAGCGCATCGCCGAAGTGCGCAGCGGCGCGCTCCGCGCAAGGTGGTTCACCACGCGCTGGCGCGGAAAATCGTAGAGCGGGATCGCATTGCGGTGGCTGCCGCCGCCGGGCAGCGGTGGATTGCCGGGACGCGCGGCGGCGACCGGCTTCGCGAGATGCCACGCGCCGAGCAGGTTGACGCCGCCTTTGCCTCCGGGGCGCGTGCTGTGCCCGTGGCTCCACAACTCGTGCGTCCAGCTTGCGATGCGCCCCTGACCGTCGAGCGCCCCCTGCATGCGCACGACCATGGGGGAGCCGTAAGGCTCCCAGCCGAACTCGTCCTCGCGCATCCATTGCACGCGCACCGGGCGTCCGGGCACGGCGCGCGCGATCAGCACCGCGTCGCACGCGACGTCGTCCGCGCCGTTGTGGCCGTAGCAACCGGCACCTTCCATGTGGGCGATCTCGATCACGTCTTCGGCGATGCCGAGCGCGGTTGCAAGATCGCGCCGCAACGGGAATATCCCCTGGCTGTGGGTCCAGATCGTGTAGCGGCCGTCCTTGAATTCGGCGACCGCGCACGAGGGGCCGAGCGAAGCGTGGGCGATATGGGGTCGGCTGTATTCGGCCGAAAGCGTCTGCGACTGGGGCGGCGCCGCACCTTCCCCTTTCTCGCTGATCACTTCGTCCTCGGTCTCGCACTCGAGCAGGTAGCGCGGGTCGCTCGCCGGAAGCGCGCCGCCGCCGTGCCACTGCGCGACCCGCGCGAGACGGCGCGAAGCGCGTATCGCCTCTTCCTCGCGTGCCGCGACGACCGCGAGGAAGCTCCCGTCGCGCACGACCGCGACGACGCCGGGCATGCTCTCCACTTCCGCGAACTCGCCGCCGGTCAGCTGCATGCCGGCGCCGGGCGGACGCACGACTCTCGCGTGCACCATTCCCGGCAGCGCGAGATCGTGCACGTAGACCGGGGCGCCCATCACTTTTGCGGGTAGGTCGATGCGCTGGAGCGCGCGTCCGATGAGCACGTAGTCGGCGGCCATCTTGGGCGGCGCTTCCGCGGTGGCCTCGCGCCCGAGCAGATTCTCACCGGTGAGGTCCCAGTAGGACACGCTGCCGCCGGCGCGCGAAACGACGGTGCCGTCGCTCACCGTAAGCTGCTCGACCGATACGCCGAGCTTCACTGCTGCGCGCTGGAGCAGAATCTCGCGCGCTTCAGCCGCGGCGAACCTGAGCGCGATCCCGCTCTCCTGGATCGAACGGCTGCCGGAAGTGATGCCTTCGTCCGGGCTCAATGTCGTCGCGGCGCCCACCAGCCGTATGCGGCTGGGCGCGACGTCGAGCTCTTCGGCGACGATCTGCACGAGCGCGGTCAGTATCCCCTGCCCGATCTCGACTTTGCCCGGGCGCACCGTGACCGTGCCGTCGGCGTTGATCGAGAGCCAGCGATCGAGCGCGCGATTGGTCTCGAGGCTGCCCGGGAGCTTGCGCGGCGCGGCGGCGCTCACTTCGCACCTCCATCGGCAGCCACGCGAATCGCTTTCAGGATGCGCGTGTGAGTGCCGCAGCGGCACAGGTTTTGCGCCAGCGCCTCGCGTATCTCGGCGTCGCTCGGCTGCGGGCGCGCGTCGAGCAGCGCTTTCGCGCTCATGATGATTCCGCTCACGCAGTATCCGCACTGCGCCGCCTGCTCCGCGATGAAAGCGCGCTGCAGCGGATGCGGACGCTCCGACGTGCCGATGCCTTCGATCGTCGTGATCGACTTTCCCGCGACCGCGCTCACCGGCACGTCGCACGACTGCACGGCTTTGCCATCGACGATGACCATGCACGCGCCGCACACCCCGATGCCGCAGCCATAGCGCGCGCCTTTCAGATCGAGATCGTTGCGCAGCACGTACAGCAGCGGCGTTTCGGCGTCCGCGACCACCTCGCGCTTCGAGCCGTTCACGTTGATCACCAGCGACATGAAATCCCTCCCGGAGGTTCGGAGCCCGCTCCGGCCTCCATAGCTACTTCAGTAAAAACAGGGGCTTAAACACCATCTGGAATACGGCCGCGAAGCTTCGCCGCACCCTCGTTTTTTGGTTTTTTTGGGTCTATACTGAACGCGTCAAGTCGGTATGGAGGAATTTCACCCATGATACATATGGCCGACGGCGAAGTGCTCCGGCAGCGTATCGATCAGCTGCACCTCGAGCACCGAGACCTCGATGACGTCATCTCCCGCCTTTCAGCAAATCCCATCCAAGATCAGCTCCAGCTGCAGCGACTCAAGAAGCGCAAGCTACACCTGAAGGACCAGATCGCAATACTCGAGCGGCAGTTGACGCCGGACATTCCGGCGTAGCTCGCGCGCCCGGCGCAACGCCGGGCCGGTGATTCGATTCCGCTCCCGCTCAACGCCGCGTTCCCGCGCGCGGCGCACGCACCGCGACATACACGGCGAGCGCACCCAGCAGGACGAACCACACCAGCGACCATCCGGCGATCGTCAGCCCCAGCAAGCGCCACCCTGCTTCGGCGCATTCGCCCGAGCCTGCGAAGATTTTCTGCAGCGCGTCGGCGAGCGGGAAGCGCTCGAGCATGTACTCCAGGCCCGGGCCGCACGCGGGCACCTGGTCCGGCGGCAGGTGCTGCAGCCACACCTGGCGCCCGGCGATAGCAGCGCCCATCGCCGCCATGACGAAGAGCAAGCCGCTGTAGATGATCGCGCCGCGACGCCGGGGACCGTGGAGCGCGGCGATGCCGAATACCAGCATCATGTCGAAGAACGCGACGCGTTGCAGGATACAGAGCGGGCACGGCTCCTGATTGTCGAAGTACTGCAGGTAATACGCGAATCCGAGGAGCGACGCGCACACGAGCAGTCCCAGCGCATAACCGCGGCGCGTCGTCATACGTAGGCGAGAAGCCTGCCGCACGTGATCACACCGAACCAGATCACGAGCGAGGCGGCGGCGTGCGCTTTCACCGCCGGCGGCGGATTCGCGTCGCGGTCAGCGTAACCGCGGAAAGCGCCGGTGTGAAACATGCCGGCATTGAGCGCGGCGGCGAGGAGCAGCGCGAGCTTCACCTGGAAAGCGCGGTTCGATACGAGATCCGACGCGTGCGCCATGAACATGAGCAGGCCGCTCGGGACGATGACGAGGAGCGCGCCGAGCGTCCACGGCAGCACGTGGCGGGCGAGCGCGCGCGCCGGAAGCGACCTCGAGACGCCGAGCAGCCGCAGATCGAGAACCACGATCGACCCCACGAGCACGACGAACCCTGAGATGTGAACGATTTCGACGATCGGATAGAGCCACAGGTCCTGGCGCATCGCGACGGCGAGCGGCAAGGATTCCAGCGCGGCGATCGGCGCCGCCGCTGCCGCGTGCTGCATCAGCGCAGCTCTATGGTCTTGCCGCCGACGGTGATGCGCTCGGCGCGCATCTCGTCCGGCTTGCTGCGTTTGGCGTAGCCGGCGACCTCGGCTTTGCTTCCGGGCTTGAGCTCCGCTGCGGGCAGGCCACGCCGCGTCATGCGCGACGGCGGTGCAAGCACGACGAGCCACGTCTTGTCCGGCGCCTGGAGCCGCACGTGCCCGTGCGGATGCTCGTAGCCGGACTCCTTGATCACGCCGGAGACCTTGAGCGGCTTCGAGCTGTCGTACTCGCTCCAGCCATGGTGAGCGTGCGCGAGCGCCGCGGCAGCCGCGAGCGACACGGGGACTATCCAACGCGTGACGGTTTTCATATGGGGACTCTCGCGAGAGCGACGAGCAATCGCTGATAAGATCGCCTTATTCTAACCGAGCGACGGCGGCCCGCCGAGGCGAGCGGCTCTTTCATCGCCCGCTTCGCGAGACTGATGGCGTGACAATTAAGATCAACGACCAGATCGCCCTCGACGAATCCGAGATCGAGGAGCGCTTCGTTCGAGCGTCGGGCCCGGGCGGGCAGAATGTGAACAAAGTGGCCACCGCCGTACAGCTGCGCTTCGACGCGGCACGCTCGCCTTCGCTGCCCGAGCGCGTGCGCGCGAAAGTCCTGCGGCTCGCGGGCACCCGCGCGACCGCGAGCGGCGTCATCGTCATCACCGCCGAGCGCTTCCGCTCGCAAAGCCGCAATCGCGCTGACGCGCGCCTGCGCCTGGTCGAGCTCGTGCGCAAAGCCGCGCAACCGGTGAAGCGGCGCCGCGCCACGGTGCCGACGCGCGCGTCGCGCGAGCGCCGAATCGAAGAGAAGAAGCGGCGCGGAACACTGAAGCGAAACCGGCGCAGCGCGCCGGAATAAACGCTGCGCTAACGCGACCAGCGTTTACGCGCCGGTGAACGATACAGAGGGAAACCCATGGTTTCCCTCCGTAACCTCCTTTCCTTCGGCGATCTGCAGATCGCTCCGCCGCCCCGAGTACGTTATTTCTTCTCTCGGGGTTCCTCCGCAAGCGGTGGCAACGTGCGCAGGTATGCGATGAGCGCCTGCAGGTCCTCGGGCGTGAGCTTGCTCGTGGTATTGCGGACCACTTCCTCCATCGTCTCGTTGGCGCTGTCTCCGTCGGGTGTGGTGCCGGTCAGGAGGAACTCCTTCAGGTCCGCGTCGCTCCAGGTCTTCAACCGCGTCGGCGTGAGATTGGGTATCCGTTTGCCTTCGGGCCCTTTTCCACCCGCGAGCAGCCGCTCCTTGTCGGAGCCTCCCAGGAAATTGCGCGGCGTGTGGCACTCGCCGCAATGGCCGAGCGCGTGCACCAGATACCTGCCGCGGTCGGCGAGCGCGTTAGCACTGGCCGCCGGCGCTGCCGGCCCGGGGGTGAAATAGAGCCACTTCCAGACGCTGACGAGAGGACGCCAGCCGTACGGGAAACCGAGATCGTGCGGCTGGTTCACCCTGCCGTTCGGGGGCAGCTCGCGCAAATAAGCCCACAGGTGGCGCAGGTCTTCGTCGGTGATCTGCGTGAACGAGGGATAGGGGAAAGCGGGGAAATAATTGGCGCCGTCGGGCCGCTCCCCGCGGCGCATCGCGCGTATGAAATCGGCCTCGCTCCAGCGTCCGATTCCCGCCTGTGGGTGCGGCGTGATGTTGGGGCCGTAGAAAGTCCCGAACGGCGTCTTGAGCGCGCGTCCGCCGGCGAACGCCGGGGCGTCCTTTTTCGCTTCGGTATGGCAGCCGACGCAGCCGCCGGCTTTGGCGAGATATTCGCCGCGCTTCGGATCGCCCTGCGCGTTCGCGCTCGTGACGACTGCCAGGAGCAGAAGGCCGCGCGCCAGCCCCGCGCGGCACGCTGCGCCGTGAAAAAAGAAGCCCCGCCGCAGCGGGGCCTCTCGCGCCGATGGAACGTTACTTGCGCTCGCGGAAGTCGTCATGGCAGGCGCCGCAGGTCTTGTTGACGGCGAGGATCTGGGCGCGTATCGCAGACTCGTCCCCTTTCCGGGTGACTTCGCCCAACCGGGTCACTTCGGCCTGGAAGCGGTCGGCCGCCTCCTTGAATTTCGCCGGCTCGCCGAATACGGCGGGAGCGGCTTGGCTTTTTATGCCCTTGGTGCTCGGCGCGAAACCGTCCCACGGCATCCTGGAGAGCGCGTCGAGGAAAGCCACGTTACGCGCGACCAGCGCGGCGTCGTAAGGGAGCTTACCCTGGGCCACCGGGCGCAGGTGCCCGTAGAAATACTTGCCCTGCAATACCATCGCCGATTGTCGCTGCTTCACGAGGACGTCGGGTTTCGCCTGCGCGCTCGCCGGCAGGGTATACGCCGCGCTCAGCACCGCGACGACGGCAGCCGTGGAAACAAGCCTTTGGTTCATGGTTCCTCCTGGTTCGAGTTATGGGCGGTGCGGCGCTCGCCGCACATCCTATAACACGTGGGCGCGGCGCACTATTCCAGTGTTGCGCTCGTGCCGGTCGACCGGCGTGATCGCGGGCCCTCACGCTGTTTTCGTGGTCATGCGCTTCAGCGTGACGTAGTCGGTCTTTCCGCTGCCCAGCAGCGGCAGCGAGGCGACCTTGACGATGCGCCGCGCCACGGCGAGATCCTGCGCCCCGATCTGGCGCGCCGCCTTGACGAGCGTCATGCGGTCGAGCGCCGGATCGGTGGTGAAGAGGACGGTGCTCTCGCCGCTCCCGCTCACCTGCTCGACCGTCGCGGCATGCTTGTGATTCGGCGCGGCCGTATAGGCGATGCGCTCGATCAGCTCGAGCGACACCATTTCGCCTGCTATTTTGGCGAAGCGCTTGACGCGGCCCAGTATCGTCACGTAGCCGTCGTCGTCGCCGTCGACCACGTCCCCGGTGTTGTACCAGCCCATGCCGACTTCCGAGCGCGGCGGATGGAGCTCAGCGGGTTGCTCGTAGAAATAGTAGCCGCTCATCAGGTTCGGGCTGCGCACGTGCAGCGCGTTCCCCTGCTTGATTCCCGGTACGCTCGCGAGGCGCCATTCGGTCCCCGGCAGAAAGCGCCCGACGGTGCCCTCCCTGTAGTTGAGCGGGGTGTTCAAGGTCATCGCGGGCCCGCATTCCGTCGCGCCGTAGCCCTCCATGATGCGCAGCCCGAACTTCTCCGCCCACAGCTGCGCCACTTCGGGGTTGAGCTTCTCGCCGCCCGAGATCACGACGCGCACGCGGTAGAAATCGTAAGGATGCGCCTGCCTCGCGTAGTGGCCGAGAAAAGTGCTCGTGCCGAACATGTAGGTGCAGTCGCGCGTGTACGCGAGCTCCGGTATGAGCCGGTAGTGGAGCGGGGTCGTGTACAGGAAGAGCGGCGTCCCGGCGAGGATGGGCATCAGGGTGCACGCCGTGAGGCCGTACGTGTGATACATGGGCAAGGCGTTGAAGAACTTGTCGTTCGGACCGAAATCGATCACCGCGCGCATTTGCGCGATGTTCGCCAGCATCGCGTCGTGCGAGATCGCGACGCCTTTGGGACGCGCTTCCGAGCCGGACGTGAAGAGCACGATCGCGATGTCCGCGGGATCGCCCCGCGGCACGACGCTGCGGGGTTTCCTGAGCGCGCGCGCGACGAGCCACAGCTTGTCTGCCGCGTCGAGCCTCGATCGCAGGTCTTCGACGTAGATCAGCTCGACGCCCTGCATCGCGCGTACGCCCGCTTCCAGCCGCGCTACCTGTATGAAACGCCGCGACGTGATCACCGTCCTGATTCCTGCCGCGACGCAGGCCGCGTTCATCGCTTCGGGTCCCGCGCTGTAGTTGAGCATCGCCGCCGCGCGGCGCATCGCCGTGAGGCCCAGCACGAGCGCAACCGTCGTCGACAGATTGGGGAGCAGCACGCCGACGACTTCGCGCTCGGCGCTCACTCTCGAGACCACGCGCGCTACCGCGAGCGCCGTCTTGAGCAGTTGCTGGTACGACTCGGGCTGCTGGCGCGCGTCCTCGACGATGCGGGTCGAGCGCCCGTGGAGCTCGAGCGCATCCACGAACGCCCCGAACAACGTCTGACGCGGCCTTGCGTCGAACATCATTCGTTGCATCACCTTGAGCATCTCGTCGGCGAGATTGCGGCGGCGCTCGCGTGCGTGGAGGGCATCGGCCTTCGCGAGCTTCACCGCAGGCTGGATCGTGAGCACGACACGCGGGAACCAGCGTCGCGGATAGTTGCCGCCGACGGCGGAGAAGCGGGAATACAGAGTGCCGGCGATGTGCACCGGCACGATGTGCGCATCGCAGCGCGCAGCGATGAGACCGGCGGAGTCGTAGACCTTCATGACGCCGCCCGTAGTGGACACGCGCCCCTGCGGGAAGATGGCGACGCTCTCGCCGCGCTGGACCCGGCGGATCAGGCGCTTCAGCTCGAGGGGCTGCGTGGGGTTCAGAACGACGAAGCTCACCGCGCGCCGGAACAAACGCGCGAGCGGATGCCGCAGCGCCTGCGGCGTAACCACCACGGTCGGCGCCCCCGGCAGGAAGAGCCCCAGCAGGGCCCCGTCGAAGAGCGAATCGTGATTGGCCACGATAAGCCGTCTACCCCCACCTTCGAGCGCGGAAAAGTCTCCTCTCACGCGCACCCGGAATAACGCGCGCAGGAGCCATCGCAAAAGCGTGCGTATCACATTAAGTTCCGGCCTTAAGTAGTTGAGTCGTTGAGCTTCCTTTTAGCCGCTCCTGTTCCGGGAGTCAAACATGCGTATCTAGTTACAAGTACGAGCCCTTATTTGCCGGTGTGTTGCGTGGAAAACACCATGGATGGTGCAGTGCAAGTATTTTTGGCCCCCCCAACCCCCATGGGTAGTGTTAGCACCTGTTTGCAAAGCCAAAAAGTGGAAATCTATCAGTTTGTTAGATTTGCTTTTTAAAAACTGCTGCATTACAAAGAATCGTGACGTATTCCACAAATGCATCGTAAATCGCCCCAATTCGTCTATTCAGGAGAAACTCATGGAAATGCGCATCCCGGCCGCCATTCTCGAAGCTCGCCATGCTCCCGCGAGCCAGGCTGTCCCCAGCGGGGTCGATTACAGCTTTTCGCCCCAGCTGACCGCGCATTTCGACACCACTACGCGCGCCATGTGGTCGCGGTGGACCGCCGACCCGCGTCCCTGCTTCAATCCGAGCCTGCTCGCGGACATTCGGGGCTATTACGAATTCCTGTCGCAAAGCGGCGGCGTCGTATCGCACGACGGTGAAGAGCACCCGATCGACTACGTCGTGCTCGCCTCGGGGATGCCCGGCGTTTTCAACCTGGGCGGCGACCTGGACCTGTTCAAACAGCTGATCGGCTCCCACGACCGCGCCGGGCTGCTGCGCTACGGCCGCGCGTGCATAGATGTCCTCTATCGTAATTACGTCGGCCACGACCTGCCCTTGACCACTATTTCATTGGTCCAGGGGGAATGCCTCGGCGGAGGCTTCGAAGCCGCCCTGTCGTCGGACGTCATCGTGGCTGAGAAAAGCGCGCGCTTCGGCTTCCCGGAGATCCTCTTCAACCTGTTCCCCGGCATGGGCGCTTACTCGTTCCTGGACCGCAAGATCGGCCAGCGGGGCGCCGAGCAGATCATCAGCAGCGGGAAGGTCTACAGCGCCGAAGAAATGCTCGCCCTGGGCGTGGTCGACGCGGTGGCGGAGGACGGCAAGGGCGAAGCCGAAGTCGCCGACCTCATCAAGCGCCGCGCGCGCATGCGCAACGGCCTGGCGGCCCTCGCCGCCACCCGCCGCCGGGTGCACTCGATCACTTTCGAAGAGCTCCTGGACGTGGTCCAGATCTGGACCGACGCGGCGCTACGCATCAACCTGCGCGATCTGAAGCTCATGCAGCGTCTGGTCTCGCGCCAGAACGGCCTGAACGAGCCTCAACAGGTGCACTGACCCTGCGGCATGCCGCCCCGCCATTAGCCGGGGCGCCCGCCGTTTGCTAAACTCTCCCCTCGGGCGCCGGCTGGCGCACAGGGGAGTTTCCGAGTGTCCGCGTCAGAGATGGAATACAGCATACAGGATGCTTCCGAGCTCCTCGGTATTCCCATCCAGAAGCTGCGCCGCTGGGACGAGCAAGGCGTGCTCGTCGCGCTACGAACCTCTGGCGGGCACCGCCGCTACTCGAAGGAGCTCATAGACCGCCTCGGGGCGTCGGGTCTCGCCGGCGCGAACGCCGACAAGACGTCGCAAGAGCTCGCCACGGTCAAGCGCGCGCTCGCGGAAAAGCGGCGCATCATCCAGCTCCTGCTCGAAAGCGAGAACCGTTACCGCGACCTGGTCGAGACTTCCCACGATCTCATCTGGGCGACCGACTCGCAGGGGCGCTTCACCTATCTCAATACCGCCGCTCACGACATCTTCGGCCTCGCGCCCCGCGACCTGATCGGGCGCTGCTTCTTCGACTTCGAAGCCGGCACGGCTCACATCTCGAATCGCCGCTTTCTCGCGCAATTGCGCAGACGCGGTGAGGTCAAGAACCACGTCACCCACGTCCTCACCGCAGGCGGCCAGGACCGCTGGATCGGTATCAACGCCCGGGTCACGAACGACGACAACGGAGAAGTTCTCGGCATTCGCGGTACGGCTCGCGACATCACCGAGCAGCATCTCGCCATCCAGCGCATCGAGCACCTGGCGATGCACGATGCGCTCACCGAGCTGCCGAACCGGCACAGCCTGCAGGATCGCCTCGAGGCCGCGATACGCGATGGCGGCGTGGGCGCCCTCCTCTTCATCGACATCGACCATTTCAAATACGTCAACGACAACTTCGGACATCGCTCGGGTGACCAGCTCATCATCGGCGTGGGAAGCGCGCTGCGGGGCGCGCTGCGGGACTGCGGCGGCGAGCTCTACCGGCTGGGCGGGGACGAGTTCGCGATCCACCTGCCCGAATCGCTGAGGAAGCAGGCGAGCGAAACGGCCGAAGCCGCGCTCGACGCGGTGCGCCATTACCGCTTCCAGGCGAGCGAGCAGCGCATCATTTCGAACCTTTCCGCTTCGTGCGGCATCGCGCTCTATCCGTTCCACGGCAGCGACGTGCCGGGACTCTTTTCCAACGTCGACATCGCGATGTACCAGGCGAAGGAGCTCGGGCGCAACCGCTGCGTGCTCTTCGACCAGGCTTCGGACAGCCTGCGCAGCACGCACAAGCGCATCCACTGGGCAAAGCGCCTGCGCGATGCGCTGGACGACGACCGGATCACCCTTTTCGCGCAGCCGGTGGTGCGCCTGCGCGACCGTAAGGCGATGCACCACGAAATCCTGGTCCGGCTGCGCGACGACGCAGGCGGCTACGTCCAGCCCGCCTCGTTCATCGAGCTCGCCGAGTCGCTCTCGATGGTGCAGGAAATCGACATGCAGGTGGTCGAGAAGCTGCTGCAGTTCATGCGCCAGCACAACCAGATCGGGAAGAAGCTGCGTTACTTCGTGAACCTCTCGCGCGTGTCCATATCGGACCAGCGCTGGGTGCAGCGCCTGGTATCGCTGCTGCGCACGAGCGAAGCCGACCCGAGCCAGTTCGTCTTCGAGATCACGGAAACGGCGGCGATGTCGGAGATCGACGTCACGCTGTCGTTCATTCGCCGGATGAAGGACATGGGCTGCCGCTTCGCGCTGGACGATTTCGGCGCCGGCTTCAGCTCTTTCTACTATCTCAAGCGCTTCGAAGTCGATTACCTCAAGATCGACGGCAGTTTCATACGCGATCTCGCCACCGACGAAGGAAGCCGTCTTTTCGTGCGCGCGCTGAACGACGTGGCGAACGGCCTCTCGAAGCAGGTCGTGGCCGAATGGATAGAGACGCCGGAGGCGCTGAAGATCCTCACCGAAATGGGCGCCCAGTACGGCCAGGGCTATCTCTTCAGCAAGCCCGTGCCGCTCGAGGACACGATACACGTCCCGGCCGTGCGGCCGGTCCGCGCCCGCGCGATCTAGGCGCGAGCTTGAGCGAGCGCAAGGAAGGGAGGTAACGGAGGGAAACCATCGGTTTTCCTCTGTTCGTTCGCCGGGCCGCGGCCAGTCGGCAGACCGCCGAGCGTCGCGAGGTGCCGCGGCCTACCACTCCCCTCGCGCGATCCGGTCGGCCCATAAAAGCCCCGTCACGGCTTTCGCCTCCGTGATGCGGCCTTCACGCACCCACGCGAGCGCCTCCTCGATCGCGAGCGGGAATACTTCCAGGAATTCGCCGTCGTCGAGCGAGTGCCCGACGTAGGTGAGGCTGCGGGCGAGAAAAAGCTCGATGCGCTCGTCGGCGTAGCCTATGCACGGGTGCAGCGTGGCAAGGTGGCGCCACTCGGCAGCTTCGTAACCGCATTCCTCCCTCAACTCGCGCTTCGCGGTCGCCAGCGGATCTTCTCCGTGCTCGATCTTGCCCGCGGGCAGCTCGATGAAATGGCGTGCGAGCGGGTAGCGGAACTGGCGCTCCATGAGGATCGTCCTCTCGTCGAGGAAGGCGATCATCATGCACGCGCCGGGATGCCTGATGTACTCGCGCACCGCCAGCTTGCCGTCGGGCAGGCGCACCGTGTCCTCGATCACTTTCAGCAGCACGCCGTCGAACACGACTTTCGACGCGACCTGCGTTTCGGTGAAATCCTTCTTCGCGGACATGTCAGTCAGGCTCCCCGCCGCCACAGGTAGCGGTAGACGAAGCCCGGATAGGCGAAAACCAGGAACAGGCATACGGTGATCGCATGGAACTCCCAGCGCTGGCGGTATACGGGGCCGAGGCGGCTTTCCATCCAGAATGCGACCGCGGCGGCGAGTGCATAGTACGAGGCGAGCTCGACGAGGCGCCAGACGACCGATTTGCGCCCCTCGCGAAAAGACCACGCCAGGAACAGGCGCTCGGACAGGAACGGCAGGTTGGCGAACACCACGGCAAGCGCGATCAGCGCCGCCACCGTCCAGCTCACGCTCCGGTCTCTACAACAGCGACGCCTGTATCGAAACCAGGCACAGCGCCATCAGCGGGCCGGGCACGATCCCGAACAGGAGCACCGCGAGCCCGTTCAGGCTCAGCAGCACCTTCACGTCCGCGCCCGGGGCTATGGGCGCGGTGTCGCGCGGGGCGTCGAAATACATGAGCTTGACCACGCGCAGGTAGTAGAACGCGCCCACCGCGGAGAAGACGATGGCGACGACCGCGACCCCGAGATAGTCGGCGTTCAGGACCGACTGCAGCACCGCGAGCTTCGCGTAAAAACCGACCGTCGGGGGGACGCCCACCATCGAGAACATGATGAGCAGCATGAGGAAGGCATACCAGGGGCTGCGCTGATTGAGGCCCCGGAAATCCTCGAGGTCCTCGGCCTCGAAGCCGTCTCTCGACAGGAGCAGGATCATGCCGAAGGCGCCCAGATTCATGAGCACGTAGACGACAACGTAGAACATCGCCGCGCTGAAGCCGTTCTCGTCCCCCGCGAGCACCCCGAGCAGGACGAAGCCCATGTGCGAGATCGTGGAGTACGCGAGCATGCGCTTCAGATTGGTCTGCACGATCGCGGTCACGTTGCCTATGACGAGCGAGAGCACCGCCATCACGACCAGCATCTGCTGCCATTCGACCAGCAGGACCTCGGCGCCTAAGCCCTGGCCGAGCAGTCGCACGATCAGCGCGAAGCCGGCGATCTTCGGCGCGGTGCTCACGAAGAGCGTCACCGCGCTCGGCGCGCCGTGATACACGTCGGGCACCCACATGTGGAAGGGGACGACCCCGAGCTCGAAGCCGAGGCCCGCGACGATGAAGACGAGCCCGAATACCAGAATGATCCCCATCACCGGGCCTTCGCCGGCGGCGGCGAGCTGCGCGATCTCGGTGATCTCCAGGGTGCCCGTCGCGCCGTAGATCATCGACATGCCGTAGAGCAGCATGCCGGATGCGAGCGCGCCCAGCACGAAATACTTCATGGCGGCTTCGGTGGCGACCGGCGAATCCCGCTGCAGCGCCACCATCGAGTACAGCGAGAGCATCATGAGCTCGAGTCCGATGTAGAGGACCAGCAGATGGTTGCCGGAGATCATCACCATCATGCCGAGGGTCGCAAAGAGCGCCAGCGCGAAGAACTCGCCGCGGAACATCCCCCGCGCGGCGATGTACGGCCGCGAGTAGACGAGCACGCCCATGACCGACAGCAGAACCAGGAGCTTCAGCACGTCGGCCATGAGATCGTCGACGAACATGTTGCTGAAGGTGTAGACCGGCTCGCGGGCCGCGGTGACCCACGTCACCGCTATCGTGCCGGCGAGCGCCGCCTGGGTGAGCGCGTAGGTCACGATGCGGTTCTCGTCCTTCACGAAAAGGTCCGCGACGAGGATCACGCACACCGCGCCGAGCAGGAAGATCTCGGGATAAGCGGGCCACAGGGGCTGGATGAACTGCATTATGGTTTGTCCGAACGGTCCGTCACTGCACCGGTATCTTGGTCTGGGATACGTGCCCGATCAGCTCGTCGACCGAGGCATGCAGCACTTCGGCGAACGGCGCCGGATGGATCCCCATCCACAGCACCGCGACCGCGAGCAGGCCCAGCACGAGGAACTCGCGCAGGTTGATGTCCTGCAGGTGCGCGACCTTCTCGTTCGCGACGGCGCCGAAGATGACGCGCTTGTACAGCCACAGGGTGTATGCCGCGCCCCAGATGAGCGTGGTCCCCGCCGCGAAAGCGTACCAGAAGCTCACCTTCATCGAGCCCATGATCACCATGAACTCACCGACGAAGCCGCTGGTGCCCGGCAACCCCGCGTTGGCCATCGCGAACAGCATGAAGAGCGCGGCGAACACCGGCATGCGATTGACCACCCCGCCGTAATCGGCGATCTGCCGCGAGTGCAGCCGGTCGTAGAGGACGCCCACGCACAGGAAGAGCGCCCCGGAGATGAATCCGTGCGAAACCATCTGGATGATCGCGCCTTCGACGCCCTGCGCGTTGAACACGAATATGCCGAGCGTGACGAAGCCCATGTGCGAGATCGACGAATACGCGATCAGCTTCTTCATGTCCGACTGGACGAGCGCCACGAGGCCGATATAGACGACCGCCACCAGCGAGAGCGCGACCATGAACCAGGTGAGCTCGTGGCTCGCATCGGGTGCGATCGGCAGCGAAAGCCTGAGAAACCCGTAGCCGCCGAGCTTCAGCATGATCGCCGCGAGCACGACCGAGCCGCCGGTCGGCGCTTCAACGTGCGCATCCGGGAGCCAAGTGTGCACCGGCCACATCGGCACCTTCACGGCGAAAGCGGCGAAGAACGCCAGAAAGATCAGCACCTGCGCGTCGAGCGCGAGCGGCAGGTCGTACCACACCGGCAGCGAGAAACTGCCTCCGGAGACGTTGTAGAGATAGATCAGCGCGATCAGCGCGAGGAACGACCCGAGCAGCGTGTAGAGGAAGAACTTGAAAGCCGCATACACGCGGTTGGGTCCGCCCCAGATGCCGATGATGACGAACATCGGGATCAGCGTCGCTTCGAAGAACACGTAGAAGAGCAGTGCGTCGAGCGACGCGAAGACGCCGTTCATGAACCCCGACAGCAGGAGGAACGACGCGAGGTATTGCGCCACGCGCTCCTGGATCACCTGCCACCCGGCGATCACGACGAGCACCGTGGTGAAGCTGTTGAGCAGGATCAGCAGCAGCGATATGCCGTCGATCCCCAGGTGGTAATTGACGTTGAAGGCTTCGATCCACGGCCGGAACTGCACGAACTGGAAGCCGCGCGCGGCCACGTCGAATCCCGTATAGAGCGGAATGGTGACCAGAAAACCGAGGATGGCCCCGACCAGCGCGAGGACGCGGGCGACGCCGGCGTGGCGGTCGGACCCGGTGACGAGCACGGCGAGGCCCGAGACGATCGGCACCCAGATCGCGAGAGTGAGGAGCGGCAGCATTGAATCAACCCGACATTGTTGTTATTGCCGCAGGACCATCAGCGTGAGCAGCACCAGAACGCCGATGATCATCGTGAACGCGTAGTGATAGATGTAGCCCGACTGGAACAAACGCATGACCGACGCAAGCCAGCCGATCGTACGCGCCGAACCGTTCACGAGTCCGTCGATGACACCGACGTCCCCGCCTTTCCAGAGCCCGTTGCCCACCGCCCGCGCACCGCCGGCGAAAAGCCACGAATAGAGCTCGTCGAAGCCGTATTTGCGTTCGAGAACCGTATAGAGAAAACCCGCCTTCCTCCTGATCGCCGCCGGCAGGTCAGGCCGCATCAGGTAGAGGTAGACCGCCGTCGCGATTCCCGCCATGGCGAGCCAGAAAGGCAGGGTCAGCGGCGCGTGCGCCATCATGCCCAGCACGCCGTGGAACTCGCGGCCGAGGGCACCGAGGACGTCGTGCGCCGGCGCGACCACGATGGAGTTGCCGAAATAACCGCCGTAAAGGACGGGGCCGATGACCCAGCCGGCGGCGATCGAGGGGATCGCGAGCGCGATCAGCGGGATCGTGACGACCGCGGGCGATTCGTGAGGCTCGTGGTGATCGTGCACATCGTGCCCGGCGGACGCGTGCACCCCATGCCCTGCGTGCGCATCGGCGCCGGCCGGCTCCCGGAAGCGCTCGGGCCCGTGAAAAGTCATGAACATCAGCCGGAAGGTGTAGAGCGCGGTCACGAAAACGGTAGCGGCGACGCAGAAGTACGCGAAACCGGATCCCGGGATGGTCGACACCCGCGCGGCGTCGATGATCGATTCCTTGGAGAAGAACCCGGAAAGGCCCGGAATGCCGGCGCTCGCGAGCGCCGCGACCATCATGGTCGCGTACGTGATCGGCATGTACTTCCGCAGCCCCCCCATGCGGCGCATGTCCTGCTCGTGGTGCAAGGCTATGATGACCGAGCCTGCGCCGAGGAAGAGTACCGCTTTGAAAAACGCGTGCGTGACGAGGTGAAACATGCCGGCCGCGTAGGCGGAGGCGCCGAGCGCCACCGTCATGTAGCCGAGCTGCGAAAGCGTCGAATACGCCACCACCCGCTTGATGTCGTTCTGCACGATGGCAACGAGCGCCATGAAGAAGGTGGTGATGGCGCCGATCACGATCACCACCGACAGCGCGGTCTCCGAAAGCTCGAACAGCGGCGACATCCGCGCCACCATGAAGATGCCCGCGGTGACCATCGTCGCGGCGTGGATCAGCGCCGAGATCGGCGTCGGGCCTTCCATCGAGTCGGGCAGCCACAC
>Ga0105106_10001407_pt1 | contig 17345 bp, 13 predicted proteins | sample PPLLaktember2015_5_FD_79109 | JGI IMG/M metagenome (GOLD analysis project Ga0105106, IMG submission 79109) | Freshwater sediment microbial communities from Prairie Pothole Lake near Jamestown, North Dakota, USA - PPLs Lake P8 Core (1) Depth... | ecosystem: Environmental > Aquatic > Freshwater >...
AGCGTCAACGAGGACGCGATCGCGCTGGCCCCGGACAGCATCACCGTCACCGGAAGCGACACCGTCCTGACCGGGCGGCAGTACGTGGGCCAGGCCCGGCTCGACACGGAGCGCAGCAGGTTCGACATCTTCGATACCCAGGTCGATGACATCGGCATCCTCGGTGACCGGCCCGACCAGATGGTGGATGGCGTTACCGGGGAGTTGGTGGAGGCGGTGCCGCTGTGTCAGCGTACGCTGAGCAGTTCCGTGCCGGTCTTCCCCTGGGGTGATCTGAGTGGCCGGTGCACCCGCGGGAACGGGACCCTCGACACCGAGGACCTGAACGGAGACAACGTTCTCAACGCGTCAGGACCGAACGAGAGCCTCTTCCGCTACGTCGTCAGCCTCCTACCGGGCGACAAGTACTTCGTCCGGAACGGAGTGCAGCGACAGGAAAGCGATGGCACTACCAGCGGATGGGAGCTGTACCGCATTCCGATTCGCACACCCGATGCCACCATCGGCACTCCCAACCTCCGCTTGATCCAGCATCTCCGCATGACGGTGGTTGCCCCCGCCGATGCGGGGCAGCCTGACGTGGTCGCCCGCTTTGCCCTCGCCCGCCTTCGCCTGGTTGGCTCGCCCTGGGTCCGCCGTGCGGAGGCACCGATCGCCGGCATCTCGGGTGCCGTCGCGGAGCCGAGCGGGGAGGTGATCGCCTCGATCGTCTCCACCGAGAACCGCACCGATCTGGGATACGAGTCGCCGCCGGGTGTGTTCGAAGGAGTGTCCCGCCGGGGCGGAGATCGCAGCACCCTGGGAACCCAGATCAACGAGAAGTCACTCCGGCTGATCGCTCGGGGACTCGAGGTCGGCGAACGGGCCGAAGCCTACCTGCGCCTTCCCGCCGGCCCGCAGAACGTGCTGCGGTATCGAGGTCTGCGAGTGTGGATGAGAGGGCGCGGAGACGGGTGGGAGCAAGGCGATTTCCAGGCGTTCATCAAGTTGGGCAGTGACGACCGAAACTTCTATCTGTACCGCGCCCCGGCCCGCAGCACGACATGGGAGCCGGAGTTCGCCATCGACCTCGAGGTCTGGCGCCGGCTCCGCGCCGACCTGGAGAACCGCTGGCTCAGCGGGGCGCCGGCGTCGGGCGCCGCCGAGTGCGGCAGCCTGGACCTGAATGCATACGTGGCGTGTGAGGGGCCGTACCTGGTCCACCTGGCCGACCCGGGAATCAACCCTCCGAACCTCGCGGCTGTCCAGGAAGTCTCGGCCGGCATCTACCGGGTGGCCGGCGGGGTGACGGTGCCGGACGCGGAGCTATGGGTCGATGATATCCGGCTGAGCAGCCCGGTGGCGGAGGTCGGCACGGCCATGGCAATGGACGCCCGGCTCATTGCGTCCGACGTTGGGGCCGTGAGTGCCTCCTTCGTGCGAGAGGACGGCCAGTTTCATCAGATCAACCGGGACCCGACTTATCGGACGACGGGGACCTTCCAGCTCGCCACCAACTGGCGGCTCGACCGCTTTCTGCCGACCGGCCTGGGGCTCTCGGTTCCGCTGACGGCGTCCTACTCACGCAGCGACGTGGCCCCCCAGCTGCTGACGGGCACCGATCTCCGGGGCGACGCGCTCGAGGGGCTCCGGAAGCCGCAATCCTGGACCGGCAACTACAGCCTGGCCATCCGGCGGAGTGAACGGGGCAAGAGTTGGCTGGTTCGCGGGCTGGTAGATCCTCTCTCGGTGGTCGGCACGCTCACCCAGGGACGGTCACGAACCGAGCTCTCCGATGCGAACAGCGATGCCTACTCGGTAACTCTGGGATACAATCTTCAGATGCAGCGCCGCGGCCCTCGCTTGCCCTTCGGCGGGGTGATCAAGGGCCTGCCCGCGTGGATTCGGGAGAGCGAATTCGGGAAGGGGCTGGCGGGAGCCACCTTCAGCCTGGTGCCTTCCAACATCCGTTTGAACAGCGGTCTGACCAGAAACCGGGCCGACTATTCCCTCTTCGCGGTTCCGATTGCCCGGAGCGATGACGCCTTGATCACTCCGACAATGTCGCTCACGCACTTGTGGCGCAACTCGGGTGGCCTCACCTGGCAGCCGCTGGGCATGTTGGGGCTGACCGGCGACCTCACCAGCACGCGGGATCTCAGGGTCTATCCCGATTCGACCTCGCTCGGCCGCCTGGCCTATGAGGAGCGGCGGTTCATGCTCGGAGTGCCGGTAGGGGTGGAGCGGGACCGCACGCTGACCACCGCGCTCGCACTGACTCCCCGATTGACCTCCTGGCTCCGGCCGCGCTTTACGACCTCGAGCAGCTTCCTGTTGTCCCGGACACTCGACAGCAGGCCGCCGGTGCAGGTGGACGGGGACAGCGGTGCCTTCATTCTGCCTCAGACGCTCAACAACTCCCGGGGCCGCGAGATTGCCGTCGCGCTGGATCTCTCCCGAGCGCTGCGCCGGATCTGGGGTGACAGTAGCGGGTTCGGCAAGGCGGTGTCTCGAGTGCGCCCGCTGGATTTCAGCAGCAAGCTGAGCCGCAACTCTACCTACGATCTCGCCGCCTTCAATCCGGATCTGGGTTTCATGCTGGGACTCGGCGGCCGCGATCGCTTCCTGAATCACGACGGTGAGAGCGCCCGGGGCGCCTCGGAGACCCGGTCAGCCACTGTCGCCTCGGGCGCCGATCTCCCTCTCGGGTTCACGGCAACGATCTCGTATGCCCTGACCAGGACCGATCGCTTCCAGCTGGTCGGCGGCGGATTTTCCGAAACGGTGACCCGGCAGCGCGAGTGGCCGGTGGGCAACCTGCGCTGGACCCGTACATTCGGAAAGGGACCACTGGCCCTGGTGGCGGCCGGGGCCGGTCTGCGGCGCCGCTTAGGCACCTCGACTCAGCCGAGCGGTGGCGGCACCGTGGCCACCAGCGCAATCTCCTCCTACTCGCTCACGCCTGATCTGCAGCTCTCCTTCCGCAACGGCCTCGCCCTGACGATGAGCCTGGGAACCCGGTCCCAGCGCACGGAAAACAACGGCAACGCTACGGAGCTCGACCAGGACGACCTGACCGGGTCGCTCAACTATTCGTTCGCCTTGCCGGCAGGGATCAGCCGGATGCGGAAGCGGGTTCGCTCCACACTCACCGCGCTCTCCTCGAAGACCCTCACGTGCCTGGAGCAGAGGGACGACCCCGGGTGCATCGTCGTCTCCGACGTCCGGCGCCAGGAGATCCGCGGCGGTCTCGATACCGACCTGCTCAAGACGGTGAGCGGTGGCCTTCAATTCGGCTACTCGATCAGCGACGCGCGTCACGTGAGCCGGCGGACCTCCCAGATATTCCTGATGCTGACCTTCCAGTTGTCACTCTATGCGGGGGATTATCGGTGAAGGGCTATGGGTTATGGGTTATGGGTTATGGGTTATGGGCTATGGGCTACTCCTCATCCCGAGCGCAGCGAGGGATCTATTCGGTTACCTTACCCGACGCTCTGAGACATCAACGAGTCCTCAAATCCGCTGCGGTCCAAAGCCCATAGCCAATAGCCCATCGCCCTCATGCGCCTTCCCGCCTTTCCCGTCCTTGCCGTCTTCCTCTTCGCCGCCTGCCGAGAAAAGGCGCGCCCGCCGCAGGAGTTCGACGGTCCAGGCGCGTTGGGTTACATCCAGACCCAAGTCGAGTTCGGCCCCAGGATCCCGGGAAGCGAGGCCCACCGGCGGATGGGAGACTGGCTCGACAGCCTGCTCCATCAGCGGGCCGACACGGTCATCGTTCAGAGCTGGACCCACGTCACGGCACGGCGAGAGCCGCTTCCGCTCCGGAACTTCATTGCCCGGTTCAACCCTTCGGCCGAGAAGCGGCTCCTCCTGCTGGCTCACTGGGACAGCCGGCCCAAAGCGGACAGTCCCCGGTCGCGCGACTCCACCAAACCAGTGCAGGGGGCGAATGACGGCGGGTCGGGAGTCGCGGTGTTGCTCGGCGTGGCAGATGTGCTGAAGCGCAGCCCGCCGACCGTAGGCGTGGACCTCCTGTTCGTGGATGGCGAGGACTACGGGGACTTCACCAAGGATTCTGCAGACGTGCTGATCGGATCGCGCTACTACGGAGCACACCAGCTGGCGGGACCGCGGCCGCTGTACGCCGTTCTCTTCGACCTCGTGGCCGACAAGGATCTCCAGATCTATCAGGAGGGCAACTCGCTGGTCGGCGCCCCCGAGGTGGTCGAGCTGGTCTGGCATACGGCGAAGGATCTCGGGTACGGCGGCTATTTCATCGCCTCGCCTCGACACACCCTCATCGACGATCACATTGAGCTGCAGAAGGCCGGCATCCGGGCCATCGACGTCGTGGACTTCGACTATCCGGCGTGGCATACCCCGGACGACACCATCGACAAGGTGAGCGCGGCAAGCCTGCAGATCGTGGGTGACGTCGCGGTCGCCTTGGTGAGGCGCGAGCAATAGCGGGAAGGACGGGAAAGGCGGGAAGGGCGGGAAAGAAGAGAACACACCTCATCCCGAGCGCAGAGAGGGACCTTCGCCGAGCCGCTGAAGGATGTTGAGTAGGTCCCTCGATCGCGATCGCTCACTCGGGATGAGGAATGATCTTCCTGTCCTACCACCTCGTTTCCTTCCGCCTTCCCGCCTTCTCCCGTCCGTCCCGCGTGAATTCGCCTACCGCCGTACCGCCGTACCGCCGTACCGTCCTTCATGCTCCCCCCCGAGCGTCGCGCGCTGCTCCTTCTTCTGACCCTGGCCGTGGCTGGTCAGGGTGTACGCCTTCTCGCCACCCGGCCCGGTGAGCCTCCGGGTCAGGTTCAGCTCCTCTCCACCCTGCCTGACGGGTCACCAACGGCCCAGCGAGACAGCACTATGCATGAGGCCCGGCCGCTGGCACCGGGCGAGCTGGTTGACGCCGACGTCGCGCTGCCGGCCGAGCTGGCTCGCCTGCCAAGGGTCGGCCTGGTACTGGCCAAGATCATCGTCGCAGATCGGGAGGCCAAAGGGCCGTTCGGCAGCTTGGAGGAGCTCGATCGGGTGCCCGGGATTGGCCCTGGGCTGCTCCGGACCCTGACCCCGCACCTCACCTTCAGCCGAGCGACAGCCGGAAACGGAGCCCCCAAGCTCCCCACTGCAGGGTTGGGCACCGCGTTTGCTCCCCCACCTCTTGGAGCCGTGGCTGTCGCCCCGCCGGGCCGGCCGAATAGCGTCCTCAACGTCAATCGTGCCAGCGCTGTCGAGCTCGAGGAACTGCCCGGTATAGGACCTTCATTGGCCCGGCGGATCGTGGCGGATCGCGAGGCCCGGGGACCGTTTGCGATGCTGGAGGCGCTGGACCGTGTACCAGGGATCGGGCCGGGGTTGGTGGCCCGTCTCGCGAGGTTGGTGACCGCACCGTAAGGTGATCCCTCACGTCATCGGCACGGCCTTCCGATGATATCCCTGAACCCTTTCCTTCGGATACCTCAGACCTAATGGCGACTGCACCTGCCGCAGGCGATCGGCTTGGCGAAATCCTGCTCCGTGAAGGCCTCGTCACCCGAGAGCAACTCGGGCAGGCCCTCACCGAGCAGAAGAACACCAAGCACCGGCTGGGTTACGTCCTGGTCAAGCTCGGCCTGGTTCAGGAGCTGGAGATCACCAAGGTCCTGGCCCGGCAGTATCGCATGCCTGCGGTCGATCTCACCCGGTTCGAGGTCGATCCGAAGATCATCAAGCTGGTCCCCGCCGAGATGGCCACCAAAAGCGTCGTCCTTCCGCTCAAGCGCGAAGGCCGCACGCTCACTATCGCCATGGCCGATCCGACCGATCACGGCCTGCTGGAAGACCTCAAGTTCATCACCCGTTTCGACCTGTTCCCGGTCATTGCCGGCGAGTACACCCTCCGCAATCTGATCGAGAAGCACTACGAGTCCTCCGACCAGCAGCTTCAGAGCCTGCTCAAGGACATGGAGGAGTCGGGCGAGGATGTGGAGGTCGTCGAGGAGCAGGAGGACGAGGCAGCCACCCAGGCGCAGATCGACGACGCGCCGGTGGTCAAGCTGATCAACGGCCTGCTGACCGACGCGGTCAAACGGGGCGCCAGCGACATTCACATCGAGCCGTTCGAGCACGAGATCCGGGTGCGGTACCGGATCGACGGCGCCCTCCTCGAGATCATGAAGCCGCCGCTCAAGATGAAGGCGGCGCTCACCTCACGGGTGAAGATTCTCTCGCAGCTCAACATCGCCGAGCGGCGGGTGCCGCAGGACGGCCGCCTGAAGCTGAAGATGGGGAGCCGGGTCATCGACTTCCGCGTCTCCACGCTCCCGGTGCTCTTCGGCGAGAAGATCGTGCTCCGAATCCTCGATAAGGGCAACCTGACGCTGGACCTGACCAAGTTCGGCTTCGAGGAGAAGGCGGAGCGGGATCTCATGAAGGCGATTCTCAACCCCTACGGCATGGTGCTCGTCACCGGGCCGACCGGGTCGGGAAAGACCACGACGCTGTATTCCGCCCTGTCGCGCATCAACACCACCGAAGTCAACATCATGACGGCCGAAGACCCGGTCGAGTACAACCTGATGGGCATCAACCAGGTGCTGGTGCGCACCGAGATCGGGCTCACCTTTGCCGCCGCCCTGAAGGCGTTCCTGCGGCAGGACCCGAACATCATCATGATCGGTGAGATCCGCGATCTGGAGACTGGAGGCATCGCGATCAAGGCGGCGCTCACCGGCCACTTGGTGCTCTCCACCCTGCATACCAACGACGCGCCGAGTACCATCACCCGTATGATCGATATGGGTATCGAAGCGTTCAACGTCGCCAGCGCCGTAAACCTCGTGGTCGCACAGCGTTTGGTTCGCCGCATCTGCAAGGACTGCAAGGCCGAGCACAAGTACACCGATGTCGAGCTGGCCGCGCTGGGCACAGATCTTGAGAGTCTCAGGACGATCAAGTTCATGAAGGGAACAGGCTGCGATACCTGCAGCGGAACCGGCTACAAGGGCCGGGCCGGCCTCTACGAGGTCATGGCCATGTCGCCTGAATTGCGCCGGATGATCCTTCGGGGCGCCTCGGTGGCTGACATCCAGACCCAGGCAGTCGCTGACGGCATGCTCACGCTACGGATGGACGGAATGAAGAAAGTCGAACGCGGCGTGACCACCCTCGAGGAAGTAGTCAAGGAGACTGCCGGATGACGTTCAATCTGCGCTCACTGCTGGAAGAGATGATCCAGAAGGATGCGTCGGACCTCCATATCACGGCGGCCGAGCGTCCCAAGTTGCGGGTCGACGGCGACATCGTCGACAGCTCGGCCATCGAGGTTCTGACTCCCAAGGACACGCTTCAGCTGGCGTATTCGGTGCTGACGGAAAACCAGAAGAAGCGCTTCGAGACCGACGACGAGCTGGACTTCTCCTTCGGAATTCAGAACCTGGCGCGCTTCCGCGGCAACGTCTTCAAGCAGCGTGGCTGTGTGGCCATGGTAATCCGCATGATTCCCTTCAATGTGCGAACCTTTCAGGAGTTAGGCCTCCCTCCCGTCATTGCCAAACTGGCCGAGCGGCCTCGCGGACTGATCCTCGTGACCGGCCCAACCGGCTCGGGTAAGTCCACCACGTTGGCGGCCATCATCGACAAGATCAACAAGGAGCGGAAGGGGCATATCATCACGGTGGAGGATCCGATCGAGTTCATCCATCGGCATCAGTCCTGTCTGGTGAATCAGCGGGAGATCGGCACCGATACCAAGAGCTTCGCCTCGGCGCTGAAGTACGCCCTTCGCGAGGATCCAGACGTCATCCTGGTGGGAGAAATGCGGGACCTCGAGACCGTGGGTGCCGCGCTGACCATCGCGGAGACCGGCCACCTGGTGCTCGCCACCCTGCACACCAACTCCGCGGCCGAGTCCATCAACCGCGTGATCGACGTTTTCCCCTCCAATCAGCAATCCCAGGTCCGGGCCCAGCTCGCCTTTGTTCTCGAGGGCGTGGTCACTCAGACGCTGCTGCCGAAGCTGAAGGGACGCGGCCGATCCATGGCGGCCGAGATCATGGTCGCCACCCCGGCCATCCGGGCGCTGATCCGCGACGACAAGGTCCACCAGATCTATTCTGCCATGCAGTCGGGCAAGAAGTTCGGCATGCAGACCATGAACGACGCGCTGTACCTGCTCTATACCAGCCGTGAGGTCGCCCAGGAAGAGTGCGAGCGGGTGTCGCACGATCCCAAGGAGTTCCTCCGGATGATCGGGATTACCCCGATGGAGGACCAGGAGATGGGCAACGCCGATCGACTCCAGCAGCAGAAATCCGCAGGTCGCCGGTAACACGCAAGGGCGCACAGCCTGCGCCCACGATTCGGGAGAGGACCCATGCCACTTTTCGAATACACCGCGCGGAATGCCGCGAATGGCCAGATCCAAAAGGGCCAGGTGGACGTCAAGAGCAAAGAGGAGGTCAGCGCCTACCTCCGCAAGAACCGGATGATGCTCGTGAGCGTCCGCGAGGCTCCCAAGAAGATCAACATTGGGGGTGGCCTCGGTAAGGCCCGGGTCAAGACCCGTGATATCGTGATCTTCACCCGGCAGTTCGCCACGATGATCAACGCGGGCCTGCCGCTGGTGCAGTCGCTCACCATCCTGGCCGAGCAGACCGAGAACAAGACGCTGAAGGAGGTCACCAAGGCGGTGGTGCACGACGTCGAGTCGGGGAACACCCTGGCCGACGCCTTCTCGAAGCACCCCCGCGCGTTCACCGACCTCTACGTCAATATGGTCGCGGCTGGTGAAGCCGGCGGTATTCTGGACACCATTCTGCTCCGTCTGGCCACGTTTCTGGAGAAGAGCGATGCCCTGGTCCGGAAGGTCAAGGGCGCGATGGTCTACCCGGCCGTCATCTTCAGCGTAGCCATCATCGCTATTGCGGTGCTGCTCATCTTTGTCATTCCGACCTTCCAGAGCATGTTCGCCTCGGTGAACATGGAGCTGCCGTTGCCGACCCGCGTCGTCATCGGAATGTCACAGCTGCTGATCGGATACTGGTGGGGCTTCATCATGGTCATCGGCGGCCTGGTCTTCGCGTTCAAGAAGTACAACGCCACCACCGGCGGGAAGAGACAGGTCGACGGGATCATGCTCAAGTCTCCGGTTCTGGGCGACATTCTCCGGAAGTCCGCCGTGTCCCGGTTTACCCGGACGCTCGGCACCCTGATCTCCTCCGGCGTGTCGATTCTCGACGGGCTCGAGATCACGGCCAAGACCGCGGGCAACATGGTGATCCATGATGCGGTCATGGAGTCCCGGCAATCCATCGCCGGCGGTGAAACGATCGCGGCCCCGCTGGAGAAGTCCAAGGTCTTCCCGCCGATGGTCATCTCCATGATCGCGGTCGGTGAGCAGACCGGCGGCCTGGACGAGATGCTGACCAAGATCGCCGACTTCTACGACGAGGAAGTGGACGTCGCCGTCTCGTCGCTGCTCTCCCTGATGGAGCCGGTAATGATCGTGGTGCTCGGTGTCATCGTCGGCGGCATGGTGGTGGCGATGTACCTGCCGATCTTCGACATGATGAACGCGGTGCAGTAAGGCGGGACAGCGGGACCGATAGGCAGTTACTGTGCGACGCGGATCACTTCGGGGCCCAGGGAAACCTGGGCCCTGTCGTATTCGGCCACGCCATTCTGGCGAGGGCGTCCCCTACCAATCAGTGGGCTGGTAGTCTTTCAGAAACTTCCCCCAAAGATGCTCGCCGGTATTGATCCCGGCGATGATCGGGTCCACGATGCGCGCGGCGCCGTCCACGATGTCCAGCGGCGGATGGAAGCGGTGCTCGGCGACCTTGCGCGCCGCCAGGTCGGCCGGATCCTCGTCCGTGATCCAGCCGGTGTCCACGCTGTTCATGTGGATGCCGTCGCTGTGGTAGTCGGCTGCCGCGGTGCGGGTCATCATGTTGAGCGCAGCCTTGGCCATATTCGTGTGCGGATGGCGGGTCGTCTTGAAATTGCGATAGAACTGGCCTTCCACGGCCGAGACGTTGACAATGTGCTTGTCACGCTCCGGCGTGCGCAGCAGCAGCGGCTTGAGCCGCGCGTTGAGAACAAACGGCGCGACGGCGTTGACCAGCTGCACCTCCAGCAGCTCGACTGCCGGCACGTCGGCCAGCAGCATCCGCCACGAGTTCCGCTCCCGGAGGTCCACTTGCTGCAGGTCCTGATCGAGCCATCCCTCGGGGAAGTGTTGCCGCTGGGGCCGGTGCTCCTCCGGTAACAGCGCCACCTGGGAGAGCTCGGCCGAGTTGGCCAGCCCCGCGATGCTGGGCAGCCGCCGCTCGAACGCAGCCGGAGTGGCCGCCTGCGCCCCATCGAAATGCAGGTGGGCGCCACGCCACCCTTCATAGGTCCCCAGCAGCCGACGAGTGGGCTCGGGCATGGCATGCAGCGCCGCCGTCTCACTGGCCATCATGTGCTGGTAGAACTCGGGCGGCCGCCGCACGGTCTGGCAAGCATTGTTGACGATGAAGTCGAGCCGGGCCCGGGTGGCCGACAGCTCCCGGCAGAAGGCCTCCACGCTCGGGGTATGGCGCAGGTCGAGCCCAAAGATCTCGAGCCGGTGCCCCCACTCGGCGAAATCCGGTTCCGCGGCGTACCGGACCGCGGAATCCCGGGGGAACCGGGTGGTAACGATGAGGTGGGCGCCGGCACGCAGCAGCTTGATACCGGCCTGGTAGCCGATCTTGACCCGGCCGCCGGTCAGGAGCGCCACCCGGCCCCGAAGGTCGGCCAGCTCGGTGCGCTTGGCGAAGTTGAACGCCGCGCAGGGCGGGCACATCTGGTCGTAGAAGTGGTGAACGGCGGTGTACTTCTGCTTACAGACGTAGCAGTGCTGCGGCTCGACCGCCTCCCGGAACTCAGGATCGTCGACGTCGCGCTGCTCGAACGGGATAGGTGGAAAGACGTTCGGGCTGGTGTATACCGCCTGCCGGCGCAGGGTCCGGATCCCGGTCTGGTTGAGCACCCGATCCTCCTGCTCGATCTTTTGCGCCTTGCGCCGCCGGCTGCTGGCCCGCACCAGCTGGCGGCGGCCCGCGGGATCGGGCGCGTAGACATGGCCGGCCGCCTGGATCAAACGCCGCCGTTCGTTGGCAGGGATCTGCACCAGTAGTCCGCGGTCCGAGACGATCGATTCGAGCAGCTCGGTTGCGACCCGCACGCGGTCGAGGAAGGTGGGGTTGGTCTCTGGCATGACGCGAAGTTTAACCGGCGGCCACGCGCGCGTCAGCACCACGACCCTCTGGGGTCTGCGGAGCGCCAGGCTGCCGGCGATCGGGCTCCGGTACCGGGTGGCGCGCACGCCCTCCATCCATTGAGATTTGGTCCATCAATCCCCAACTTGCGCGATACTTGCCTCCGCGGCATTCACCGAGTGGCCCATGGCGAATCTCCGGGTCTTGATGCTGAACCTCGAGTATCCGCCCTTGGGCGGGGGCGCCGCACCGGTCACTCAGGGTTTGGCCCGGGCGTGAGGGACCCGGCGTCGCTCCCTCTTCACCTCGGCGTGATCGGTTGTGGCCGTGTGTTCGAGCGCTTTCACCTACCGGCCATCGTCCGGGTCCCCACGATCTCCCTCCTGGCCGGGTGCGATACCAATCGGAGCCGGCTGGCCTGGGCCGAGCACTGGTCCTCTCCGCCCGCCCTTTTCGACACACCGGCAGAACTGCTCGGATGCCCCGGTCTCGAAGCCGTCCTCGTCCTCACCCCCCCGGCGAGCCATGCCCTGAACGTCATTCAGGCACTGGAGGCCGGGCTGCACGTACTGGTCGAGAAGCCCATGGCGCTCGACCCGGGCGAGGCCAGGCAAATGGCTGAGGCTGCCCACCTGGCGCGGCGACACCTCCAGGTGGGCTTCAGCCGCCGCTTTCGGGAGCCCTATCAGAAGCTTCGGAAGGCGCTCCAACGGGAGGATCCCCTGCGTCTTCGCCGGGTGCGCTTCGAGCTGGCATTTCCCGTCGCGAGCTGGAATGCGGAGAGCGATTTCCTGGGTAAGGAATCGCATGGGGGTGGGGTGTTGGACGACGTGTTGTCACATCAGGTGGATCTGGTCTGCTGGTTGTTGAAAGGCGGCCCGGACCGTGTCCGGTGTGAAGTGAAAGGCTCGAGCGGCGGGGTGAGCGCGGAGCTGGAAATCGGCAGCGTCATGGTCCACTGCGAGTCGGCCCACGCACGATATGCGGAGCGATTGCGGATGGAGCTCGCCGACGGCAGAGTGCTGGAGGCCAGCGGAAGCCACCTGGGTGAGGCGGGATCCGGCTTTGAGAGATGGCGCCGGGGTCGCGCTCTACTGCTGGATCGGGTTTCTCTGCTCGGCCATCGTCTGCTCAAGCGGCCCAACGTCAGCCTCAGGAGCTTCGAGGGTCAGCTCCGCGACTTCGTCGGAGCGATACGGGGCGCGAGCTCCCAGGGAGCCACCCCAGGAGATGGGCTTCAGGCTGTCGAGATAGTTCGCGCCTGCCGTGCGAGCGTCCGGCAGGAGGGCGCCTGGCAGGCAGTCAGGGCGACGGCTGAACCAGCTGAGTGAGAACTTTGCCGGCGAGGGGCACGCCGGCTCGGGCACCCAGGCGCCGTAAAGCGGTGGGCGCAATGTCGAGGATGTCGGCGCCCGGCTCGAGCCGCCCGCCAGCCGCAATCCCGGCACCCCGGGCCATCAGAAATCCCTCAGGAGCGTGGTTACCACTGCGGCCGTTGGGGATCCGCCCGGGCGTCGCCCGGGCGATGCGACCCAGTGTCGGGGATGTAATGGCCTCGTGCGTCGCCCCTGAAGCACCATGCCAGCGAACCACGAGATCAGGAAGCCGATCCATGCGCTCGCCGGAGGGGAACACATCGGTGGCACGGCAGATCTCCTCGATGAGCGGCTCCCCGGTCGAGGCGTCGCGGAACGTGCGCAGCCCTGCGCCAATCCGGGCACAAAGCGCATCGACTTCCTCCGGCTCGACCACACCAGCTGGCTCCCGGCCCCGCACATTCAGCCGGATGTACCCGTTGAGGTCGGCTCTGAGGGTGAACGCCGGAGTTTGATCCCATTTCATCCCGCCGGTTGTCCATCGGGTCATGATCCGGTTCTTGAGCACCTGGGGTACGGAGTTGGTGAGGGCACGCCGCAGGGAAAGGGGCATCGCCTCGCCCAGTCGGCGGAGGAGCCCAGGCTTGGCCTGGGTGGCCTCAGGCCCGTGGAGCACCCGGGCAAGCATTTCATCCAGGAAATCCACCCGGGCAGTGTTCACCTTCATTCCGTGCAGGGCGAAGACGAATACCGAAGCGTCAGACGCCGCGTTCACAAGCTCACCGACCGCCCTGTCCGCGGCGCGATAGAGTTCCCGCAGCGCGCTGTCGTACCAGGGCCCGAGCGCCTGGGGGACCTCGCCATCCACGCTGGACCGATCCCAGAACCGGTGGCCGCCACGATGGAGGGCGCCGAACACCACTATGCCGAGGTTCCAGGGTCGCTGGAGCAGCCAGCAAGCCAAATTCGCGGAGCGCTCGGTCAGGCTTACCAGCTCGGCATGCAGCTCCCGCAAGTGAGCGATCGAAGCCCGGCCATACTCATCGGTTCGGATGGGGGACTCGCCGTACCGGCGGCGGATCTCGTCGAGGAGCTCTGGCGGATACGAATCGGGAGGCACCAGCTTGTCATGGCTTCCCCACCCGGTGACCTCGACGCCAGGGAACGGCTCGGTTCCCGGGGTCATCGGCACGTCGTGGACCACAGCCTGGGTTTCGCCCTCGATAGCCCGCCAGAAGGGCCGCACCGGCAGCCAGTCCATGGCCGGCGCGGCGAACTCCATCCGCTCCTGCCGCCACTGAAAATCGTGGTAGATGCCGTGGTCCGAGGGAGGACGCCCCGTGTAGAACGTCGGCCAGGGCGATCCGGTCAGGTATCTTGCCGCGCTCGAGAGACGGCCCCAGGTGCCACCCTGGCGGATCTGTGCCAGATTCGGAAGCGTGCCATCGTCGGTCCACCGTTCGACCAGATCCGCGTCAGCGGCGTCGAGCCCGATCAACAGGAGTCTGCGATGCGTGTCGGCCATGGCGGGAAGGATCACAACCGGCTGCAGCGTTGTCAAAGGCGGACCGCGGGGCTTGGGAGAGCATGACGCCTTCTTCGGCGGGAGAGCTCCTGGTCGTGGTCGTCCTCAGCCACAACAAGCGCGCCCAAACGCTCCGCTGTATCGAGAGCGTTCTCCGCCTTCGCTACCGTCCACTCGAAGTGCTCGTGGTCGACAACGCCTCGTCCGATGGATCTGCCGACGCTGTCGCTGCGGAATATCCCGACGTGCACCTGCTGCGGAGCCCGGTCAACCGCGGAGCGGCCGGCGGCCGCAATCTCGGCGCCGACTATGTCAAGGACCGCTTCGACCCGGCCTATCTGCTGTTTCTCGACGACGACGCCGTTGTAGACGAGCGCCTCGCTGCGGAGCTGGTCGCGGTCATGCGAGACGATCCAGGTGTCGGGCTGGCAACACCCAAAGCGTACCGGTTCGGTACCCGCGACGTGATTGCGTCGGCGGGAGGGATGCAGGTGCGGCTCGGGCGCGGGTCGATTACCGACATTGGAGCGGGCGCACGGGACGTCGGGCAATTCGATCGAGGCGGAGCAGTCGAGTCGTGCGTCGGATTCGCGGTGCTCGCCCGCTGTGAGGCGCTGGAACGATGCCGCGGCTTCGACGAGAGATACAATCCCTACGGCTGGGAAGAGGTGGACCTGTCACTGCGCATGCGCGAGGCTGGGTACACGATCCAGTACACCCCTGGTGCGATCTGCTGGCACTCGGGCGGTACTCCCGGCCGTGGGCGGCGCCTGGCCCGGTACGAGGCGGGAAAGGTGGTGAACTATCTCCGGTTGATGCGGCGCCATGCGACGGCGCGGGAATGGCTCGGCTTCCTCGCTGTACTGCCCCTGCGCGCGGCCCAGCTGATGGCTGCGCAGCTCAAGGGAGTGGCCCCTTAATTGCCCCTCCGCTGGCAAACAGCACCTCGAATTACACCCCAGACCCAACAGTTCCGGAGGGCTACATGGTAGGTAACCGATTGGTACTTCTGACAATGGCCGTCTTGGTCGGCTGTGGCGGCGATCGCGACGGCGGTGCTGCAGGCGACGGCTCGACCCGCGATCTGCAACGGCCTGCAGTCGACGCCAGCGCCCCCATGAACGACCGGGCGTCCACGGCCGCGGCCAAGAAGCCGGCGCCCAAGGTCGCCGCGAAGCCGGCAGCCAAGCCGGTGGCCCGGACGCTCGCCACCGGCACGGCGATCTCGGCGAAGTTTGACGCCGGTATCAGCTCCCGCACCCACAAGGCCGGCCAGAAGCTGACCGGCACGGTCTCGGCTGACGTGAAAGACAAGAGCGGCCGCGTGGTGATTCCAGCCGGCTCCAAGGTGTACGTCACCATCGCAGCCATCCACGAGTCGGAGAGAAAGAGCGACAAGACCGGCAAGCTCCTGCTCACTCCGACCAAGGTTGTAATCGGTGGCCGCAGCTATCCCCTCTCGGGATCGGCCAGCGCCCTCGATCGCACCCTGAAGGACCGGAAGACCAACGCGGGCGACATCGCGAAGGTTGGAGTCGGCGTCGGTGCCGGCGCCCTCCTGGGCACGGCCGTCAGCGGTGGCAGCACCAAGGGAGCGGTCATCGGTGGTGTGGCCGGTGGCGCAGTCGGCGCGCAGCGCGCGGTCGAAACTCAGGACCGTGACGTGGTCGTGCCGGTAGGGTCACGTCTTAAGGTGACTCTGGCTGCCCCGTTCCGCCGCTCTATCTAAGGAACGTCTGGCCCGAGGAAACCGCCTCGCCTGCCGCCTGCAGGTGGGGCGGTTTCGCGGCTGGCTGGGGCCGGGGAGTTTGCTATACTGAGGAATGTCAAGAGCATTCGTAAACGAGGACGCGGGGGCCGGAGACGCAGGGCCGCGCTTTCCGCTCCCGGACCGTGAAGATCCGGGGTTCGACGCTGCGGCAGCGCGCGCCCTGCTTCAGGGTGCCCACCTCGGTGATACGGCCAGTGCGGAGTCGGCAACCGGGTACTACTGGGGGGAGCCTCGCCTCCGTCCGGCTGTGGAGCGGATACTGGCCGAAGCGCGGGAGGACGGCAACGAGCGGCTGGAACAGCTGGCTGAGCGATTCCTCCGCGTACCGAGCCGGGGTCCGCAGCTCTGATTGACAGCGCCGCGACTGAACCCTAGATTCTGCGCCAGAAATATGGGGAAATGGATCGCCTCGCGGGACCAGTGAATATCCTCCGGGACCTGGCTCACAGCTGGGTCCCTTTTCGTTGAGCCCGGCGCGGGGCAAGTCCGCGAACATTCACTGTCGGCAGGTACGGCATCACCGGACTCCGACGACCAACCAATTAGAGGAGTACGAAATGGCACGTACCACCGGAACCGTGAAATGGTTCAACGACGCGAAGGGCTTCGGCTTCATTACCCCGTCCAACGGCCAGAAGGACTGCTTCGTCCACCACTCCGCAATCCAGGGTAGCGGGTTCAAGTCGCTGGCCGAAGGCGAAAAAGTGGAGTTCGACATCGTGCAGGGTCAGAAGGGCCCGGCGGCGGAGAACGTCACCAAGATTAAGGACTGAACGAGGTTCCCTCGTTCCTCTGTAATCTGGCGTCTCTTCGGTAAGGAAACACGTCCACTACTTCGCCCGCTGATAGCCGTCGTTGCACTCCTTGCCAGAAAGCGGTGTCGAGGAGATCGCCGTGAGCTTCGAGAAATGTCTCGCGGAGGCTCCCGGGCGGAACCAGGAAGGCCCTGAACTCCTCAGGGAAGACGTCCTGCTCGCCCACGTGGAACCACGGTTCCGCCGAGATCTCGTCCTCGTGTGAGGTCGGCTCCGGAATGCGGCGAAAGCGGCACTCAGACAACAGGCAGAGCTCGTCGTAGTCGTAGCAGATGACCCGCCCGTTCCGCGTCACCCCGAAGTTCTTCAGCAGCATGTCGCCGGTGAAGATGTCGGCGGCGGCAAGGTCCTTGATGGCATTACCGTAGTCGAGAACCGCCTCCCGCGCCGCCGCCTCGTCGGCGTCCTGCAGGAAGAGATTGAGCGGGGTTACCCGCCGTTCAGTGTACAGATGGCGCACGACGACGCGGTCACCCTCGAAACGCATGGTTCCACCGGCCACCCGCACCAGGTACTCCACGCCGCCGACGGCGGTCAGGCGGCCCTGCTTTTCGAGCATGTTGCGCAGCAGGACCAGGTCGATCTCGCTGCGGTCCTCGAACAGTTTGACCAGGGCCTCAAAGATCATCTGGTGTTCGGGCAGGGAAAACGCATCTGCCGTGATCTGCTCGACCACCCGGCCGATGCACAGGGGATCCAGGATCA
>Ga0105106_10001408_pt1 | contig 17337 bp, 18 predicted proteins | sample PPLLaktember2015_5_FD_79109 | JGI IMG/M metagenome (GOLD analysis project Ga0105106, IMG submission 79109) | Freshwater sediment microbial communities from Prairie Pothole Lake near Jamestown, North Dakota, USA - PPLs Lake P8 Core (1) Depth... | ecosystem: Environmental > Aquatic > Freshwater >...
CCGTTCAATCACACGATCGGGTACATGGACCGTCTCGACTACATGTCGATGATGTGCAACGAGCACGCTTACGTGCGTGCGATCGAAAAGCTGCTCGGTATCGAGGCGCCGGAGCGCGCGCAGTACATCCGAGTGATGTTCGACGAGATAACGCGGATCCTGAACCACCTGCTGTGGATCGGCTCCCATGCCCTCGACATCGGCGCCATGACGGTCTTCCTCTATGCGTTCCGCGAGCGCGAGGACCTGATGGATTGCTACGAGGCCGTGTCGGGCACGCGCATGCATGCGACGTACTACCGCCCGGGCGGCGTTTACCGCGATCTGCCGGAGACGATGCCGCGCTACCAGGTGTCGAAATCGCGCGGCGAGCGCGACGTCAAGCGCCGGAACGAGGCGCGATCCGGGTCATTGCTCGATTTCATCCAGGACTTCACCGAGCGGTTTCCGGCCTGTGTCGACGAGTACGAAACGCTCCTCACGGACAACCGCATCTGGAAGCAGCGGACGGTCAATATCGGCGTCGTGACGCCCGAAAGGGCGTTTCAGCTCGGATTCACCGGCCCGATGTTGCGCGGCTCGGGTGTTGAATGGGACCTGCGGCGCAAACAACCGTACGCCGCGTACGACAAGGTCGAATTCGCGGTCCCGGTCGGCGTCAATGGCGACTGTTATGACCGCTATCTTTGCCGCGTCGCGGAGATGCGCCAGGCGAACCACATCATCCGGCAATGCGTCGACTGGCTCCGTGTCAATCACGGGCCGGTGATGCTCCAGGACCATAAGGTCACGCCGCCCCGCCGCGGCGAGATGAAAGACGACATGGAATCGCTGATCCATCACTTCAAGCTCTTCACCGAGGGCTATTGCGTGCCGGAAGGAGAGACCTACGCAGCAGTCGAGGCGCCCAAGGGCGAATTCGGCGTCTGGCTCGTGTCGGACGGCGCGAACAAGCCCTACCGCGTGAAGTGCCGGGCTCCGGGATTCGCGCACCTCTCTGCGATGGACGAACTGGTGCGCGGGCACATGCTCGCCGATGTCGTCGCCATGATCGGCACGATGGACATCGTTTTCGGGGAGATCGACCGGTGAGCGCCCCCGACACCTTTTCATCCGTGCTGAGCGAGCACACGCGCCACGACATCGATCGCTGGCTGGCAAAGTTTCCGCCGGATCGCAGGCGCTCCGCGGTGCTTGCGGCGCTCCGCGCGGCGCAGCACCAGAACGGCGGATTCCTGACGACGCCGCTGATGGACGCGGTTGCAGGCTACCTCGGAATGCCGGCCATCCAGGTCTACGAGGTGGCGAGCTTCTATTCCATGTTCGAAACGAAGCCGGCGGGACGCGTGCACGTCTCGGTCTGCACCAATATCAGCTGCATGCTCTGCGGCGCGGACCGCATCGTCGCGGCGGTGGAGAAACACCTCGGGATCCGCACCGGCGAGAGCACGCCGGACGGCAAGTTCTACCTGAAGCGCGAAGAGGAGTGCCTGGCGGCCTGCAACAACGCGCCGATGATGATGGTCGACCACGTCTATCACGAGAACCTGACGCCCGAATCGGCGATCAAGGTGCTCGACGGGGTCAAGTGACGCCATGCGCGCGATGAACCAGGTCGTCTTCGAACCGCTCCAGTATGCGCAGAGCTGGACGCTGCCCGTCTACGAAAGGACCGGCGGCTACGAAGCCTGGCGAAAGATCCTCCGCGAGAAGACGCCGCGCGAGGCGATCATCGAGGAGGTCAAGGCGTCCGGCCTCAAGGGCCGCGGCGGCGCCGGGTTCCCGACCGGCGTCAAGTGGAGCTTCATGCCGCGTACGGTCCCCGGCCAGAAGTACGTCGTCTGCAACTCGGACGAAAGCGAGCCGGGCACCTGCCACGATCGCGACATCCTGCGATACAACCCGCATTCGGTGATCGAAGGCATGGCGATCGGCGGCTATGCGATGGGCGCCACGGTCGGCTACAACTACATTCGCGGGGAATTCCTCGCGGAGCCCTACCCGCGATTCGAGGCAGCGCTCGCCGAGGCGTATGCCGCAGGCTTGCTCGGCCGCGACATCCAGGGCTCCGGCATCGACTTCGACCTGCATGCGGTCGCGGGTGCCGGCGCATACATTTGCGGCGAGGAGACGGCGCTTCTCGAATCGCTCGAGGGCAAGCCCGGCAAGCCGCGATTCAAGCCGCCGTTCCCGGCGAACTTCGGCCTGTACGGCCGGCCAACGACGATCAACAACACCCAGAGCTTCGCGGCGGTGCCGGCGATCCTCCGCAAGGGCGCCAAGTGGTTCGCCGAGCTCGGCGTGCCGAATTCGGGCGGGACGGCAATCTTCTCGGTGTCCGGCCATGTCGCACGGCCGGGAAATTACGAATTGTCGATGGGCATTCCATTCCGCGAGCTCCTCGACATCTGTGGCGGCATGCGCGGCGGCCGCAACCTCAAGGCCGTGATTCCGGGCGGATCCTCGGTGCCCGTGCTACCGGCCGCGCTGATCATGGATTGCACGATGGATTTCGACTCGCTCCGCGAGGCCGGAAGCGCGGTCGGATCCGCCGCCGTGATCGTCATGGACGAGACGACCTGCATGGTCCGCGTGCTTGAGCGGATATCCCGTTTCTACATGGCGGAGTCCTGCGGGCAGTGCACGCCCTGCCGCGAAGGCACGGGCTGGCTGACGCGCATGCTCCGGCGGATCCTGGCCGGGCAGGGGCGCATGGCGGACCTCGACCTGCTCGTGCAGGTCGCGAACCAGATCGAGGGGCACACGATCTGCGCCCTCGGCGACGCCGCAGCCTGGCCGGTGCAGAGCTTCCTGCGTCATTTCCGGCATGAGTTCGAGTACATGGTCGAGCACGGCGGCAAGAGCGTGGTCGACGAACCTGCGCAGGCGGTCGCATGAGCGAAGACGTGGTCAACGTCGAGGTCGACGGCCGGCCGCTGAAGGCGCGCAAGGGCCAGATGATCATGCAGCTGACCGATGCGGCGGGAATTTACGTGCCGCGCTTCTGTTATCACGAGAAGCTTTCCATCGCGGCGAATTGCCGCATGTGTCTAGTCGAGGTCGAGAAGGCGCCGAAGCCGATGCCGGCCTGCGCGACGCCGGTCACCGAGGGCATGAAAGTATTTACCCGGTCGGCGCGGGCCATGGCGGCGCAGAAGGCGACGATGGAGTTCCTGCTGATCAACCACCCGCTCGATTGCCCGATCTGCGACCAGGGCGGCGAATGCGAATTGCAGGACCTCGCGCTCGGATTCGGCAGCGCGGAGTCGCGATTCGACGAGCGCAAGCGGGTCGTCAAGGACAAGAACCTCGGTCCGCTCATATCAACCGACATGACGCGCTGCATCCACTGCACGCGCTGCGTGCGCTTCACCGCGGAGATCGCGGGCCTCCAGGAAATTGGCGCGATGGGTCGCGGCGAGTGGATGGAGATCGGCACCTGGATCGAGAAGAGCGTGGATCACGAGCTTTCGGGCAACGTCATCGACCTGTGCCCGGTCGGAGCGCTGAATTCCAAGCCGTTCCGTCACCGCGCCCGCTCCTGGGAGATGACCGAGCATGCCCTCGTGTCGCCGCACGACGGCATCGGCAGCAATCTCTGGGGACACGTGCTGCGCGGCCGGCTGATGCGCGTCGTGCCGCGCGCCAACGAGGAAATCAACGAGACCTGGATCGCGGACCGCGACCGATTCTCGTACGAGGGAATCTACGCCGCGGACCGGCTGCGCGAGCCGATGATGCGTATCGAGGGCCATTGGCGTGCGGTGAGCTGGGAGGCGGCGCTCGAGGCCGCATCGACGCTCCTGCGCGACGCCTTGAAAGAGAGCGGGGCGGAGCGTATCGGATTCCTGGCTTCGCCCTCATCCACGAGCGAAGAGGCGTACCTGCTCGGCCGCCTGGCGCGAGGGCTCGGGTCGAACAATGTCGATTCGCGCCTTCGCCAGCTCGACTTCTCCGACCAGCCGCGGGATCCGGCGTTTCCTGGGCTCGGGATCGCATTGCGGGACATCGAGTCGCTCGGCGGATTGCTGCTCGCCGGCTGTCATGTGCGGGACGAGGCGCCGATCCTTGCGCACCGGGTGCGAAAGGCCGCCCTCGCCGGATGCAAGGTCAGCCTGTTGTCCATTGAGCCGCAGCAATGCCATTTCCCGGTGCTGCAGCAGACGGTTGCCGAACCCTCCGACCTTGCAACGGAATTGGCCGCACTCGCGGACGGCGGCGGCAATTCGGAACCGCGCCGCGCAATCGTCGAATCGCTTTCGTCCGGCCGCGCCGCGATCATGCTCGGCGGAGTCGCGATGCGACACACGCATTACGCGGACATTCGCGCAGCGGCCGCGGCGCTTGCGGCGAAGACGGGAGCCAGCATCGGCTTCTTGCCGGACGGGGGCAACGCCGTTGGCGCTGCGCTTGCGGGCGCGCTACCCCACCGCCTGGCAGGTGGGAGGCCGTCTCCGAAGCCCGGGCTCGACGTGCGCGGAATGCTCGAATCGCCGCTCGCCGCCTGCGTCCTCTTCGGCGGCATCGAGCCCGCCCATGACATCGGACTTCCGGGCGCCGCCAAGGCGCTTTCGAGCTGCCGGCGAGTCATTGCGATGACGCCCTATGCGGATCCGGCCGTGATGAGCTTTGCGCAAGTCCTGCTGCCGATCGGCACCTTCGCGGAAACCTCGGGCAGCTACGTGAACTGCGAGGGCCGCTGGCAGGATTTCCGCGGCTGTGCGCAGCCGGTCGGTGAGGCACGCCCGGGCTGGAAGGTCCTGCGCGTAATGGCGAACCATCTCGCTATCGAGGGATTCAACTACGAAAGTTCCGCCGACGTGCTTGCGGAACTGCGCGAAGCTGCGGGCGCCGCCGCCTATGACGGCCGCTTAGCTGCGGGCCGGGAATCAAAGGCAGAGCGGCGCGGGTCGACGACGACGCTGCCGGTCTACGGCGTGGACCCGGTTGTGCGCCGGTCCACGGCGCTGCAGTTGACGCGCTCGGCGCAGAGCGGCGCGGCGAGGAAGGGCTGAGTCATGCCGGACTTGCTCGTTGAATGGTGGACGGGACTCGTGCCGGAACTGCAATCGGTGATCATCGTCACGCTGCAGGTCGTCGCCGTCATGATGTCGGTCATCATCGCGGTCGCGTTGCTGACCCTCGCCGAGAGAAAGGTCATCGGCTACATGCAGTTGCGGCTCGGCCCGAACCGCGTGACTTTCCTTGGACTGCGGCTGCTGCGTGGCTGGGCTCAGCCGTTCGCGGACGTGGTCAAGCTGCTGCTCAAGGAAATCATCGTCCCGGGCAAGTCGTCGCGGTTCCTGTTCTTGCTGGCACCGCTGATCGTGCTGGTTCCGGCGCTCGCGACCTGGGCGGTGGTTCCGTTCTCGCCCGAATTCGTGCTGGCGGACGTGGACGCCGGCCTCCTTTACGTGCTGGCGCTGACCTCGCTCGGGGTCTACGGCGTGATCCTGGCCGGATGGGCCAGCAATTCCAAGTACGCCTTCCTTGGTGCGATGCGCTCCGCTGCGCAGATGGTCGCCTACGAGATTGCGATGGGATTCGCGCTCGTCGGCGTGTTGATGGCGGCGGGCAGCCTCAATCTCGGCGAAATCGTGCGCGCGCAGGCGGGCGGATTCGGGAGCTGGAACTGGTTCTGGCTGTTCCCGCTCTTCATCGTTTATTTCGTCTCCGGGCTCGCCGAGACGAACCGCGCGCCGTTCGACGTCGCGGAGGGCGAGTCCGAGATCGTCGCCGGTTTCCACGTCGAATATTCGGGTGCGGCATTCGCTTCGCTCTTTGCGCTTCCCGAATACGCGAACATGATCCTGATCTCGGCGTTGACCGCCGTGCTTTTCTTCGGCGGCTGGCTCTCGCCGTTCCAGGGCTACCTGCCGGACTCGGCGTTCCTCGCGCAACCGGGCTTCTACTGGCTGTTCCTGAAGATTTGCATCGTCCTGTTCGTGTTCCTGTGGGTGCGCGCGACGTTTCCGCGCTATCGGTACGACCAGATCATGCGGCTCGGCTGGAAAGTGCTGATCCCAATCACGCTGATCTGGATCGCCGTCGAAGGAGTGCTCGCCTGGCTGCGCATCGGGCCGTGGGCGGAGTGAGGCTGCCATGAAGCGCTTCAGATCCCTGTTGCAGACCCTTTTCCTCGGCGAGTTGCTGAAGGGGCTCACGGTCACCGGGCGGAATTTCTTCCGCCGCAAGATCACGCTGAACTATCCGGAAGAAAAGACGCCGCAGTCGCCGCGCTTCCGGGGACTGCATGCGCTCCGCCGCTATCCGAACGGGCAGGAACGCTGCATCGCCTGCAAGCTCTGCGAGGCGGTGTGTCCGGCACTTGCGATCACTATCGAATCTGACGTCGCCGATGACGGCACGCGCCGTACGACGCGCTACGACATCGACCTGTTCAAGTGCATCTATTGCGGCTTCTGCGAGGAGGCCTGCCCGGTCGATGCGATCGTCGAGACGCGCATTTACGAGTACCACATGGAGAACCGCGGCGAGAACATCATGACAAAGGACAAGCTGCTCGCGATCGGCGAGCGCTATGAAGCCACAATCGCGGCCGACAAGGCTGCCGATTCGCGCTTCCGCTGAGCCATGCTGGTCGAGATCCTTTTCTGGTCCTTCTCCGCGGTGCTGGTAGGCAGCGCGCTCGGCGTCATCCTGTCGCGGAATCCCGTGCACTCCGTGCTCTACCTGGTTCTCTGCTTCTTCAATGCCGCGGTGCTGTGGCTCCTGATCGAAGCCGAGTTCCTCGCGATCGTGCTGGTCCTCGTCTACGTCGGCGCAGTCATGGTGCTCTTCCTGTTCGTCGTGATGATGCTCGACATCAATATCGAGAAACTGCGCGAAGGCTTTGCGCGGAATGCGCCGCTCGGTGCGCTGATCGCATTCATCATGATCGTGGAGCTCTTCTACGTGCTGTGGGTCCGCCGTCTGGGCATCGAGCTGCCGGGCGCCGTCGTCCAGCTTGCGGAAGGGCAGAGCAACACGGCCGAGATCGGCGCCGTGCTCTACACGCAGTACGTCTATCCGTTCCAGCTCGCGGCGGTCGTGCTCCTGATCGCGATCATCGCTGCGATTACCCTGACGATGAGACGCCGGCCGGGCATGAAGGTCCAGGACGTCTCGAGGCAGGTTGCGGCCCGCGCGGAGGATCGCGTGCGTCTCGTCAACATGCCCGTGGAGCGCGAGCCGTGATTACGCTCTCGCACTACCTGCTGCTTGCCGGCGTGCTGTTCGCGATCGCCGTTGCGGGTATTTTCATCAATCGCAAGAACGTGATCCTGCTCCTGATGTGCATCGAGTTGATGCTCCTTGCGGTCAATTTCAATTTCGTCGCCTTCTCGCGCTTCCTCGGCATCCTCGATGGCCAGGTCTTCGTGTTCTTCATCCTCACGGTTGCGGCGGCGGAGGCCGCGATCGGCCTCGCAATCCTCGTGGTGCTGTTCCGCCAGCGCCGCAGCATCAACGTCGAGGAACTCGACGCGATGAAGGGTTGAACGTGTCGTTCGCGAATCTCTGCCTCCTCATCATACTCGCGCCGCTTGCGGCAGCGATCGTCGCTGGCCTGGGCGGTCGTTACATCGGCCGCGTCGCGACGCACACGCTCTGCATTGCTGGCGTCACGGTGTCCTTTGCTGCTTCGGCCTGGATCCTGAAGCAGATGCTCGACGGTGCTGCGGTATTCAACGAGGCCGTCTATACCTGGGGCGTCAGCGACGGGCTCTCGATGGAGATCGGCTTCCTGATCGACAACCTGAGCGCGCTGATGATGACGGTGGTCAGCTTCGTGTCGCTCGCGGTGCACGTGTACACGATCGGATACATGCGGGACGACCCGGGATATCAGCGGTTCTTCGCCTATATCTCGCTGTTCACGTTTGCGATGCTGGTGCTCGTGATGTCGAACAACTTCCTCCAGCTGTTCTTCGGCTGGGAAGCGGTCGGGCTCGTGTCCTACCTGCTGATCGGGTTCTGGTACAAGCGGCCGACGGCGATCTTCGCCAATTACAAGGCGTTCATCGTCAACCGCATCGGCGATTTCGGCTTCATCGTCGGCATTGCCGTGATCGTCGCCTACATGGGAAGCCTCGATTACATGGAAGTGTTCGAGCGCATCCCGCGCGCGATCGGGCACGACCTCTACCTGACGCCCGGCGAGCCGAGCAAGGTCATCACGGTGATCTGCGTGGCGCTCTTCCTCGGCGCGATGGGCAAGTCGGCGCAGGTTCCGCTGCATGTCTGGCTGCCGGACTCCATGGAAGGCCCGACGCCGATCTCGGCCCTGATCCATGCCGCGACGATGGTAACCGCGGGCATCTTCATGGTGGCGCGCATGTCGCCGCTCTTCCAGATGTCCCCGGATGCGCTGCATTTCATCGTGGTAATCGGCGCAACGACGGCGCTATTCATGGGACTGCTGGGCCTCGTCAACAATGACATCAAGCGGGTGATCGCTTACTCGACGCTGTCGCAGCTCGGTTACATGACTGCGGCGCTCGGTGCGGGCGCTTACGGGGCGAGCATCTTCCACCTCATGACGCACGCGTTCTTCAAGGCGCTGCTGTTCCTCGCGGCGGGGTCGGTGATCATCGGCATGCACCACGAGCAGGACATGCGGCGCATGGGCGGATTGCGGCGCTATATGCCGATCACCTACTTGACCTGCCTGATCGGGTCGCTCGCCCTGATCGGCTTTCCCGGTTTCTCCGGCTTCTTCTCGAAGGACATCATCATCGAGGCGGTGAAGGCGAGCGACACGCAGGGCTCGGAGTACGCCTATGGGTGTGTGCTGGTCGGCGTATTCGTGACGGCGCTTTACAGCTTCCGGCTCGTGTTCATGACGTTTCATGGCAAGGAACGCATGGACGAGCACACGCGCGAGCACCTGCACGAGAGCCCCTGGGTCGTCACGCTGCCGCTGGTCGCGCTTGCGATTCCCTCGATCGTGATCGGCTGGCTCACCGTCGGGCCCGTCGTGTTCGGGGACTTCTTTGCGGGTGCGATCGCGCACGCGCCGGACGGGCCGCTCGCCGAGCTCGGCCGCGAGTTTCACGGCCCGGCGGCCTTCGTGATGCACGCCTTGCAATCGCCGGTGCTTTATCTCGCGCTCGGCGGAATCGTCGCTGCCTGGTACCTCTATCTGAAGCGGCCGGACCTGCCGGACCGGATTGCGACGCGCTATGCGCGGCTCTACCGGCTGCTCGTCAACAAGTATTACTTCGACTGGTTCAACGAGAACGTCGTGGCTTCAGGCGTCCGCAATTTCGGAACGGGCCTGTGGAAGCGGGGAGACGAGACGGTCATCGACGGCTGGCTGGTCAACGGCAGCGCCCGTGCCATTGGTGCAATTGCCGCGGTCGTGCGCCACATGCAGACCGGCTATCTCTACCATTATGCCGTCGCCATGATCATCGGCCTGTCGCTGCTGCTCGGCTGGCTGCTGCTGAGGTCCTGAGATGCCCGCGCCGGCAAACATACTGAGCTGGCTCGTCTGGCTTCCGATCGCGACGGGGGTCCTCGTGCTGCTGCTCGGCGATCGGCGTATCGCGGCCGGCCGCTGGGTCGCGCTCGCCGCTTCGCTTGCGGCGCTCGTCCTGTGCGTGCCGTTGTGGGCCGGATTCGACCTTACGACGCCCGCCCTGCAGTTCGTCGAGAGGGAACCCTGGATCGGCGCACTGAATGCCTGGTACCACTTCGGGATCGACGGCATCGCGTTGCCGCTGATCGTCCTGACAGCATTCACGACGCCGCTCGTCATCATTGCGGCCTGGGACACGATCGAACGCCGGCCAGCTCAGTATTTCGCCGCTTTCCTGGTGATGGAAGGCCTGATGATCGGCGTCTTCTCCGCGGCCGATGCCTTGCTCTTCTACGTGTTCTGGGAGGCCATGCTGATCCCGATGTTCCTGATCATCGGCGTCTGGGGCGGCACGCGACGCGTCTATGCCACGATCAAGTTCTTCCTCTACACATTCCTGGGCTCGGTGCTGATGCTGGTGGCGCTGATCTGGCTCTACCTCCATGGCGGCAGCTACGAGATCGCGGCCATGCACCGCCTGCCGATCGGCATGACGGAGCAGGTCCTGATCTTCCTCGCATTCTTTGCGGCCTTTGCGGTCAAGGTGCCGATGTGGCCGGTCCACACCTGGCTTCCGGACGCGCACGTGGAGGCGCCGACCGGCGGGTCGGTGATCCTTGCGGCGATCATGCTGAAGATGGGCGGATACGGCTTCCTGCGATTCAGCCTGCCGATTACCCCGGATGCCAGCCGGGAGCTCGACTGGCTGATCATCACGCTGTCACTGGTCGCCATCGCCTACATCGGCTTCGTCGCGCTCGTCCAGCGCGACATGAAGAAACTGATCGCCTATTCGTCGATCGCGCACATGGGCTTCGTCACGCTCGGCGCATTCGTCGCCTACGACATCTGGCAGGCCACGGGATCCGTCAGCGGCGCGGCAATGGGGCTCGACGGCGCCATGGTGCAGATGGTGTCGCACGGCCTCGTCTCGGGCGCATTGTTCCTCTGTGTCGGCGTTCTCTACGACCGGCTCCACACCCGGGACATCTCGGCATATGGCGGCGTCGTCAACACGATGCCGGTGTTCGCGTTCTTCGCCGTGCTGTTTGCAATGGCCAATGCGGGCCTGCCGGGGACTTCGGGCTTTGTCGGCGAATTCCTGGTGATCGTCGCGAGCTTCAAGGCCAATTTCTGGTATGCCTTCGTTGCGGCGCTGACGCTGATTCTCGGCGCCGCGTACACCCTCTGGCTCGTGAAGCGGGTGATCTGGGGCGACGTCGGGAACGACGGCGTCGCGTCGCTGAAAGACCTGAATGCGCGCGAGTTCCTCGTGCTGGCGACGCTCGCGTTGGCCGTCCTGTTTCTCGGCGTGTGGCCGGCGCCCCTGCTTGAAGTCATGCGGCCGACCATCGGCTTCCTGGTCGAGCAGCTGATGGTCAGCAAGCTCTGAGGCCCGCGATGGATGCCATACCCATGGTCCTGACGGTTGCCGATGTCATGCCCGCCGCTGCGGAGGTCTTCATCGCGGGCGCTGCCTGCCTGCTATTGCTCGTTGAAGCGATGTTCGGTCCGCGCGCGCGGGATGTCTCCTTCTTCCTGGCGATTGCGACGCTCGCCGGCGCCGCCTGGGTCACGTCGGCAGTCGCGGTTCCCGAACCCACCGTCATCCTTTATGGGCATTTCGTCGCGGACCCGATGGGTACGGTACTGAAGCTTTTCGCCTACGGCGCCGCGGCCGTGACGCTCCTGTACTCGCGCGATTACCTGATACGGCGCGAGCTGCTGCGCGGCGAGTACCTGGTGCTCGCGCTCTTTGCCGTGCTCGGCATCCAGGTGATCGTCTCGGCCGGGAGCCTACTGACCCTTTACCTCGGCATCGAGATCATGTCCCTGTCGCTCTATGCCATGGTCGCCTTCGATCGCGAAGATGGCATCGCCGCGGAGGCGGCGATGAAGTATTTCGTTCTCGGCGCCATTGCCTCCGGCGCGCTCCTGTACGGCATCTCGATTCTGTATGGCGTGACCGGCACCATTCTGCTCGAGGGAGTCGCGGCAGCGATCGGTCAGAGCGAGGCGGGCGGGGTCGGAATGCTGCTGGGCCTGGCCTTCATTGTCGTCGGCGTGGCCTTCAAGTTCGGCGCCGTGCCATTCCACATGTGGTTGCCCGACGTGTATCACGGGGCGCCGACGCCGGTGACCCTGTTCGTCGGTTCCGCACCCAAGATTGCGTCCTTCGCCCTCGCGATGCGTTTGCTCGCCGAGGGTCTTGGGGGCGCGGTCGACGCCTGGCAGGACATGCTGATCGTGCTCGCGGCGCTGTCGATGATCGTCGGAAACGTCGTTGCGATTGCGCAGACGAATATCAAGCGCATGCTGGCGTATTCCACGATTTCGCACGTCGGCTTCATCCTGCTCGGCGTGCTGGCCGGCAATCCGGCGGGTTACCAGGCCGCGATGTTCTACACGCTGACCTACGTGATCATGACGACCGGCGCATTCGGCGTCGTGCTCTGGCTGTCGCGGAAAGGATTCGAGGCCGATGCACTCGACGACTACAAGGGCCTCAATCGCCGCAATCCGTGGTTTGCCTTCGTGATGCTGCTGATGATGTTCGGCCTGGCCGGCGTTCCGCCGACGGTCGGCTTCTGGGCCAAGCTTCAGGTCATCGCGGCCATTCTGGACGTTGGCCTGACCTGGCTTGCAGCGCTGGCCGTGCTGATGTCCGTGATCGGGGCCTATTACTACCTGCGCATCGTCAAATTAATGTACTTCGATGAACCTACCGTGACCGGCCCGGTCGAAGCGAAAATCGGGGTCCGCGTCATGTTGAGCTTGAATGGACTCGCGATCCTGGTGCTAGGCCTGTACCCAGGGATGCTGCTCGGGCTCTGCGCACAAGTGCTCAGGTAAGTTGCTGACTTTTCAGGGATTGTATACATTCAAGTGTCTATTGATCTGACGCAGGAAGGGAGTCGAACGATGCGAGGCATGATGCTGGCGGTGTTGATGGCGTTCCTTGCGGGCACTGCGCTTGCACAGGATAGTGACAGCGCGATCGGCAACGAAACCCCGACCGCAGACCAGGCGCAGGACAAAGCCAAGACGGACACGGCCGACGAGGCAAAGGAACCCGAGGAGTTCAAGGTCCCGCCGGGCTATCAGGCCAAGCAGCGCGGCAAGAAAATGCTCTATTGCAAGAAGTCGCTGGAGAGCGGAACGCGATTCTCGCAGGAGAAATGCTACAGCGAAACGCAGCTCCGGGAGATGGAGCTTGCCCGCGAGCAGGACCAGTCGACATTCGAACAGAACCGGAAGGTCTGTGCGAACCCCGAAACTTGCGCGGGCGGCTGAGGCTGCGCGGAGCCTCGCGCACCTGGTACGGCATCCCAGCACGGCAAATGGTTGACGCCATGAAGTCGATGACAGTTGCGATGGTTCTGTGCATCTCGACGGCCGTTGCGCATGCCGAAGAAGCCGCCATCAACCAGGACGCGCCCGCCGCAGAGAAGGCCAACGAAGTCGTCGAGACAGTGCCGGCGTCCACAGAAAAGAAAGTGGATGTGAAGCCCGAGCAGGAAATCAGGCTGCCGCCGGGTTTTGCGAAGGTGAAGCGCGGCAAGCACGTCTTGTACTGCAAGCAGGATTCGAATGTCGGCACGCGTTTCAAGTCGCAAAAATGCTTTGACGAAGCGGGGATGAGGGACTACTTCCTTGCCCAGCAGCAGAATAATCGCGATTTCGATCGTGCGCGCTCGACCTGTTCGAGCATGGCAGCCTGCGGCGGTGGCTGAGCGCGCCGGCTCCTGCCTGGCGTAGACGGCGAGCAAGATGAGAGCATGAAACGGCTGACATTCGTTTGCTTCATCGGATTGTGGGCCGCCGTGGCGTTCGCCCCGGCCAGCGCAATCGGTAATGAGACGCCGGCCGGTGACACAGCCGCGGATAAAGCCGAAACGAGCACCGTCGCCGAGGCGAAGGAAACGAAGGAATTCGAGCCGCCACCGGGTTTCAAGGCCAAGAGGCGGGGCAAGATCACGCTTTACTGCATCGAGGACAGCACGGTCGGCACCCGATTCAAGACGCAGAAGTGCTATGACGAGGCGGGGATGCGCGACTATATGCTTTCGCGCGAGAACAACAACCGCGATTTCGACCAGCGTCGTGCCGTATGCTCAAACCCGGCGATCTGCAGGATCGAGTGAGGTATCCGATGAAGTGCGCCGTTACTTTCGCTGCGATGATACTGTGGTCAGGCCTTGCGATTGCGCAGGAGAGTGCAATCAGCAACGAGACGGCTGCGGCCGATGATACGACGGCCAAGGCTGAGTCGGTGGCTGCCGCCGACGCGAAGAAGGAAGAGGAGTTCAAGCCGCCACCGGGCTATAAGACCAAGACGCGTGGAAAAATCACGCTTTACTGCATTCAAGACGCCACGGTCGGCACGCGATTCAAGACCGAGAAGTGCTACGACGAGGCGCAGATGCGCGACCTAATCCTGGCGAAAGAGCAGAACAACCGCGACTTCGACCGCGCCCGGGCCACCTGTTCGAATCCCGCAATTTGCGCGCCACCGTGAGCCGGTGCCTAAAGCGCCCGGCAGTTTGTAAATACGCCGACTGCTGACTATAATTCGCGCCCCTATTGCGGGGTGGAGCAGTCTGGCAGCTCGTCGGGCTCATAACCCGAAGGTCGCAGGTTCAAATCCTGCCCCCGCTACCAAATTTATCAGTACCCCGGCCCCGCGCCGGGGTTTCTGTTTTTGCATCCACGTCGCGCCGTCGAACTGCGGTATGGGCGGCTTGACCTGCCACTCCCAACGGCTCCCGCACTTCCGGCACTTTCTAGTTTTAAGGTGCGCGGGCGTGTTTTCGTCATGTTGCGAGGGTATTGGAATTCTGACACGCGCCAAGTGAATCACAAGGGCGCGACAGCGTGTTTTCCACATGGGACGGGGCACGCTGCCGCGCTGAACTTGGCGTCCGACGGGTTCGAGCCGTCCGGGGAAGCTTACTTCGCTGCGTCCTTCAGCTCGATGACGATAGCGTGAATCGGCACGGTCCCGGTGTTCTCGACCTTGTGTGTCACGGGTTCGACCCAGCGCGCCTCGCCTTTCTTGCTCTGTAACTGGGTGACCTTGCCGTCGGAGGTCGTCATCGTGCTCTTCGCGCCATCGAGGAAGTACAGGACGTGCGCCGGATGCGAATGCATCTTCAGCGTACCCCCCACTGGACTCGTGACTTCAAGCACGCGTACACGGTCGTTCTCAAAGAGCACCTTGTTCTTGTCAGGGTCAGTCTTCGCGGCGTCCTGCGCCGATGCGATCGTGGCAGCCAGCGCCAGAATGCTCGCGACGCCCATTGCGATAAGGTCTCGATGCTTCATTTCTGTCTCCCGATTTACTGCTGATGGATCATGGCTTGGTCTCTGCCGGTGGTTCCGGCAGCACCGAACTTACGCCCGCCCATTGGCTGCGGCAAACTTCTCATGGCTATTGGATCGCTTGTTTTGGATCCACGGTGACACCAGGAGCGGAGATCAGGGGCGACGCTAGGGGAGCGCTTGACTCGGCATCGGGGCGCAAGCGGTGAGCCTGATTAACTGGCGCGAAGGAAAAGAAATGGCCCGGTCACGGGCACCGGGCCTAGATATGCGGCGTTGACGTTAGGTTTGCCGACGATTCACTCCAGCCGTATCCGCTTATAGGGAACAAATCGCGCCGCTGCTACTAGGCTGACAAAACCCCGGCCCGGCGCCGGGGTTTCTGTTACTGCATCCACTTCGCGCCATCGAACGTTGGCACAGGCGCACACACTTGCCATTGCCCGCGACTCCCACACTTGCGGCAGCGCGGCTAACAGCGATACACCGACCTATCGCCCAACCCGTTCCTGACAAGCATCGGCAAGTCGCAACTCGCCCACCTACGACAGCCGGGACACCAAGCATCGAGGCCGTGGCCGTTCTCTAGGAACTGGGAGAAGGTCAGGAGCTTGATGGGTGTGCGTTGCATGGCCCTATTAGCAAGGCCTGCCCGGGCGCAAGGCGTGAGCCACATTTCGTGTGGGAACGAATCAAAAGACGTGGCGCTTCGCTATGGCCTCCATTGCCGCGTGGTTCCGATTTGTTGTTTCACGTATGCGTTTCGCAACTCCGGTCAGCCACTCAATGTCTCGTGCTCCGTGGACCAACCTCGGACGACTGTCAGCCATTGGTACGAAGAATCTAAAATGGCTATCCGCAATTTCCAGCCAGCCATGGGCGGCAAGTGCGTACTGCCCGTAGGCACCTACTGGAGCTATGGAATGAATTCATTCCAAAATATGCGTGTTGCCGTACAGACTGATCCCCTTCCATAGCGCATCTTTAGCATGAGGGTGAAATTTCGAGAGAGGCTTCACCACTCCTGGTGATCAGGCGGCAGTTAGTTAGTTCTGACGACTCGATTTCCTGAAACTGATGGTCAATATCAAACGTCCCGGCTCAGAATAGGAGCCAATATTTACGATCAAAAGGTAGGGGTCCCGGTCAAGTGCAGTCTCGGGAGGAACCTCAAATGACCAACAGAACGACACATCGCAGCGTTAGTGGCACGAAGTTGTACGCTGTGCGAGACAAGAAGGGCCGGTTCAAGGACATTCAGACTTACAAGCGCGCGCACGGGCAGGACGTAAAACGCAAGGCCAAGAACGAAAAGTAAGCGCCGCTGCACCCGGGCTGTTCAAAGCGCGGCGGCTCTGCGGGTCGCTCGGCCATTCCGTGCCATGGACCTACGTAGAACTTCCATACTGGTTTGCCGCAACTGCCCCGGAGGCCCGCCCCGCGAAGCAAGCGCGCCCTGCCCGACCGTAGACGTGGCGTGCCCGCCGCACTACGCTCAACCGTTATGGCCAAGCGATCTAAAGACAAGCCAGCATCGCCTCTGACGCGGGAATTGAAGCGCCTCACGCCCGCCCCGCCCGGACGTAAGCGCCCCAAGCTCAGTCCGGACCGCAGTCCGCAGCGCGACCCGCGCAAGACGCCCGCCAAGGAGTAGCTCGCCCATAATGATCGACTGGCCGAATCTGTTAATCGGGACCGTGTTAGCAGCGGCGTTCTATTGGATTGGCAAACGGGACGGCGACCGTAATCACAAGCAACTCGTAGCCTTGCTCGAAAAGCGGGAGCGGGAACCGGGCGACATAAAGCTCGAAAAGGATACTCGCGGGAACATCGTCGGAGTCGCGTCCATGCACCTGAAGGTCGAAGCGGCGCAACTGACCGCCAAGGGCGGGGAGCCGACGCTCCGAATCGACACTCCGCGAGACTCTGAGACAGGCCCGTAGGGGGAGGACAGACGATGGACAACAGACCGAACCGTAGGTCGCCCTTCTGGTACTGGGTGGTGTGGGTGGTCATCATCTCCGCCATCATCGCGTTCCAGAAGGCCCGCACGCACGGCTGGGCGAACCTCGCCTCGCCGGGGCATCTGATCGAGATTTTCGGAAGCGGTCTAGCTGGTGGCGCAATCGTTGGTCTCATCTTTCGCGGGTTCAGGCCGAACCGAAGGTCCAAACCTTAGGGACGCTGAGGGGGGCCGGGAGGACCCCGACCATGCGCGAAGGGATACGTCGCCTTGCCCTCGCGATCAAAACCGTATCGTGGAAGGCTTCGCCAAGCCCGACGATCCGCCCTCTAGGCAGGTCCGGAACGAGGACGATTCGGACGCCTTGGACGACGGGTCGTACATGGACTGACTCGCCGTCTAGTGCTTAGGTTGGCCGTCGCGGACCAGCTTGACCGGATCTAATGTGCGGTCAAAGCACGCCCCCGCTACC
>Ga0105106_10001411_pt1 | contig 17331 bp, 13 predicted proteins | sample PPLLaktember2015_5_FD_79109 | JGI IMG/M metagenome (GOLD analysis project Ga0105106, IMG submission 79109) | Freshwater sediment microbial communities from Prairie Pothole Lake near Jamestown, North Dakota, USA - PPLs Lake P8 Core (1) Depth... | ecosystem: Environmental > Aquatic > Freshwater >...
TCGACGCCGACGCTCACCCACCAGCAGATCGCCGACATGATCGGCACCTCCCGGGAGACCGTGACGCGCGTGGTGAAGGAGCTGAAGCAGGAGGGCTGGCTCGATCAGGAAGGCAAGCACTACCTGCTGAAGAGCGCCGAGGCCGTGGCGAGCGAGGCGCCGTAGCGGCGGCGCCCGGCCGCCCGACCCGCGCCCGCGCTAAGCGCGCCTCGCCGGCTCTCCGATAGTCCCGGGGTGGACCCGTCGGACTTCGCGACCTCGCTGCTCGCCTCGCTGAACGCGGGCGTGGCCGGGATCGACGCGGAGGGGCGCCTCTGCGTCCTGAACGAGCCGGCGCGACGCATTCTCGGGCTGACGGGGGGCGGCTTCCTCGGGCAACCCTGCGCGGAGGTGTTCCGGAGCCAGCCCCGCGTGGCGGAGCTGCTGTTCGCCGCCCTCGACGGGAGCGAGGGGCCGAGCCGCGCGGAGCTCGCCCTGGCCGGCGAGTCGCCGCGCAGCATCGGCTTCACCCTGGCTCCGATCCGCGGCGCGGACGGCTTCCCGCGCGGCGCAGCGTTGCTGTTCCGCGATCTCCAGCCCCTCGAGCGGGTCGACGAGCGCGAGCGCCTGCGCGAGCGACTGGCGGCCCTCGGCGAGATGGCCGCGGGGCTGGCCCACGAGATCCGCAACCCGCTCGCGAGCCTCGGGGTGCTGGCCGGGCTGCTGCGCCGACGCCTGCCGGCGGAGGCCGCGGAGGAGCGCGGGCTCGTCGACGAGCTGCTGGCCGAGGTCCGCGCCCTCGAGTCGACGGTCACCGCGGCGCTCGACTTCGTGAAGCCCGCTCCGGTGTCGCCCGCCTCGGTCGACCTCGTCGACGCCCTCGAGGCGGCGCTGGCCCAGGCGCGGGCGCGCATCCCCTTCGAGGGCGAGCTGCGCCGCACCTACGAGGAGCCGGGGCCCGTGGTCCAGGGCGACGTCGAGCAGCTCCGCGGGGCGCTGGCGAACCTGGTGGCCAACGCCCTCGAGGCGATGCGGCCCTGCCAGGCGCCGGGGCGGCTGGCCCTGCGCGTCTTCCGTCGCGAGGCCGCGGCCGACGACCGCGTGCTGCGCGTGGCCGCGCGCGGGCCGCTGCCGGGCCTGGCTCGCCGCGAGGCCGTGGTCGAGGTGACCGACAGCGGTCCGGGCGTGCCCGAGGAGCTGCGCCAGCGGATCTTCTATCCGTTCTTCACCACCAAGGAGCAGGGCTCCGGCGTGGGTCTGGCGCTGGCCCACAAGGCGGTCACCGGCCACGGCGGCTGCCTCGAGGTCGAGACCCCGCCGGGCGGCGGGGCGACCTTCCGCGTGCGGCTGCCCCTCGGCGAGGCCGCCCCGTGAGCGCCCCCCGCCGCGCGCGGATCCTGGTGGTCGAGGACAACGCCTCGCTGCGCGGGGGGATCGCCCGGGCCCTGCGCGAGCGCTGGAGCGACGTGGACGAGCTGGCCGACGGCGAGCGCGCCCGGGAACGACTCGAAGGGCGCGGTGTCGAAGCCTACGACGTGGTGGTGACGGACCTGCGTCTGCCGGGCGCCGACGGCGTCGAGGTGCTGCGCGCGGCACGTCGCCGCGACGCGCGAACCGCCGTGGTGTTGATGACCGCCTACGGGACCATCGAGAGCGCAGTCGAGGCGATGAAGCTCGGCGCCTTCGACTTCGTGCAGAAGCCCTTCGAGCTCGAATCCCTGGAGCTGCGCGTGGAGCGCGCCGTGGCGCACGCGCGCCTCGTCTCCGAGGTGACCACGCTGCGCGAGGAGCGCGCGCGCGGCTTCGCGGCGCCGCTGGTCGGCGAGAGCCCGGAGATGGCCGCCGCCGTCGCGCTCGCCACGCGCGTCGCGCCGACGCGCTCCACCGTGCTGCTGACCGGCGAGACGGGCACGGGCAAGGAGCTGGTGGCCGGCCTGATCCACGCGGGCTCGCCGCGCTGCGACCGCCCCTTCGTGAAGGTGAACTGCGCGGCGCTGCCGGAGACCCTGCTCGAGTCCGAGCTGTTCGGCCACGAGCGCGGCGCCTTCACCGGCGCGGATCGCCAGCGCGCCGGGCGCTTCGAGCAGGCGGACGGCGGAACGCTGTTCCTCGACGAGATCGGCGACATGACGCCCGCCACCCAGGTGAAGCTGCTGCGCGTGCTGCAGGACGGCGAGTTCCACCGCGTCGGCGGCACGCGGGCGCTGCGCTGCGACGTGCGCATCGTGGCGGCCACCAACCACGACCTCGAACGCCGCGTCCGCGAGGGCAGCTTCCGCGAGGACCTCTACTTCCGGCTCAACGTGATCCGCGTGCACTTGCCGCCGCTGCGCGAGCGGGGCGACGACGTGCTGGCGCTGGCCCGGTACTTCCTGGAGCAGTTCGCGCGGGATCTCGGCCGGCCCAGGGTGCGCTTCGGCAGCGAGGCGCTGGCGCGCATCCGCGCCCACGCCTGGCCGGGAAACGTGCGCGAGCTGCGCAACGCCGTCGAGCGCGCCGTGCTGCTCTCGGACGGCGAGGAGATCCAGGCGGAGCACGTCGGCCTCGCGCCGGCGGGGGCGCCGGGCTGGCACCCCGAGCTCCCGGTAGGCGGGCTGGCCCTGCAGGAGGTCGAGCGCGCGGTGGTGCTCGAAGCGCTGCGCCGCGCACGCTTCGTGCAGAAGGACGCCGCGGCGTTGCTGCGCGTCAGCCGGCGCAAGCTGAACTACATGATCCGCCGCCTGGGGATCACGCACCCCAGCTGGCGGCGCAATCGGAGCGACGCTCCGCCCCGCGCCGGGGCGCGGGGAATCCGGTAGCCTTGGCCACCCGGAAGATCGGCCTTCCGGCCCCGTCGCTCCGGGCGGCGCGGACCCAGAGGAGCGGGAATTCGATGGCATCCTGTCGGGGAACGCTGGCGTGGCTCGCGGCCTCGCTGCTGCTGCTCGCGGGCGGCGTCGCCGGCTGCGGAGACGACGCGTCGCGGCTGCAGGCGCACCTCGAGCGCGGCGAGAAGTACCTCACGGATGGCCAGTACCCGGAGGCGCAGCTCGAGTTCAAGAACGTGCTGCAGATCGACCCCAATCAGCCGAAGGCCCACTACGGCCTGGCCCGGGCGTACCTGGGCGCGAAGCAGGCCCAGCGCGCGTACTGGGAGCTGCAGGAGACCGTCCGCCTCGATCCCACCCACCTCGACGCGCGCCTCGAGTACGCCCAGTTCCTGCTGCTCGGCAAGCGCGAGGAGCTCGAGGAGGCGATCAAGCAGGCGGACGAGGTGCTGGCCAAGAAGCCCGACCTGATGCCCGCGCTGCTGCTGAAAGGCCGCGCGCTGCAGACCCTCGAGCGCTTCGACGAAGCGCGCGCGGCCTACGAGCAGGCGATGGAGAAGGCGCCGACCGAGGCCGCCCCCATCCTGCTGCTCGCCACGCTGCACCGCGGGCGCGGCGACCAGGCGCGCGCCGAGGAGCTGTTCCGCAAGCTCACCGAGGTGACGCCGGGCTTCGCGTCCTACGCGGCGCTCGCCGGCTTCCTGGCGGGGGACAGCGCGCGCGACGTCGAGACGGAGAAGCTCTACCGCGAGGCGCTGGCGCGAGCCGAGGAGAAGGAGAAGGCGGCCGCGCACGCGGCGCTCGCCAACTTCTACTACGCCCGCGAACGCTGGGACGAGGCCGAGGCCACCCTGCGGCAGGGCATCGACGCCGTCGAGGACGACCTCGAGCTCGTCTACACGCTGGCCCGCTTCTACCACGGTCGGGGCGACACGAAGCGCGCCGACGAGATGATCCAGCAGGCGACCCAGGCCAAGCCCGAGGATCCGAAGCCGTTCCTGGTGCTCTCCGCATACCGCGGCCGCAACGGGGACCTCGAGGGCGCGCTGGCCGCCGCCGAGGACGCGCTGAAGGCCGCCCCCGAGGACGTGGCGGCGCGCCTGCGCAAGGCCGAGCTGCTGGTCGACATCGGCTTTCGCAACCAGGACAAGCCGAAGATCGCCGAGGGCCGCGCGGTGGTCACCAAGGTGCTGGCGGGGGACGCCGCGAACCCCGAAGCGCTCTTCGTCCAGTCGAAGATCGACCTCGCCGAGGGACAGCTCGACACGGCGGTCGCCGGACTGCGCCGCGCCATCGACCAGCGCCCGGAATGGGCCCAGGCGCACCTGCTGCTCGGCTCGGCGCTGTTCCTGCGCAAGGACCTGCCCGGCGCCCGAGCGGAGCTGGCGCGGTCGCTCGAGCTCGACGCGGGCCTGGTGGAGGCGGGGAAGCTCCTCGCGCGGGTGCACGCCGCGCTCGGCGACGACGACCTCGCCATCGAGGTCGGGCGCAAGGCCCTCGAAGGCGAGCGCGCGGGCAGCGAGGACGTGAAGCTCCGCATCCTCCTGGCGCAGAGCCTGGCGCGCCAGCGCCGCCTCGACGACGCCGCCCGCGAGCTGACGGCGATCCCCGAGGACAAGCGCGATGCCGAGGCGTGGTACGCGCTCGGCCGCGTGGAGCTGCTGCGGTCCCACGCCGACCCGGGCCGCGCCCATCTGCTGCGCGCCCAGCAGCTCGACCCGACCCGCTACGAGGTGCTGCGCGCGCTGCTCGACCTCGACGTCAGGCAGGGCCGGCTGGCGGACTCCGCGGAGCGCATCGGCACCGCGCTGAAGAGCAAGCCCGACGACCCGAAGCTCGTGCAGCTCGAAGGCGAGGTCGCCCTCTACAGCGGCGACCAGGCGACCGCCGAAGCCCGCTTCAAGCGCGCCATCGAGATGGACCCCAACGACGTCGCCGGCTACGAGAAGCTCGCGCGCTACATGATGGTGACGGGCCGGCCCGACGAGGTGGTGAAGACCTACGAAGCCGCCCTCGCGAAGAATCCCGACCAGGCCACGCTGCACCTCACGCTCGGCTCGCTGTTCGAGCTGCAGGGGCAGGTGGAGAAGGCGATCGCCCGCTATGAGGACGCCGTGCGGCTGGACCCGGGCCTGGCGGTGGCGAAGAACAACCTCGCCTACCTGATCGCCGAGAGCGGCGGCAGCCTCGACCGCGCCCTCGACCTCGCCCAGGAGGCCAAGGAGCTGCTGCCCGACAACCCGAACGCCGCCGACACGCTCGGCTGGGTGCTCTACAAGAAGCGCTCCCACGAGGCCGCCATCGGCTACCTGCGCGAGGCCGTGCGCAACATGGAGCCGGACGATCCGCAGCTTCCGATCGTGCGCCAGCACCTCGCCCTGGCCTACGAGGCCAGCGGGGACCTGAAGAGCGCCAAGGAGGCCGTCGACCAGGCGATCGCCGACATCGAGGCGCGCCGCTCGCGCGACGGCGGCGAGGCCTCCCCGGAGCCCGCCTGGGCGGGCGAGATCCGGGCCCTGCGGGAACGCCTGGCCCAGGCCGGTCCCTGACGCCGGGGGCGCATCCCGGCCATCCAGGCTCAAGCAGCAGTCAAGCGGGCCCCTCGACCGGCCGATGCAACTTCCGCCGGAGTCCGTCGCGACGCCCGCCCCGTGCGGCGCGCCGCCCGGACGGCAGCGGAGGGGATGCCATGAGGTCGTCGATTCTGAGCCTTTGCGCCGCGTTCGCCCTGGGCCTGTCGGTCCCGGTCGCGGCCGAAGAGGCAGCGCCCGAGGTCGCGGGAAGCGCGGCGGAGGCGGCTGCGCCCGCCGCGGATGCCGCCGAAAAGCCTGCGGAGGCCGCCGAGAAGCCCGCGGAGGCTGCTGCGACGCCGCCCGGGAGCGCGGCCGCGCCCAGCGCCGCGGAGGCGCCGAAGAAGGCGACTCCCAGCCAGGCCATCGTGCTGGGTCCCGTCGTCAAGGACGCCGCCGGTCGCGAAGGCCGCCTCCACGAGGTGCGCACCGGCGACACCCTCTGGGAGATCTCCGACGCCTACCTGGGGACGCCCTGGGTGTGGCCGTCGGTCTGGAAGTCGAACGAGGAGATCGAGAACCCGCACCGCATCTTCCCCGGCGACAAGCTGTTCGTGAGCCCGAACGAGATGCGCAAGCTCACCGACGCCGAGGCCGCGGCCATGCTCGCGGGCGGCCAGGCGCCGGCGGCCCTCGCCGACGGCCTCGACGCGGGCCGGGCCGTCACGCCGAAGAGCTATCGCTTCCCCGAGATCGGCACCGCGGGCTTCGTCACGGCGGAGCAGATCCGCGGCGCCGCGGCGATCGTGGACAGCACCGTGGACCGCGTCTGGCTGGGCGATCACGACAGCGTGATCATCGGCTTCGGCGAGGGCTCGGTGCAGGTCGGCGACCAGTTCGACATCTACCGCACCACGAACACCGTCGACGACCCCGACACCGGCGTTCCGCTCGGGCACGCGACCCTGGCCCTCGGCTGGCTCGAGGTGACCGAGGTGCACCCCGAGACGTCGATCGCCCTCATCCGTTCGTCGCGCGGCGAGATCCGCCGCGGCGACCACCTGCTCACGCGGGTGAAGCCCGGCGCGGAGATCCCGATCGGCGCCCGGCCCGACGTCTCGGGCCGCGTGGTGTACACCTGGGCGGACCGCATCGAGATGGGCAGCCACGACGTCGTCTACCTGAACCGCGGCGAGAGCTCGGGCCTCGCGGTCGGCAGCCCGCTCGAGGTGTTCCGCCCGATCGGCAGCGAGGTCGACCAGGCCCAGCAGCAGCGGCGGCAGCTCCCGGACCACGTGGTCGCGCGGCTGCTGGTGGTGTCGACGACGCCCAGCACGGCGACGGCCGTGGTCACGCACTCGGCGCTCGAGATCGAGGTCGGCGACTGGTTCCGCGGGTCGGACACCATCTGGTACTGAGCCGCCGAGCGCGCGATGCTCGGGAGGTCCCCCGGTCCCGCGGTGGACCTTGGAACCTCCCGAGCTTCTCGATCCCGGCGATTCCGCACCGGCGGCACGCGCCGAGCTGACGGCCTGGCTCGCGCTCCAGCGCGAGCTGGCCTGGCGGCCGCGCGAGGCGGCGGAGCGCCTCGCGGGCGGGCGCGCGGCCCTGGACCTCCAGGGCGGCGCTCCCGACGATCCCGCCTTCCCGCTGCTGGCCCGGCTCGGCGTGCGCGGCCTGCCGCTGCTCTCGCCGCGCTACCCGGAGCGGCTGCGGCGGCTCGTCGACCCGGCGCCACTCCTCTGGGTGCAGGGCGACCCCGACGCGCTCGCCGGGCCCTGCGTCGCGATCGTGGGCCCGCGCGCGGCCACCGCCTACGGGCGCAGCGTGGCGCGCGCGTTGGCCCGGGCGCTGGCCGGCGCGGGGCTGGTGGTGGTCTCGGGCCTCGCGCGAGGCGTGGATGCCGAGGCCCACGAAGGCGCGCTCGAGGCCGGCGGCCGCACCGTTGCGTTCCAGGCCTGCGGGCCCGACCTGGTCTACCCCGCCGCGCATCGCGGGCTCGCCGCACGCATCGTGGAGAGCGGAGGGGTGGTGAGCGAGCTGCCGCCCGGAACGCCGCCGCGGCCGCCGCACTTCCCCCTGCGCAACCGTCTGATCAGCGGCGTCTCCCTGGCGGTGGTCGCCGTCGAGGCCCGCGAGCGGAGCGGCACGCTGGTGACGGTGCGCCATGCGGCGGAGCAGGGCGTCGAGGTGCTCGCGGTGCCGGGTCCGATCGACGCGCCCACCAGCCGCGGCACCAACCGCCTGCTGCGCGACGGCGCCCGGCCGCTGCTCGACGTGCGCGACGTGCTGGCCGCCATCGGGATCCGCGTCCGGCTCCCCGCGGCGCGCCGCCGCGAGAGCGCGGCCGCGAGCGGACTCTCGCCCCTGGCCCGCGAGGTGCTGGCCGTCCTCGTCGACGCGCCCGTGGACCGCGACGGGCTGTGCCGCCGCCTGGGCCGGCGCCCCGGCGAGCTCGCCTCCGCGCTCCTCGAGCTCGAGCTCGGCGAGCGGGTCGAGGAGGGCCGCGACGGGCGCCTGCGACCGCTGCGGCCGCCGTTCGGAACGTGAGTCGGCCGGGGAGGGCGCTCCGCTATCCTGCGGCGCATGGGGGCGCAGTCGCGCGGAGAGCGCGTGGTCGTCGTGGGCGCGGGGCTCGCCGGCTGTGAGGCCGCGTTCCAGCTCGCGCGCCGGGGCGTACCCACCACGCTGATCGAGATGCGTCCCGGCCAGCGCTCGCCGGCCCACCAGGGCGACGACTTCGCGGAGCTCGTGTGCAGCAACTCGCTGCGCGCGAGCGCCCGCGAGAACGCCGTCGGCCTGCTGAAGGAGGAGATGCGCCGGCTGGGGTCGCTGGTGCTCGAGGCCGCGGACCAGTGCGCGGTGCCGGCGGGCCGGGCGCTCGCGGTCGACCGCGTCGCCTTCGCGCGCCACGTCACCGAGCGGATCCAGAGCGAGCCCCTGGTCGAGGTGCGCCACGAGCGGGTCGACGCGATCCCCGAGGCGCCGCTGGTGATCCTCGCCACCGGCCCGCTGACGGCCGAGCCGCTGGCCGGCGCGATCGCCGAGCAGGTGGGCCGCGACTCCCTCTACTTCTACGACGCGATCGCGCCCATCGTGTACGCCGACTCGATCGACCACGAGGTCGCCTTCCGCGCCTCGCGCTGGGAGGACGGGGAGGGCGACTACCTGAACCTGGCGCTGGACCGCGACGCCTACGAGCGCTTCGTCGACGCGCTGCTCGCGGCGGACGAGATCGCGCTCCATCCCTGCGAGGCGAAGCTCTACTTCGAGGGCTGCCTGCCGATCGAGGAGATGGCCCGGCGCGGGCGCGACACGCTGGCCTTCGGGCCGCTGAAGCCGGTCGGCCTGCGCGACCCGCGCGGCGGGCCGCGCCCCCGCGCCGTCGTGCAGCTCCGCCAGGAGGACAAGCGCGGGGTGCTCTACAACCTGGTCGGCTTCCAGACGCGGCTCCGCATCGCCGAGCAGCGGCGGGTGTTCCGCGGGCTGCCGGGCCTGCAGGACGCCGTGTTCGCGCGCTACGGGTCCGTGCACCGAAACACCTACCTGAACGCGCCGGCCTGCCTCGCGCCGACCCTCGAGCTGAACGCGCGCCCGGGCGTGTTCCTGGCCGGCCAGCTCGCGGGCGTCGAGGGCTACGTCGAGTCCGCCGCCCTCGGGCTGCTGGCGGGGGTGCACGCCGCCTTCGCCTGGCGCGGCGGGCGCGCCCCGCTCGCCCCCGAGACGACCGCCCACGGCGCCCTGCTGGGCCATCTGCGCGAAGCCGATCCCGCGCGCTTCCAGCCGATGAACGTGAACTTCGGCCTGTTTCCGCCCCTCGTTCCGGCGCCCCGCGATCGGATCCTGAAGAACCGCCTGCTCGCCGAGCGCGCGCTCGCCGACCTCGCGCCCTTCGCCGCGGAGATCGCGCCGTGAGCACAGCGGCCTTCGAGCGGGCGATCGAGGCGTTCGACGCCCATCTGGCGGCGGAGCGGAACTTCTCGCTCCACACCCGGCGCGCCTACGCCTCGGACCTCCGCCAGCTGGCGCGCTTCCTCGGCCCGGACGCCGACCCGGCGCGCGTCGAGCCCGCCGACGTGCGCGCCTTCCTCGCCGACTCCCACCGGCGCCTCTCGGCGGCGACGGTGGGCCGGAAGCTCGCGGCGCTGCGCAGCTTCTTCGGACACCTGGTGCGGAGTGGCGCCCGCGCGGCCGATCCGAGCCTCGGCCTGCCGGCGCCGCGCGCGCCGCGGCGCCTGCCGCGGCCGCTGCCCGTCGACGACTGCCAACAGCTCGCCGAGGCCGGCCGCGACGAAGCTTCCGCCCGCGACCTCGCGCTCGTCGAGGTGCTCTACGGCGCCGGGCTGCGCGTGGCGGAGCTCTGCGCCCTCGACCTCGGCGACGTCGACCTCGCGCGCGGCGAGCTGCACGTGCTCGGCAAGGGCCGGCGCGAGCGCGTGGTGCCGCTGCCGGGCGCCGCGCGCGAGGCGCTGCGCCGCTATCTCGACGAGGACCGCTCGCGCGCCGCGCGCCGCGATCCGCTCTTCGTCGCCGTGCGCCGGCGGGCGGGCGCCGCGCCGCGGCGGCTCGACCCGCGCGACGCGCGCCGCATCCTGCGCCGGCGGGCGCGCGCCGTGGGCCTCCCGGGCCGCGTGCATCCCCACCGCCTGCGCCACAGCTACGCCACCCACCTGCTCGACATGGGGGCCGACCTGCGCGAGATCCAGGAGCTGCTCGGCCACCGCAGCCTCTCCACCACCCAGCGCTACACGGCGGTGTCGGCGGCGCGGCTGCTGGAGACCTACGACCGCGCCCATCCCCGGGCGCGCCGCGCGGGCGCCGCGGCGAGCGCGCGGAGGCGGCCGTGACGATCCACGCGACGACCGTGCTCGGCGTGCTGCGCGGCGGCCGCCTGGCCCTCGCCTCGGACGGCCAGGTGACCGTCGGGAGCGCCGTGGTGAAGCACGGGGCCGAGAAGGTGCGCAGCGCGGCGGGCGGGCGCGCCCTGATCGGCTTCGCGGGCAGCGCCGCCGACGCCCTGGCGCTCTCGGAGCGCTTCGAAGCCAAGCTCGACGCCTACCCCGCCAACGTGCGGCGCGCCGCGGTCGAGCTGGCCCGGGACTGGCGCACCGACCGGCTGCTGCGCCGCCTCGAGGCCCTGATGCTGGTCGGCGACCCGGAGACGCTGCTGATGGTTTCCGGCACCGGCGACGTGATCGAGCCCGACGACGGCATCGCCGCCATCGGCTCCGGCGGCTCCTTCGCGCTGGCGGCGGCGCGCGCGCTGGCCCGCCACACCGCGCTCGACGCCGAGGCGATCGCCCGCGAGGCCCTGCGCATCGCCGGCGAGATCTGCATCTACACCAACGACCGCATCGCGCTGGTGAGCCTGCCGTGAGCGACGCCGGATCCTTCACTCCGCGCGAGATCGTCTCCGAGCTCGACCGCCACGTGGTGGGCCAGCGCGACGCGAAGCGCGCGGTCGCGGTGGCGCTGCGCAGCCGCTGGCGCCGCATGCGCGTCGCGCCCGAGCTGCGCGACGAGATCGCGCCCAAGAACATCATCATGATCGGGCCGACCGGCGTCGGGAAGACGGAGATCGCGCGCCGCCTCGCCAAGCTCGCCCAGGCCCCGTTCATCAAGGTGGAGGCCTCCAAGTTCACCGAGGTCGGCTACGTGGGGCGAGACGTCGAGTCGATCGTCCGGGACCTCACCGATCTCGCCGTGGTGGGGGTGGCGGAGGAGGAGAAGCGGGCGGTGATGGACCGCGCCCGGGAGCGCGCGGAGGAACGCGTGCTCGACGCCCTGCTGCCGCGCCCGCTGCCGCCGGTGCCCGGCGCCCCGGCCGAGCCGCCCGCCGCCGGCGAGACCCGCGAGAAGCTGCGCCGCATGCTGCGGGACGGGGAGCTCGACGGGCGCGAGGTCGAGCTCCAGCTCGCGGACGCTCCCGGCGCGCCGAGCCTCTCGATCTTCACGCCGCAGGGCGTCGAGGAGATGGGCGTTCAGCTGAAGGACCTGCTCGGCGGCCTGTTCCCGGGCCGCACCCGGCCCCGGCGCCTGAAGGTCCGCGCGGCCCTCGAGGCCTGCGCGGCCGAGGAGGCGAGCCGGCTGGTGGACATGGACCGCGTGCGCGAGCTCGCGGTGGCGCGGGTCGAGCAGAGCGGGATCGTGTTCATCGACGAGATCGACAAGGTCGCCTCCGGGGCCGATCGCGCCCGGCACGGCGCCGACGTCTCGCGGGAGGGCGTGCAGCGGGATCTGCTGCCGATCGTCGAGGGCTCGACCGTCCAGACCAAGCACGGCCCGGTGCGGACCGACCACGTGCTGTTCATCGCCGCGGGGGCGTTCCACGCCGCGAAGCCCTCGGACCTGATCCCGGAGCTCCAGGGGCGCTTCCCGATCCGGGTCGAGCTGGCGAGCCTCGGGGAGGACGACTTCGTCCGCATCCTCACCGAGCCGAGCGGCTCGCTGGTGCGCCAGTACGGCGCCCTGCTCGCCACGGAGGGCGTGGAGCTCGAGTTCACGGAGGACGGGGTTCGCGCCCTCGCCGAGATCGCGGCGGCGGTGAACGCCCGCACCGAGAACATCGGGGCGCGGCGCCTGCACACCGTGATGGAGCGCCTGCTCGAGGAGGTGAGCTTCGACGCGCCCGACCGCGCCGAGCGCAAGCTCGCCATCGACCGGGACTTCGTGCGCGCGCGCCTCGCCGACCTGGTGCGGGACGAGGACCTCTCGCGTTACATCTTGTAGGCCGACCGGCCGATGGGAGAGCCATGTCGAAGCAGGCCACGCGCGTCCTGATCGTGGACGACGAGCGCTTCTTCCGCGAGATGATCGGGGAGGCCCTCGACAAGGCGGGCATCGCGCACGCCGCCGCCGCCAGCGGCGCCGAGGCGCTGGCCGCCGCCAAGGATCCGCAGGTCGGCGTGGTGATCCTCGACATCCAGCTTCCCGACCTGAACGGGCTGGAGGTGTTCCGGCGCCTGCGCGAGCAGCGCCCCGAGCTGCGCGTCATCATCCTCTCCGCCCACACCGACCAGGAGTACGTGCTCGAGGCGCTGCGCCTCGGCGCCTGCGACTACCTGGCCAAGCCGATCCACGAAGAAGAGCTCGCCCTCGCCGTGGGCCGCGCCCTCGAGACCTACGCCCTCGGCGCCGACTGGCAGCGGCTGCGCGAGCGCCTCTCCGCCCTGACCGTCGCCCTCGACCAGCTCTGGGCCGACGGCCCGGCGGAGGCGCTGCCCGAGACGGCGGCGAAGGCGGCGGCGCAGGTGCTCGAGGCGACCAAGGCCTCGCTGCTGCTGCTCGACGAGAAGGGCGGCGAGCTGCGCGTGGCGGGGGCCCACGGCCGCGGCATCGGCATCGACGAGATGAGCTCCGTGGTGGTGGGCGAGGGGATCGCCGGCGCGGCCCTCGCGGGGGCGGAGCCGGTGATGGTCGAGGACATCACCCGGGACGCGCGCTTCGCGCCCCACGGCGCGCCCGGTCGCTACGACACGGGCTCCTTCGTGGTGGCTCCCCTCACGGTGGGCGAGCAGCGGCTCGGGGTGCTCTGCGTGACCGATCGCGCGAGCGGCGCCAGCTTCGACCAGAACGACCTCGCGGTGCTGCGCATCCTGGCCGGCCAGGTGGCGCGCCGGCTGCGCTCCGCGGCCGCCGAGGCGGAGGCCGAGGCCAGCGCCGAGCCGCTGGCGGAGTCCGAAGCGAGCGCCGAGGACGCCGAGCTGGCGCGCGTGGTGTGCGAGGCCGCCACGCTCGAGGTCGAGCCCGGCCGCATCCTGCAGGGGGCGCTGCGCCCGGTGGCGCAGGCGCTGCGCGCCGCGCCGGTCTCCCTCTATCTGCTCGGCGAGCGCGGGCTGGTGCGCGAAGCGGAGTGGGACGGCGGCGTCCGCGCCGACCGGCCCGAGCTCCCGCTCGGCAGCGGCCTGACCGCCGCGGTGGTCGAGACCGGCCAGCTCGTCGCGAGCGCCGATCCCGCCAGCGACCCGCGCTTCGACCCCGCGGTCGACACGCCCGCCGACGGCCGGCCGGGCCCGCTGCTCTGCGGCGCGCTGCGCTTCCGGGGCAAGGTGCTCGGCGTGTTCCGCGCGTTCCCCGAGGCGCGCGAGGCGCCTTCGGCCCGCACCGGCGAGGTGCTCTCGGCCGCGCTCTCCGCGGCGATCCGCAACGTGCTCCTGTACCGTAGCCTGGTCGAGTCCATCGACGAGGTCGCCCGCGCCCGGCGCGACGCGCAGGGGCCCGGCGGGCTTTCGTGAAGCCGCGCGCCGCAGGGCGCGGGCTCGGAGGCGGAGCGTGCAGGCGCTGATCGACAAGGCCGAGGTGCTGGTCGAGGCGCTCCCCTACATCCGGCGCTTCGCGAACAAGACGATCGTCATCAAGTACGGCGGCCACGCCATGACCGACGAGGAGCTGCGCGCCTCGTTCGCGCGCGACGTGGTGCTGCTGAAGACGATCGGGGTGCGGCCGGTGGTGGTCCACGGGGGCGGCCCGCAGATCGAGGCGCTGCTGCGCCGGCTCGGCAAGGAGTCGAGCTTCGTCGACGGCCGCCGCGTCACGGACGACGCGACCATGGAGGTCGTCGAGATGGTGCTCGGCGGGCGCCTGAACCGCGAGATCGTCGCGCTGGTGAACAGCGCCGGCGGGCGCTCGATCGGCCTCACCGGGAACGACGCCTCGATGCTCCAGGTGCGCCGCCGCCTCGTCGACGGCCGCGACCTCGGGCGGGTGGGGGAGGTGGTCGCGGTCGACGCCGGGCCGATCCAGGCGGTCTCCGACGCCGGCTACGTGCCCGTGGTGGCGCCCCTCGGCGTCGACGCGGACGGGCTCACCTACAACGTGAACGCCGACGAGGCCGCCGGCTCGATCGCGCGCGCGCTGTCCGCGGAGAAGCTGATCCTGCTGACGGACGTCGAGGGGGTGAAGGATCCCGGCGGCAAGCTGATCTCGCGCCTCGACCGGGACCAGGTGCGCAAGCTGATCGGCGAGGGCACGATCCAGGGCGGCATGATCCCGAAGGTGGAGTGCTGCCTCGACGCGCTGTCCGGGGGCGTCGAGCGCGCGCACATCATCGACGGCCGCATCCTCCACGCCGTGCTGCTCGAGGTGTTCACGGACGGCGGCGTCGGTACGCTCATCACGCGCTGACATGCCGAAAGACTTCCTCACCCTCGAAGACTGGAGCGCGGCGGACCTGCTCGCGATCCTGGAGCGCGCGCGCGAGCTGAAGGCGCTGCTGCGCAAGGGCGAGCGCCCGCAGACGCTGCTCGGCCGCACCATGGCGATGTACTTCGAGCACCCCTCGCTGCGCACCCACGTGACCTTCGAGGCGGGCATGACCCAGCTCGGCGGCCACGCGATCTTCCTCTCGCCGGAGCAGGTGGGCGTCGGCACCCGCGAATCGCCCCGCGACGTGGCCCTGAACCTCTCGCGCTGGGTGGACGTGATCGTGGCGCGCACGGCCAGCCACGCGCTGGTCGAGGAGCTCGCCGCCGCGGCGTCGATCCCGGTGATCAACGGGCTGACGGATCTCGCCCATCCCTGCCAGGCGATGGCCGACCTGCTGACGGTCTCCGAGCGCATGCCCCTCGCGCGGGCGGTGATCGCCTACGTGGGCGACGGCAACAACGTGGCGAACTCGCTGCTGGTGGGTGCCGCCGCGCTCGGGGTCGAGATCCGGCTGGCCACCCCCGAGTCGCACCGGCCGGCGCTCCGCGTGCGCCAGGCGGCGGAGCGGCTGGCCGCGCGCAGCGGCGCGCGGCTCTCCTGGAGCAGCGACCCGGCGGAGGCCGTGCGGGGCGCGCACTTCGTCTACACGGACGTCTGGATCAGCATGGGCCAGGAGGGCGAGGCGGCGGCGCGCCGGGCGCTCTTCGAGCCGTTCCAGCTGAACGCCCGGCTGCTGCGCCAGTCCCCCGACGCCTGGGTGCTCCACTGCCTCCCCGCCCACCGCGGCGAGGAGATCACCGACGACGTGCTCGACGGCCCGCGCAGCCTGGTGCTCGATCAGGCGGAGAACCGGCTCCACGCGCAGAAGGCGATCCTCGAGCGCGTGATCCTGTCTCCCCGGGACTGAGGTCGATCCCCCGCGGGGACGCAACGCTTCCCTAGCACTCCGCAAGGAAGCTTCCGATCTCTCCCGCTCCCCTCAGCTTTCCGCCCCGAAGGGCCGATGAAGCCGTCGGTCACTTCGCTGGAGGGGCCAGGGGATCGTTATGCGCCTCGGAAAAGACGGGTCGAGCGGCGGGGGCGAGCGCGTCCCGCATCTCGCCCCCGGGTGCGACCCCGCAAGCCTCTCGCTCACCCCCGCGGAGGGGTACTTGCTCTCGCGAATCGACGGAAACACGCCGCTCTCCCTGCTGCGCCAGATCGCGGCGCTGCCGGCGGCCGACGTCGACCGCACCCTCGAGCGCTGGGTGAAGGAAGGGGTGCTGGTCTGGGACAAGCCGGGCGCGCGCCCCGCGCCCCAGGCCTCCGCGCCGCCGACCTCCACGCCGCCGAGCGCCCCGCGCCCGGCGGCCCCGGCGCCGGGCATCGACCCGAGCCTCGACCTCTCGGTGGAGATGCAGCAGCGGGTGATCGACTTCGAGGCCTGCCTCGACCGCCCGTATCACGAGATCCTCGGCGTCGCGCTCGACGCGGACGCCAAGGCGATCAAGAGCGCGTACTTCGGCCTCTCGAAGCAGTTCCACCCGGACCGTTACTTCCGCCGCAACCTCGGTCCCTACGCGGCGCGCGTGGAGCGCATCTTCAAGAAGGTGCTCGAGGCCTACGAGCTGCTCTCGGACCCGGCGACCCGGGTGGAGGTCCAGCGCGGTCTCGGCGCGGAGGCCCCGCCCGCTCCCGCATCCCCGGCGGCTCCCGCGGCGAAGGCGGCGTCCGCCGCGCCGGCGGGCGCGCCGCCGCCCGACCCGGCGGCCGCCCGGCGCCTGCGGGCCCGGCTGTCGTCCCTCGGGCGCCACCACCGCGCCCAGCAGGAGCGCCGGCTGAAGGCGAAGGGCTTCTTCGAGTCGGGCATGGCGGCCTTCAAGAAGGAGCGCTGGCTGGAGGCGGCGGGCAGCGTGCGGCTCGCGATCGCCTTCGACCCGGACAACGAGTCCTATCGCAGCGCCTTCTCCGACGTGCAGCGCAAGGCCCACGAGGAGCGCGCCCGCGCGCTGCTGAAGGAGGCGGACGGCGCCTTCGAGCTCTCGGACTACAAGGACGCGCTGCGGCTCTACGAGGAGGCGCTCCACTACCGCGCCTTCGACGCGGAGCTGAGCCACAAGACCGGGCGCCTCGCCTGGAAGCTCGGCGCCGACCTGCGCAAGGCCAAGGAGTACGCGATGGCCGCCTGCGAGCTGGCGCCGGACAACGCGCTCTATCACCGCACGCTGGGCCAGATCTACAAGGCGGCGGGCCTCGCCGCCAACGCGAAGCGCGAGCTGCAGACCGCTCTGCGGCTCGATCCCAAGGACGTCGAGGCGAGACAGGAACTGAGGGCCCTGTGACGGGGTCGGCCGGAGGGGAGCCATGAGTCGAGTGATCGGAATCGACCTCGGGACCACGAACTCCTGCGTCGCGATCATCGAGAACGCGCAGCCGAGCGTGATCCCGAACGCAGGCGGCTACAAGACCACGCCGTCGATGTTCGCGGTGACCCAGGACGGCAAGCGCCTGGTCGGGCACCTGGCCAAGCGCCAGGCCATCACCAACGCGCGCAACACGGTCTACGCCAGCAAGCGTCTGATCGGGCGCCGCTTCGAGGACGCCGAGGTGCAGAAGTGCATCGAGCTCTGCCCCTACGGCATCGTGCGCGGCCAGAACGACGACCCGCGCATCGAGGTCGGCGGCAAGGCGTTCACCTGCACCGAGATCGCCTCGATCATCCTGCGCGAGATGAAGCGCGTCGCCGAGGAGTATCTGGGCGAGCCGGTCCAGGAGGCGGTGATCACGGTCCCGGCCTACTTCAACGACCCGCAGCGCCAGTGCACCAAGGACGCCGGGCGCATCGCGGGCCTCGAGGTGCTGCGCATCATCAACGAGCCCACCGCCGCGGCGCTGGCCTACGGCTTCGGCAA
>Ga0105106_10001412_pt1 | contig 17327 bp, 12 predicted proteins | sample PPLLaktember2015_5_FD_79109 | JGI IMG/M metagenome (GOLD analysis project Ga0105106, IMG submission 79109) | Freshwater sediment microbial communities from Prairie Pothole Lake near Jamestown, North Dakota, USA - PPLs Lake P8 Core (1) Depth... | ecosystem: Environmental > Aquatic > Freshwater >...
CCGAGCCCGGCCGGCTCCGCGCGAGAAACATCACCCTCGATCAGATTGTCGGCGCACTCCGCATGAACAACATCCAGTCCCCCTCGGGATGGATCCAGAACGAGAATCAGGAATTCACGCTGCAGACGGCAGGGGAGTATTCCAGTCTCGATGAGATCGAGAATACCACCGTGGCCGTGCGGGGAGCGGCACTCATCAGGATCAAGGATGTCGCCAGGGTCATCGATGGATTTGCGGAACAACGGCAGAAAGTGTGGAGCAACGGAAAACCCGCGGTCATGCTGGCTCTCCAAAAGCAGTCGGACGCCAACACGGTGGAGGTCTGCCGGGAAGTCGTGAAACGGATGGCGCAGGTCGAGTCACAACTCCCGCGGGGGGTCAAACTCGGGATATTCTACGATACGTCGACCTTTATCAACCAGTCGATGTCGAATCTCGGATCAACGGCTATCCAGGCGGTGGGGCTGACGTTTCTCGTACTGCTGTTCTTCCTGCGCAACGTGCGCAGTTCGCTCATCGTGGCAGTATCCATCCCGGTCTCCATCATTGTGACCTTTGCCGTGATGGATCAGGCCGGCCTTACGCTGAATATCATTTCCATGGCGGGGCTCGCGCTGGCCGTCGGATTGCTCGTCGACAACTCCATTGTTGTGCTCGAAAGCATCTTCCGGCACAATCAGGAGGGGAAGGCACCCCGTGATGCTGCGGATGTCGGAACGACAGAGGTGGCAATGGCGATTACGGCCTCCACGTTGACAACACTGGCCGTCTTCGTGCCCGTTCTCTTCGTCCCCGGGCTGGCGGGCGAACTCTTCAGAGAAATGGTGGTGACCATCTGCTTCTCGCTGTCCCTCTCGCTGCTCGTGGCATTATCGCTCGTCCCACTGCTGGCATCCCGTTTCCTCGGGCGTCAGGGCCGTGTACATAAGCCGGGGCTTTGGGACCGCCTCGGCCGGAGAGTGGGCGCATTGCTCGACCAAATGCACCGTTCCTACGCCAAATGGCTGCATTGGTGTGTCCATCATCGCGCACGCGTGCTGTGGTACTCGACCGGGGCGTTCGTCGTGGCCGTCGTCGTTCTGATGAACCTGGGCGGCGACTTCATGCCGCAGTCCGACATGGGGTTCATTGGGATGACGATCGACCGCTCCCCCGGAACCAGCCTCCCCTCGATGGAGAAAAGCGCAAAGCGGATCAACGATATTCTCATGGAGTCCGTACCCGAAGCGGAAATGGTCTTCATCAACTTCGGCCAGGGCGAAGGCATCATGGCGATCTTTTCGACCCAGGCGTCAAACGAAGGAGACGTGACCCTCCGCCTGAAGGATCGCTCGCAGCGGGACCGGGACATGTTTGAGATTCAAGATGACCTCCGAGAAAAACTGAAACCGTTATCGGATGTGAACGCGCGGTTTGCGGACCGGGGCGCGGAAACAATGATGGGCACGGGCGGCGATATCATCATTCAGATCTTCAGCCATGACCCCGCCGTCACAGAGGCATTGAGTACTCAGGTCGTCAAGGCCGTGCGCAAAGTGGAAGGCGTCGTACAGGCGGAGGCCAGCATCAAGGCGACGCGACCCGAACTCAAAATCACTCCCGACCGCCGCCGGATCGCCGATCTCGGGCTCAGCACCTCGCAGGTCGGAAATACCATCAGCACGAGCATCCTGGGCACAGTGGCAACCATTTACCGGGAGGGGGGGGATGAATACGACATCCGGGTGCAACTGACGGAGGAGGCCCGGCTCAGCAAGGAGGATCTGGAAAATATTCTGATCATGACTCCCACGGGGAAGCAAATCCCGCTGCGCTCCGTTGCGAACGTTTCATACTCTACCACCCCGCGCGAAATCAACCGCGAAGACCAGGAGCGGGTTGCCACCGTCACACTTGACGTGTCGGGGCGGGACTTGAGCGGTGCCACGCGCGATGTGGAATCCGTGATGCGGAGTATCTCCGTGCCGAACGATGTCCGTCTCGAAATCAGCGGTGCGGCAAAAGAACAACAGGAGTCGTTCATGTACCTGGGGGTGGCCGCCCTCGTAGCAGTTCTCCTCACCTACATGGTGATGGCATCGCAATTCGAATCGCTGGTTGACCCGTTCATTATCATCTTCACGATCCCGCTCTCGCTTGTCGGCGTGACCCTGGGCCTCGTGCTGACCGGCACGAATCTCAATGTCATGTCGCTGGTCGGCATCGTAATGCTCGTAGGAATTATCGTCAACAACGGCATTGTCCTCGTCGACTACATGAACCAGCTACGGCATCGGGGAATGGAGTTGTTCGAAGCTGTAGAGAACGCAGGCCTGGTTCGTCTCCGTCCGGTGCTCATGACCGCGCTCACGACGATCCTGGGATTGTTCCCGCTGGCTCTGGGTGTCGGCGAAAGCGGCGAAAGCTGGGCCCCGATGGCACGATCCGTCATGGGCGGCTTGGCCGTGGGTACCGCGTTGACGTTACTCGTGGTGCCCGTGATCTACGTCGTGGCAGAGCAAAAAGGACAGAAGGCAAAAGCCTGGATGGCAAGGAGGTCCGGGCAACAAAGCGCCTAACTCTCATCGCTGCGCCCATAGCTCAACTGGATAGAGCATCAGACTTCGGATCTGACGGTTGGGGGTTCGACTCCCTCTGGGCGCACAAACACCCCCCGCTTTTTCTTACCGTATCGGATAACTCAAAAGCGGTTCCTGCCCCCCCTTTCCGGCTGCCTTCAAATTGAAGAGGTACGTCAGCAGACTGAATGTCGTTTTTGTGTTGAGGTCGGAATCTGCTATGTAGAACCAGTGATCCCGGTAGAACACACGGACGTAGGCGTTCGCTGGCTCGGAGGGGGATGCCTGCACACGGAACACCCTGCCCATCACCTGTGACCACTCGAACGGCTTGCCGTCGCTCCGCATGGTGACGGTCACCTTCCCCTGCGCCGCATCAGCCGCCGGCACCTCGACTGCTTGAGAGAGAAAGAACATGACCGACAGGATCGATCGGCCCATCACCGCAATCTCATCCCTGCTTTCACGGACGTATGAGGGGACAAGCCGGTACACCGCTGCATCTCGGTCGAGATCCAGCAACTCCCTGACCTTCACAGCCGCCGGATCAACGGAACCGTCCGGGTTATTGCGGATGTAGAGCAAAACGGTCTTGCCGTCTTTGTCGAGCGCCCCCTCGATGAGCCCCTTTTTCTGGAGCGTTCGCATTGCCTCAAACACCTGGAGCGATCCTTCGAATTCCGGCGCAAGATCGGGGGTCGGTCCCGATGCGGAAACTGCGTTGGGCACCTCGTTCGCCTGCTGAACACAGAGCGTGAACAGCCGCTCGATGCTCCAGCCCGATTGTGAGAGGAACAGGATCATTGACGGACTGATGGGTGAAAGCAGCCGGGTGGCAAACTCTTCTCCCTGAAGCGGAAAGTACGTGAGGGTCGGCGTCGTGGTGTATTCCCCTCCGAGACTGAGCCGCCAATCGCCTGTCAGGGGAGTCTGAAAAGTCGTACCGCCACCCAGGGCCGCAATGCCCTTTAAGCTGTACCCCGCGATTACTCCGCCCATTTCAAGAAATAGCGGATTGTCCCGGTAGCGAAGCCGGACCAGATTCAAGAGAAGCTGCTCGTTCCATGATTGCACGATAGCTTCATTGAAATTCATGCGATCGTTGTGCACAGCCCTGTCGACGATATCAGAGGCGCAGCCGGCAAGCACCACTGTCAGGAGCCCGTAACAGGCAAAGAGGCGGGGGAGTGACATGGTATTCCTCTCATTGTTATGTAGAAGATACAAAACCGGCAGGTGTTTGTCGAGGGGGCTCCAGCTTGTAGTCCCAAAGGACCAGTTCTTTTTCCAACCTTTCAGGCTATTCCGCTTTAGTCCGGTGACCGGTATGTTTAAGGAGGCGGATTTTCATGAATAATCACAGGGAGGGTGAGAACCATGCGTCAAGACGTTGTGATGGAAGGAATGCGCCACACCGATACGGCCCTCGCACACGGCGTGCGTGAGCTGGACATAACCCTCATCCGTCCCACCAATTATACTGACGACGGGTATCCCATCCAGATGCGCATCGGCGTGATCCGAAGCAATACTCTGACCCAGATGGGTACGCTGGCGAGAGATCTCGTCAACTACCCGTTCTTCAAAGACTTACCTGTCAATATCCGGCTCATCGACGAAGCAATCCAGCGGGTGCCAATCGAGGATATAAAGAAGCGATCGAGACTTCCGGGTGTGAAAACGATCGTCATGATTGTCGGCGTCCAGACGAATCAGTACCCGCGTGCACAGGACATCGCGTCGTGGTTCCTGCCGCACGGCATTCCTGTAATGATTGGCGGATTTCACGTGAGCGGCATGCTTGCCATGGTCGGCCTTACGTCTGACCTGCGTGATGCACTGTGCAGAGGAATTATCCTGGTTGCCGGAGAGGTTGAAGGAGAACGCCTGCCTTCAATTGTGGAGGATGTGCTGGCAGGCAAAGCCGAGCCGTTTTACAACTTCCTCACCCCAACCCCCGATCTCTCGCATATCCCGACACCGCGTTTGACTAAAGAGGATCTCAAAGGGTTCGCATCGCCGTACAGTACCATTGATACGGGGCGGGGATGCGTCTTCGCGTGCGAGTTCTGCACAATCATCAACGTGCAAGGACGCACGATGCGCTGCCGTGAACCAGAGCAAGTGGTCGAGTTCGTGCGCCGGAACTACCATGAAACGGGCATCATCCACAGCTTCTTCACGGACGACAACATTGCAAGAAATCCGCGATGGCGCGAGCTTTTCGCAGGGCTCGCTCGTCTGCGTGAAGAGGAACACATACCCTTCACCTTTATGATGCAGAGCGACCTCGCGGCCCGGAAGATCCCGCCCGGCGACTTCTTTACCCTCGCAGCACGGGCCGGATGCAACCAGGTGTTCTTCGGCGTCGAAAGCGTAAACCGCGACAATCTCCGCTCACAGGGCAAGTTCCAGAACCGCGTCGCGGACTATGAGGATCTTGCAGATCATCTGCACGGGCTCGGCATCGCATGCCATGCCGGATATATTCTCGGCCTGCCTTTCGACACGTCCGCAAGCATAACACAAGATATCGCCGAGCTTCAGCGCATCGGCTTTGACTCTGCCTCGTTCTATATCCTGACGCCGCTCCCCGGATCAGCGGATCATCAGCGGTGGTGGCGTGAGCGCCGATGGCTGGACAAGGATTTCAATACGTATGATTCAGCTCATGTTGCCGTGGCGCCTGACCGCATGACCCCCGAAGAATTGATGCAATCGTACCGCAATGCATGGACTCAATTCTATTCCATCGAACATATGGTCAACGTGCTGAAGGTCTGGCGGCACGACCGGTCTTATTATTGGAACCGCTTGTTCTTCTTCACGGCGTATTCCTACGCGTCACGGATCGAGCGCCTCCATCCGATGAATTGCGGATTCTGGACTGTGCGACACCGGAACGACCGGCGGCCGGGTTTTCAACCAGAAGGATTCTTCTCGTTCCACTGGCACCGGCTCCTGACCATCACGACGAGGCTCTGGGGGATCGTCAAGCTCTTCTTTCAACTCGAAGAGGTCTGGCTTCGGAGCCGTCCGAAGAGTAAAGCGGAAGATGCGCTGTACGACCTCATCGCCAGCACGAGGCACGGTGTCGCTGACTGGCGCGGCCTGCCAGCACGCGAACTCGTGGTCCTCTACCGGCAACTCCGCGACCAGATGCCGGAAGTCGAAGTTCCTTCAGTCGTACGCATCTGGCTGCGCAAGCACAACCCTCTGGTTGCCGCTCACACCAGGGCATACGCACAACATATCTGGCAGCAATGGTATCTGCACGTCTGGAATCCATTCAGGTGGATCGAGCTGTGGCTGTTCGAGTGGGTGAACGGTGTCAGATTCCTTAGGCACCTTCTTAATGAAGGAAGATAGGACGCCGGGACACCACATCGTTGCGCAACAAGAAAGTCCTGATTGTCGAAAAGGAAAGAAAAGGAAATCCGGCCATTCGTGGCACAAGCTGCCAGGAAGAATGACTATGAAGACACAGACAACAACCAAGGCGACACACCGGGGCGTGGAGATTGTCGTGATGTCAGACAGAATCGGGAACCAGACCATGTTTGTGTGCACCAACAGCAGGACCCGTGACAAAGTCGAGGAAAGCTGGTTCGCTACGCAAGGCGAGGCAATCGCGCATGAACGGCACCTGATCGACAGGATTTTAGACCCATCATAGCGTTGATTCCCAGTCACAGGATTCGTATGCTGAAGTATGGACTCCTACCCCCAATCTTCAGTACCATAGACAGGAGTTGTTTCTGAGGTTTCCGGGGACAGCACTGTGGATTAGCCTGCAGCCCGCGATCCATTTCATCCACCACGCATCACAACACGATAATGAGTCTACGTACCTCCTTCTGCGTCTTCAGCTTTTGCCTGCTGATTTCCTATCCGCTGAATGCACAAAACTATCCCGATCAACACTATGTGCTCCGGATAGACTCACTCGTGCAGTATATCGAAACAAATGACGGCCTGGAACTCAGCGGCGACGGGAAGCGGTTGCTCCTCCAACCGGACCGGACAGATGGATATATTGTCCTGAGGCCGCAGTATGCGCAGCAGCCGTTCAACCATGGCTTACCATCGTGGAATGGTTCAGCACCGGAGAACAGCAGCTCGTTCAAGATCCAGATGCGTTTCCCCTATGGTACCGGTTGGTCGCCCTGGTTGACCGTCGGATTCTGGAGGGCGAATGTATGGAGCGCGTACGGGTCGACAGGGTATGGGGGCGGCCTGGTCGACTATGATTACGTGAAATTGAACTCCTATGTGAGTGCATGGCAATTTAAAATCATCATGACCCGCACCGGGGTCGGCCAATCTTCACCGACCCTGTACAAGTTGAGTTTTGCCGTGAGCGATTCCCGAACCACCTCGTCGTTGGATTTCAATCAGATCCTGAATGACAAACCCGCGGCGATTCTCATACCGACGAATTTCATCTATCAATACGACGTCGACCCCGACATCGGCGGCAGCATCTGTTCTCCCACATCGGTCTCAATGATCCTGCGCAGCTACAATATTACCGTGGACCCCCTGCAGTTCGCACGCGCAACCCTCGATCCATGGTATAACATCTTCGGCATCTGGCCGAGGGTTGTGCAAAACGCCGCTGAATACGGATTGGACGGCGCCGTCACGCGGTACCGCACCTGGAGCCAGGCAAGGGGGGTCCTCGCGAACGGAGGACGCATCGCCATGTCTGTCGGCCTGCCCCTCTATTCGGGTCACCTCATGATGCTCGCCGGATTCAACACCAATGGTGACCCCATTGTGCACGATCCTGCGAAATTCAACGGATACTCGTACGTCTTCAACAAGAGCGACCTCTCCCATTCCTGGTTCGACAAGGGGGGAGTCGCCTACACATTTTTCCCGGACGAAACCCAGGTCGCTTCGGCCGACCAAACACCGGTCGATGGATCATTGCCCGATGCATACCGCCTGTTCCAGAACTACCCCAATCCTTTCAACCCGAGTACGACGATTCAATTCTCTACTGCGGAGTCACAATTCACGACTCTGAAGGTCTTTGACCTGCTCGGGCGGGAAGTGTCCTTGCTCGTCGACCAGAAGCTGGAGCCGGGCGTCCATTCCGTCACATTTGACGCGTCCGGCCTGCCGAGTGGGGTCTATTTCTACCGGATGGAGGCCGGCAACTTCGTCCAGACCATGAGGCTCGTGATTCTCAAGTAACCCGATCGGATCCGCGTGACTCAGGTGTCCCCCATGCGAACACGTCTCCTCCTTGCGGTTCTGATTCCAACCTGCGTGGCCGGCGCCCAACATCTCCTTGAAGCCGGAAATGTCGACGGGGCACTGCCCGTTGTGAATTTCGGTGGCGGGCCTGAACGGGAGTTTGCGGAGCTCGAGAAGTATCGGTCCTTGGCTCAGCGCCGGAGTGAATGAGATCATACTGTTTGATCCCGAAATGCGAGCCGCAGCCCCACTGAAGACGCTTCCCGTCATGCGCTAGATTGTATTTAAACGTAAAAATGTGTTTCTTCTGCCAGAGTTCACCACCTGCTGTGTGGCACACCTTATGTCTACCGACAGAGGACGCTGCGACAATGAGCCCGCTTCGCTGGTTCCTGCTCTACATCATGCTGACACTTCTCTGTTGTTCCGCGGAGGCCCAACAGGTCCTGCAACCCGATTCTCTGGGGTTGCCGGGCGACAATCTTAACCTCTATGCGGTGCTGGAGGTCTTCCAGGAATGTCCGACCCTGGAAGAATTTGAGCGGAAACTCAATTCCGAAGATCTGAACATCAACAACCTCGACCTGGATGGGGATGGGAATGTCGATTTCATCCAGGTGGAAGACAACGTCGTCGGCACTTCGCATTCCATCGTGCTGAAAGTGGCGATTAACAGCACTGAATGGCAGGACGTTGCGGTCATCCAGGTTGAAAGAGACGCGAACGACAGGGTGCTGATCCAGTTGATCGGCGATGAGGAATTGTACGGCAAAGACTACATCATCGAGCCCAACTACGATCAGGACTCCGAAACAGCCGAAACAGTGACTCCAAACCCTGGCTACGTCGGCACAACCTCAAAGACAGTAGTTGCACCCGATGGCAGGACGATTGTCATCCACAGAACGACCACCGTGGAGGTTGCACGCTGGCCGGTCATCCGGCATATCTACATTCATCTGGATCGACCCCGTTTCTCTCCCTGGTACTATTCGCACTACCCGCCCTGGTGGCGTCCGTGGAGACCCCACTTCTGGCACTACTATTGGGGATATCACTACCACCACTATTATCACTACTTCGGGCATTACCGCCGCTGGCACGATTACCGCAGTCCGGAGGGACACCATCGCTATTTTGCCAAGTTCCGCTGTCGATCTCATTTTGTGTCTGACAGAAAACGGAAAGGTGCTTTCACGGAAACCTATTCAAGGCCCGACTTGAGGAAAGAAGGGATCGCCCGGTACGAAAGGACTCGTCCCGGTGGCACACGTGCGATCACTAAACTACCGGCACAACCTGCAACAAAAGAGCTCGAAAAGAGCAGGCCGGCGGCGACCACCAGAGCACCATCCAAAGAAGCCGAGAGAAAAGCGCCGGCAGCAACCACCAGAGGACCATCGAGAGAAGTCGAGAGAAAAACGCCGGTCACCGCACCCCCGGCAACCGGGCCTGAGCGGCCCCGGCAGGAGCGGGAGCGGGCGGTCACCCCGAAACCACCGACGAGAGAAGTCGAGAAGACCACACCCCCAAAAAGTAGCGCACCCCCGGTGACCAGGCCGGCTCAACCCCGGACGGAGCGGGAGCGCGCTGTCGCTCCTAAACCTCCGGTAAAAGAGGGCGAGAAGAGCTCACCCGCGGCAACACCGCCGGCAGGGAAGAACGAACGCGAGAAGCAGAATCCGCGGCGCTAGAAACCCGGACCCGGGAATCAAACCAAAACAAGGCCGGGGGATTTCATCACAGGGTCCTCCGCAGCACGAAGTTCTCGAACATGCCGTATCCGACCGTCGAATAGGAACTGCCCGATGGTCGCCCCTCTTTCGCCCCAGCCTGGAACTGTGCGGGCCAGGCCCGGCCGAGTGGAGGATTGTTATGATGGGGACCGAGCGTGTTCTTTAACGAGCCGCATACCGTGACGGTTATTTTGTTCGACCCGGCTTTCATGGCCCCCGTTACTTCCAATTCGTATGGAGGCGACGCGATAACCCCCGCGTCCTTTCCGTTCACGGTCACGTGCGCTACGACACCATTCCACTTACCCAATTGCACGGCAAACCGGCGGGACTTGAGTTGACCGGCGGTCACATCGAACGACTGAGTGTAGCTCACGCCATCGGCGTAGAACGGCATTCCCTGCGCATTCCATGCACCCGCGGACAACATCTCAGAGGGAAGAATCCGGAATCCTCTCACGCTGCTCTCCAGAATGAAATCACCCAACAGATAGATCGGTTCGAGTTCGGTGTGGATTGTGAAGGGTGATGAAGTAACGGTCAGTGTATTGTTCCCGTTGGTGACCAGTCTTCCGATATCATACACGCCGAATGCCTTGTCCAGCCACCATTCACCCTCCAGCGGTTGAACCGGTTTGCCGTTCACAGCGATCCGGAAAAGCTCCGGGCGTTCGACGACGGCACGCATCGATTTCTGGTTTACCTCTTCGGCGAGGGAGAAATGGAAGGCGGCCTCAAATCCGCTCGCAGGGGCAAAGTTGTCCTTGTCGAGAATCGTCCGCTTGAATTGCACCGCATTGTCCCACGGATTCCGATCGAGCCCGTGATGCTGGTATGCCTTCTGCTGGGCCTGGTAGAAGTAGAGATCGATTTCCGTCTTGCCTCCCAGCGTGATGTCGCAATAATCAAGTGTCAGGACATTCGGCGCAACGCGACTTACAACGGCCGGTCCGCGGGGAGGAACGTCAACCCATTTTGCGGCGGCTGTCGGTGGAACCGGTTCCCCCGAACTGCGGAGACAGAGCAGCAGACTCCCGCCCGGTGGGATTGAAAAGTCGATCGCAAGCCGTTCTCCCAGCGCGGTGCAGGGGTAAGGAGCAGCAGTCCCGGTAAACGGATCCCATCTCTCACACGAGCGCCCGGGCGCCTCAACCTGGCCTGAACGGTACTGGCTGCTGTCGGTGTTTGCCAGGAAAAGTATCTCGCAATCCTCCAGCGACCGGCGGTGATGGAAGAGCATGGGAATGGTCGCCGTCTTGCCGGCGGCATCACGGAAGGTCAAAATCGGAGGAGAAAGCCTGTTGATGATCTCCAGCACGCTGTCCTCCTTCGCACGGACCCACAGTTTGGAATATTCCTTGACCAGGGCCTTCACGCGGTCATTTGCGCCCCCATTGATGAAGCCGGGAGTTTCGTCACAGCAGATCACATTGCCACCGTTCGCCATGTACTTGCGGACAAGAGCCACCGTTGCTTCATCGAGGTTCTCCGTGCCGGGAGGAATGACTACCAGGTCATAGACCCGCTGCCCGACCACAAAGTGCCGGCCTCTTACACGGGCATGGTTGCGGAAAATGTCCTCGCACCCGAGGTCATACTCAATTTGTGCGGCCTCGAGGCGGTTAACAAAATTCTGAAATCCCTGCCCGATGGCATCAACCTTCGGGTTCGACCACTCCGGCCCGGCGTACATCCATGCGGTCGTTGTTGGCTCTAGGACCAGAATCCTGTTGCTCTGGTCGCCCGCGCAGAGGGCGACACTTAGCCGGCCGAAATAGTCTCCCATCATTCCGTAGAACTTCCACCAGGGCTCATGGTACGAAAATGAGAGCGGATGGTCGCGCTTTCGCGCCCCCTTGATCGTGACGTAGGAAAGGTGCTGGTCCATGAAATTCACACCCAGGGCATACTCCCAGTCGCCGATTCTCTTCTGGTCCTCAAACGTCAGATCCCATCCTGATGCGCCGTAGGTTTCGGAGAGAGTCCTCTCTTTGCCAAGCTGGTTCGCCACACTCCGGATTTCCTTGACGATGCGCGCATTACCGAATTGCCCTTCTACATCAGCGCGGAATTCGTTCATCAACACATCGATGCCGGGCATGTGTGCATACGCCGCACACGCCATGTTGTCGGGGTTCATCACCGGCTTGGGCCACACGTGCTCCCAGTAGTGGCCCGTTAATTTCAGGTTATTCTCCGTGCAATAATTGTAGTACAACTCGGCCCACCCTCTGATAAAGAGATCCAGCAGCGTTGCGCGAAAGTTGTGACGCACTCTGCGCCAATCTCCTGATTCCTCGAAAAGCGACGGGAGGCTGGGCCTCAGGTCGTAACCCCATTTCTGTTTGAACCTGTCAAACATTGCGGGTGTGTAGTTCACGACTTTCGCGTCAGGTTCGGAAGCGGGCCGCATTTCCGCTTCATCCTGGAACACACCGGGGACGACGGCCCCGAACTCCTCGCCAAATGCGCGCTTATAGGCGTTCATCGTGACGTCGATGAATTCCCGGGTCACTTCCGGTCGCATCACGTCGACATATGTGAACCCGCCGTGCCATGGCTTCGGTTCCTCGCGTATTAACGTGAAGATGCGGTATTCCCCCGGACCGAATTGCCGAGCCCCAAGCTGAGAAGTGATGTCGGTGAACCCGCTCGAATCCCCGGCGAGCACAAGAAAAGGCCGGGTGTCAAATTGGGAAGGGAGCTCCGTCGCCCCCGTCATTTTGAGTCCCGTCCGTTTCGCATCGGGCATTCTCTCGGGAACAATGCCTCCGGCAAAACCTGATGGGTAGGAGTTCTCGTCGTAAATCCAGACCTTCATCCCGAGTTTCTTGCCCGTCTGCACAGCGTGGCGGCAGAGTGAGATCCATTCATCCGAGAGGTAGGGCGTGATCAGTCCGGGCCGCGGATGGATGAAAACACCACCAATCCCATGTCGCTGCAGATCAGCCAGCCCTTCATCAATGGATCCCGGCGTCATGAGATCATTCCAGACCCAGAGCGGTGTGCTCCGGTAGTCGGGAGGCGGGAACTTGAATGCTTCGAGTGCTTTGCTTGCAGTCGTGAGCGTATTTCTCTCGACGGTCATTTGCGCCAGGCCTCCGGCATAGTAACCAATGAGACAGGGGAGAAGAATTGGAGCAATTTTCAGGTGCAGGGGCTTCAAAGGCAGGTGTATCGTACGCAGGTGCATCAGACGTAACTGCATCAAACGCGGTAGAAGTGTCATTGCATCCTCCGGTGCGGTAATCGATGCGGATGGGGGATCGGAAAAACTCCGATGAAAGATCGTCAATTTCACTAACATTTGCACGCACGGCTGCTGGTTTTCACAACGAATTGCGCCGCGGACTTTCTCCGCTGGGGCTGCCGGCAGAATTTCTCAATGGAACCTACGGGGGCGACTTTTCTCAGAATTCCCGGCTCGGCAATTGGGCGGTTGATTCTATCCAGGGCGAGAGTTAATTTCGGAATGACCGTGATCGCTGAATGACCATGAACGTCAAATGCCCATGAATGCTGAACGACCATGAACTCCTCTCCGCTGATGTTGCAGGGAAAGACTGTCCTTATCACGGGCGGCACGTCGGGCATCGGGGCCGCGGCTGCTCTGGAGCTTGCGCTGATGGGAGCACGCACTTACGTCGTCGGCAGAAGCCGAGAGCGATGTGAGAGCACCGTACGTCATATCAAACGGGTGGGCGGCAACCCTGACGTTGAATATTTCCGGGCCGATCTCTCCTCTCAAACGGAAATTCGCCGGCTGGCCGATGACTTCAAACGCAAATCCGGCACTCTCGACGTTCTGGTGAACAATGCCGGTGCGGTCTTTGCGAAACGCCGTCTGAGCGCCGACGGGCTGGAAATGACATTCGCGCTCAACCATCTCGGATACTTCCTCCTCACGGTCCTGCTGCTGGATCGACTCAAAGCGGGTCCTTCCGGAAGGATCATCGTGGTTTCATCCCATGCGCATGAAAATGCAACAATGGATTTCGACGATCTGCAGTGCGAGCACCACTACGAACGGCTAAAAGCTTATGCACAATCAAAACTTGCAAATCTCTTGTTTACGTATGAGTTAGCTCGTCGACTGCAGGAAACTTCTATTACTGTGAACGCGCTTACGCCAGGGGCTGTCGCCACGCGGTTAGGTAGCAACAACGGGTGGTTGAAAGCGAAGGTTCGGAACCTCGTCTATCGCGCGAACGGTAGTATGGTAAGTCCGGAGAGGGGGGCGAGTACGATAGTTCATCTCGCAAGCGCTTCGAAAGTCGAGGGTGCCACGGGGGGGTATTACAGAGATTCGAAGGTTTCTAATTCGAGCGACGCCTCGAGGAATATTGGAGACGCCCGCCGACTCTGGGATGTGAGCGAGCAGCTTACTGGCGTCACCTCGGTGCTCCTGGGCATTCCTGCTTCTGACGGCGTCCTGCCTCATCCCTGAGAAGTCTCCGGTTTCCCGCAGGAATTACACTCATGGGTGAAAACGTTATACTCCGAAGGATTGAAAACCTCAAATCCCTTCATGAAATGCAAATCTCGGCTGTGGCACTATCTTTGCAGAAACTGTAAACGATATGCATCTGTTTCTAAGAGGTGGGCCCGAAAGGCTTGGAGTCTTTCAGAAAATATGGCAAGGGAGTCTGATATGAGTGCAAGGGCACTTCTCTCATTGAGCGCAACGCTGGCGCTCCTCATTGGTTTGTCTGGATGTTCCAGCGACCCACCAAGCGCCCGGATTTTCAATGAACGAGCCACCAAGGCAAATGTTCAGCTGAAGTTCCAGGATGGTAACACCATCAATATCAATGATGTAGCTACCGCTGCATCAACAAATTACCAGGATATCAATACCGGAATGTGCGTCGCGACAGCTACGATCCAGAGCGAGTCGGTCTCACCTACGGCTAGCTTCAATGCAGAAGAAGATATGAACTATACGGTGGTGGTGGTCAACAGCACCCCCCCCACACTCAGGGTGGATGCAACGGATAAATGACCGGCTCAACTCGATGCTCGCCCGGGGCGGCTTCCCGGACGAGCATTGAGCAAATGGTTGGCGTGGCCCGATGCTTCGGTAGTGCCTCTTCTATGCCTCAAATGAGTCCCTCTGAAAGATGTGCTTCACTGCCTCGCTGACTGCTTTACTCGAGATCCTATTCGAGGCCACAGAAAAGCCCATATTTGAACGGTGCCCCGCAGCACGAGCCGGGCATTCGCTCACAAATCTAGCTGGTTTCTTGTATTAGTACTCTGCCTTCTGTACATTTTCACCGGTGCTGGCTCCTGCTAAACCATTCTTGTCTTCTTCACCTCCAGCGGAGTCTGCAATGGCGAAAACCCCGGATGATGGATCGCTGAAAGATGGGGACAACATAAATCAGATCCGCGATATTCTCCTTGGCCCCCAGAAAAGGGATTATGACCAGAAATTTGACAGGGCTTTTGCCGACGTCTCCGTACAGGCCGACAGGGGAGTCGTGCAACTTGAAGGGAGAGCCATCAACGAAATCCAGCGCACACGCGCGGAGGCGATCGCCAGGACACTGGCCCACGAAGCTGTCATCGTGAACCGCATCACGCCGGATGCCGGGCCATCCTTTCCGGTCTTCACCGCCTTGCGTGCGGGTGAGGTCGCCAGAACTCTCAACCGGGTGGAAGGAGTGTTTCTCGAAACGCAACAGACCGGTTCCGATCTCTCCGTTTCGGGTTGGATTGCCAATGAAGATCTCCGTGGGAAGGTCGATGCGATGTTTGGGGGCATCCCGGGACTGCGCACCTATAGGAATTCCCTCCTACCATGATCCTTGCCAAGATCTGTGTTCTCGGAGATATCTCTGTTGGAAAGACCAGTCTCATCCGCAGGTACGTCGATCGTGAGTTCAGCGATGCGTACCTCTCGACAGTCGGCGTGAAAATCAGCCGCAAGTTTGTGAAGCTCGCCGGTGTTCACGATGAATCGCCGCGAGAAATCCAGATGGTGCTGTGGGACCTTGAGGGCGGATCCACGTTTCACGATGTGTCGGAGAGCTATCTGCAAGGTGCTCACGCCGCGGTCATCGTCGGTGATCTGACTCGCCTCGATACCATCGACCGGATCGAAAACCATCTTGACCACTTCCTCAAAGTGAACCCCCGGGCATGGGCCGTCGTCGCGTTGAACAAATCCGATGCCCTTGCGGAGAAGCCGGATCTCTCATCCAACTCCTGGGATTCACGAAAGGCGGTGATTCAGACCATGTGTACCTCGGCGCGGTCGGGCGGGGGAGTGGACCGCCTCTTCGAGGAAATCGGAATGCATCTCATCAGCGAGCACACCGATGGCCCCGCAAGGTGACTCCTTCCAACGGCGCGTGGGAGTCGAACACCTCCTCGTAGACAGGGATCTTCGTATTGTGTCTCTTTCTGAGGGAGCTCCCTGCTTCGCCGAAGATCCCGCCTCGGCAGTTCCCGGCGAAGATGTTCGCCTGGGTTTTCCCGAGTTCGTGGGGGCCGAGAGGGACCTCCTCGATCTCCTTCTCGGGCAGAGACTCTCCTGGTCCCTGACCGCAGTGTGCCGTTCTCGTGTCGATGGGGAACTCATCTATCTGGATATCTCCGCGGAATCGTTCAGGAAGTCAGGCGATGCGACACCATCGCTCGTCATCACACTGGAAGAGGTGACGATGTGGATGGAACAGATACTGGCCAGGACTCAGACAGCCAACGATGCATCGCTCCTCCTCCATTCTTTAACGGCGTCCAAGAAATACATCGAGAATATCCTGGATGCCATGGCCGATCTCCTCGTGGTGACGTCGCCTGACGGCATCATCACTTCGGTGAACCGGACCGCTCTGAGGCTCTCGGAATATGCCACACCCGAGTTACTCGGAAAACCCATCACGCTGCTGGTCCCTGACCTCCCGCTTGAACCTGCTTTCACCCACAGTTCGCACCCCTCCCGTATCGAGCTCCATTGTATCACACGCAGCGGAAGCGCAGTTCCCATGAGCTTCACGGGTGCACTCCTTGAAGGATCTGGCGAGAACCCGGGGGGTGTAGTCTACGTCGGGAGGGATCTGCGCGAACGTCACGAGGCACAGGACTACATTTCTAAACTCGAAACCGAGAAGCGCTCTCTTCAGAATGTCCTTACCGATCAGGGAGACTCCGGAGGAGCCGTCTGGGCTGCGCACTCGATGGAACAATTGATGAGCAACTTGCTCAAAGTCGCTCCGACAGACACAACGGTCCTCATCAACGGTGAGACCGGAACCGGCAAGGAGGTCGTGGCACGGGCAATCCACCGCGCGAGCCAACGCCAGGACAAGATGCTCGTGACGGTGAACTGTGCTTCCCTCCCGGAAGGACTTGTAGAGAGCGAGCTCTTCGGACACGAAAAGGGGGCCTTTACCGGCGCGATCCAGCGACGTATCGGACGCTTCGAGCTTGCCGACGGCGGCACGGTGTTTCTTGACGAAGTCGGCGAGCTGCCGCTGGCCGCACAGTCACGGTTGCTCAGGGTCCTTCAGGAGCAGCAGTTTGAGAGAGTGGGGGGGACGCAGACCGTGAAGGTGAATGTGCGAGTGATTGCTGCCACCAATCGAGACCTCTCGGAAGAAGTCCGCAACGGCCGCTTCAGGGAGGACCTGCTCTTCCGGCTGAACGTGTTCCCGCTCACGGTGGCCCCCCTTCGTGAACGCCGGGCGGACATCATTCCCCTCGCCGAACACTTCCTCAAACTCTACGGACGACGGACAAACAAGCGCGCCCTTTCCATCGGCCCCGAAGCACGCGAGAAACTCCTGCGCTACTCATGGCCGGGCAATGTCCGCGAACTCGC
>Ga0105106_10001416_pt1 | contig 17319 bp, 6 predicted proteins | sample PPLLaktember2015_5_FD_79109 | JGI IMG/M metagenome (GOLD analysis project Ga0105106, IMG submission 79109) | Freshwater sediment microbial communities from Prairie Pothole Lake near Jamestown, North Dakota, USA - PPLs Lake P8 Core (1) Depth... | ecosystem: Environmental > Aquatic > Freshwater >...
GCCCGTGCCGAATGTCGTCGGGATGCCCCTGGCCGAGGCCCAGGCCGCCCTGTCCAAGGCGAAACTCAACGCTGCCGTCACGATGCAGCCCGTCGATCAGCCGCAGCGCAACAACGTCGTCCTGACACAAAACGTCCCCGCCGGCAAGCCCCTGTCGCCCGGCTCGATGGTCCCCATCGTCGTGGGCAAATACACGCCGCCGGCCCGGGTGAACGTGCCGTACGTCACGGGCAAGCCGCTTGGCGAGGCCCAGAAGATCCTCGCCGCAAACAAGCTCAACGCCGAGGTCACCATGCAGCCGGTCGCAGAGCCGCAGCGAAACGGCATGGTCATGGGTCAGAAAATCGCCGTGGGCACGCCCGTTGCGCCGGGCTCCATGGTGCCCGTCATCGTGGGCAAGTACACGGCGCCGGCCACGATGCCCGTACCGAACGTCACGGGCATGCCGCTGGCCTCCGCCCAGAAGGCCCTTGCCGCGAACAAGCTCAATGCTGTCGTGACCCCGGAGAAGGTGACGGACAAAAGCAAGGGCAACATCGTCCTGAAGCAGCAAATCGCCCCCGGCACCGCGCTGGCCCCGGGCAGCCAGGTCGCCCTGGTCGTCGGCCGCTACGAGGAGCCTGTCGCGGTCCCGAACGTGGTGGGGATGAGCCCGGCTCAGGCCCAAAGCGTTCTGATGCGGGCAAAGCTCAATCCCTCCTTTTCCTACCGGACGGTGAACGACACGCAGAGAAACAACAGGGTCCTCGATCAGAATGTCCGCGCCGGCACGGCCGTTGCGCCGGGCTCGCCGGTAACCCTCGTCGTGGGCCGGTTCAAGACAACGGCCGAGGCGGTAAGGGAGATTCAGAACAGACAGCAATCGAACCTGAACCAGCCCATCCCGGCGGACAACAAATAAAGGCGGATTTCCGCGCCGATCAACCCCGGGGGCAGCCTTTTGGGCTGCCCCCTTTCTTTTTGCCTGATCTGCGACAGACACCGAGTCAGACCCTGTTCGACCGGAGCAAGCCGATCCCCCTCATCCTTTCTTCGTAGATTTTCCTAATACCCGGATTAGAAAAAAATCATACTTGCCTTTCCTCTGCGGGGCTTTTACCCTGTCAGCAGGGTCACCCCGGTACCAACCACAAAAGGCCCGAAGGGGTGAGGCGGGCCCATCCGACGCTGGAGGAGGCGACATGAAAAAAAGATCCTCTCTTCGCTTTGGTCTTTTGATCCTCTTCCTGGGCCTGGTTTTCATCCTGTTGCCCCGCCATAACGCGTCCGTGGCGTCGGGCGGGGGGGCCGCGTTTGTCACGTCGTGGGGATCGGACGTCACGAGCAACGGCAATCTCAACAAGCCCCTGGGTGTCGCCGTGGATGCCGCGGGGAATGTTTACGTGGCCGATACGCGAAACCACCGGATCCAGAAATTCACCTCCACGGGCACCTTTGTCGCAACCTGGGGAACGTTTGGTTCAGCAAACGGAGAGTTCAATCTGCCATCGGATGTCAGTGTCGATTCCCTGGCGAATGTTTACGTGGCCGACAGCGGCAACCACCGCATCCAGAAATTCTCAACGAACGGCATCTATATCACCCAGTGGGGGGCCCAGGGCTCGGTCACCGGACAGTTCGACACGCCTTCTGCATTGGTGGTGGACTCGTCCGGCAGCGTCTTCGTAGCGGACACAGGAAACAACCGGGTTCAGAAGTTCACATCAACGGGCGGGTTTATCACCGCGTGGGGAGCCGCCGGCACCGGCAACAGCCAGTTCAACGGCCCCCTGGGGATCGCGACGGATCCGGCGGGGAACGTCTATGTGGCCGATACGGGCAACAACCGGATTCAACAGTTCAGCACCGCAGGCATCTTCATCTTCACTTGGGGCTCCGCGGGTTCGGGGAACGGCCAGTTTGACGCACCCGCTGCAGTGGACACGGACAATGTCGGCAATGTTTATGTCGCCGATTCCCTCAACAACCGGGTTCAGAAGTTCCTGGTCGTCGGCACATCCGCAGTCTACGTGACCCAGTGGGGGACGTTCGGCCCGGCAGCCCAGCAGTTCAACGCTCCCCAGGGATTGGCATTGAACCCGGACGGCACCTTGATCTATGTCGCCGACTCGATCAATGACCGCATCCAGCAGTACGATGACGCGGGCACATGGATCGCCCAATGGGGCAGCATCCTGATCGGATATGGAGATTTATCAAGCCCCACAGACGTGTATGTCGATCCATCAGGAAACGTCTCCGTGGCGGAGAGCGCCAATCACCGCATCCAGCAATTCACCTCGACGGGCACGTTCATCGTCACGTGGGGCTCCCTGGGAACAGGCAGCGCACAGTTCAATACGCCCTCGGGGCTCTCTGCGGACACCAGCGGCTATCTCTATGTTGCCGATACGAACAATCACCGGATTCAAAAGTTCACGGCAACGAATCTCTTCGACATCACGTGGGGCTCCCAGGGATCGGGAAACGGGCAATTCGAAAGCCCGCGGGGCATCGCCCTCGACTCCGGCGACAGCGTCTACGTGGCGGACACGGGAAACAACCGGATTCAGAAATTCAACTCGACGGGCGGTTTTCTCCTCAAGTGGGGATCCTCGGGTGCAGGAGACAACCAGTTCAATTCGCCGTCGGCCGTGGCGGTGGACAGCGCCGGGGCTGTCTATGTGGCGGACAGGGGCAACCACCGCATCCAGAAGTTCACCTCCCTGGGTGTTTATGCCGACACCATCGGTTCGCAGGGCACGGGCGACGGGCAGTTTGAGAGCCCGTCCGGGATTGCCATCGACTCGAGCGGGTTTCTCTACGTGGCAGACACGGGGAACAACCGCATCCAGAAATTCACGGCGGCCGGCTTGTTTGTCACCAAGTGGGGTTCCTACGGCTCCGGAAGCAGCCAGTTCGACGGCCCGAAGGGTCTGGCTTTCGGCCCGAACGGCAATCTATACGTGGCCGATACGGGCAACCAGCGCATACAGGTCTTTACCCCCAGCACAAGCCCGTCGGGCGACAATAGTGTGGCAGTCGTAGGCTGTTTCATCGCCACAGCGGCCTATGGCTCAACCCTGGACCCGCACGTCCAGGTCCTCAGGGACTTCCGGGACCGGGTGCTCGCGCCCTCTGCAGCCGGCAGGGTTTTTCTGGACCTCTATTACGCCTGGTCGCCGCCCGCCGCCCGGCTCATCGCACAACACGAAGGGCTGCGGATGGCTGCCCGATGGGCGCTCACGCCGGTCGTCTATACGATCCGGTATCCCTTCCTCCTGGGATTCCTGCTCGTCCCGCCCGTCGCCGTGGCCGTCAGAAGACATGTTAAACAAGGTAGCAGGTGACAGGTATCAGGTGGCAGGAAAAGGCAGAAGATAACGAAGTTCTGTTACCTGTTACCTTCGTCCCTTGCTCCTCTTCCACCGGTCACTGGTCACCGGTCACTGGCCACTGCCGCGCAGCGGCTTCCAAAGAAAGCCTTTGCCCCCCTGCACCCCTTTCTGCTACATCATCATGAAATCCCTCCGAGAGGTTCGCCATGCATCACACCGGCCCATCCGCGAAGCGGGTTCATCGGATCATTGTCCTCTCCCTGTCCTTTTTCATCCTGACAGCACTCATCCCTGCCCTCGCCCGGGAGGTTCACGCAGCTGCGCAGATCGAGCACTTCTCCCCGCAGGGCACCGTCAAGGAAATCCGGCAGGTGACGGCGCGGTTTTCGGAGCCCATGGTCTCCTTCGGCGACCCGCGGCTTGCGGACCCCTTCGAAATCCGCTGCGCCGAGAAAGGCCAGGGACGCTGGATCGATGCCAGGACCTGGTCCTATGACTTCGACCGGGGCCTGCCCGGCGGCGTTGCCTGCCGTTTCACTCTGAAGGAAGGCACGAAGACGCTGGAGGGAACCCCCGTGTCGGCCGATGCGGGCTTTGCCTTCTCCACGGGCGGCCCGTCCATCCTCCGCTCCAACCCCTACGAGGGGGACGCGGCCATCGACGAGAAACAGATCTTTGTCCTCTACCTGGACGCGGAACCCGTGCAGGAGTCTCTCCTGAAAAACGTCGGGTTCTCCGTGAGCGGCATCGGCGAGCGCGTGGGCGTTACGATGGTTTCGGGAAAGGAACGGGAGCAGGTCCTCAAGGCCCTGCGCTACCGGAAGGACGAGGGAAACGTCGTGACCCTCCGGGCGAAACAGGCCTTCCCGCCCTCGGCGAAGATCCGGCTTGTCTGGGGCAAGGGCATTGCCGCCAAGAGCGGTGTGGCGACAGAGGAAGACCAGGTCCTGGAGTTCCAGGCCCGCGCACCCTTCCGGGCTGAGTTCTCCTGCCCGCGTGAGAAGAAGGGAGGCGCATGCATCCCTGTTCTGCCCATGCGACTCACCTTCTCGGCGCCGGCGCCCTGGGATTTGGCCAAGGACATCACCCTCCGGAGCGAAAACGGCAAGACGTGGAAACCGAAGACCACGGACGATGAGAGCCGCACACATACCCAGGCGATTACCTTCACGGGACCTTTCCCCGAGAAGGCCACCTTCTCGATCGAAATGCCGAAGGGGATGAAGGATGATGCGGGGCGGCCCCTGGCCAACGCCAACCGGTTCCCGCTGGCGGTGAAGACGGAGAGCTACCCCCCGCTGGCGAAGTTTGCCGCCCGCTTCGGCATCCTCGAGGCGGCAAACCCGATTCTGCCCGTTACGGTGCGAAATATCGAAGCGGAGCTGAAGAACCACCTGCTCGCCGTCGAGGGCGATGCCGAGGAGATCCTCCCGGAGCCCCCGGAAACGCCTGCCGGGCGCGGCAGACAGACCGGGATGGTGATCGTGGGCAAGACGCCCGCCGTCACCCAGCAGGTGAAGGGCAAGGTCCGGACGGTGAACCTCGACCGGGAGGAGCGGGTCATCCACTGGCTGCGAAACATCGCCGCGGCCTCTCGCGAGAAGTCCGTATTCGCGGGACAGGCGGGCGGAAAGGAATTCAAGCTGCCGGCGCCTGAAGGCGGTAAGGCCTTCGAGGTCATCGGCATCCCCCTCGGGAAGCCCGGCTTCTATGTCGTGGAGCTCGAGAGCCGCATCCTGGGCTCCCACCTCCTGGGAAAGCCCGCCCCCCTCTACGTGCCCACGACGGCCCTCGTGACGAATCTGGCGGCCCATTTCAAATGGGGCCGCGAGTCATCCCTCGTCTGGGTTACGTCCCTCGACAAAGCAAGCCCCGTGGAAGGAGCAACCGTTTCCATTCGCGACTGCAACGGGAAACGCATCTGGCAGGGCAAGACGGACGAGCGGGGCGTCGCCCTGATCCAGGGCAGCCTCCCCTCCCAGGACACACAGGCCCGCTGCAACTGGACCGTCAACTACTATGAGGCCACAGGCATGCTGGGCGGCATGAGCTCCGGCCTCTTCGTCTTCGCCCGGTCGGGCGATGATGCGACCTTCACCCACTCGAGCTGGGAGGACGGTATCGAGCCCTGGCGCTTCCAGCTCCCCACGGCCGAAACCCGCGGCCTCGACGATGTCGTCGCTCACACGATCCTGGACCGCACGCTCCTGCGGGCGGGCGAAACGGTCCACATGAAGCACATCCTGCGGGTGCCCACGACGGCGGGTTTCACCCTGCCCCATGACAAGGTGCGATACGACGAAGCGGTGATCCGCCATGACGGGAGCGGGCAGGAATACCGGCTGCCGGTTTCCTGGAAAGAGAACGGCAGCGCCGGGACGGACTGGAAGATCCCCGAGGGGGCGCGGCTCGGCACTTATGAGGTGAGCCTCGCGCGAAAGGGGGACAAGAAAGGAGCGGCAACACCGGGCACCGGATCCTTCCAGGTGGAGGAGTTCCGCATCCCCCTGATGAAGGCGCTCGTCCAAGGGCCTGCCGAGACGCCGGTGCAGCCCAACGAGGTCGGCCTCGATCTCTCCGTCTCCTATTTCTCGGGCGGAGGAGCGGGGAGGCTCCCGGTAAAGCTTCGCGGCGAGGTCCGTCCGCGAACGGTTGCCTTCAGGGGCTATGACGAGTACACCTTCGCGGGCGAGCGCCTGAAGGAAGGCACCCGGAAGCACTCCCCCGACGACGAACTCGGCATCGACGAGGAAGCGATGCCGGGCCATGAGAAGCCCCGTCGGCTCCCCACGCAGGAGTTGAAACTCGACGATGCGGGGGCAGCGCGGACGAAATTCACAAAGCTCCCCAAGATCGACACGCCGAAGTCGCTCCACGCCGAGCTCGAGTACCGCGACCCCAACGGCGAGGTCCAGACGGCGGCAGCGGACATCCCGCTTGCACCCTCGAAGCGTGCCGTGGGCCTGAAGCCCGACTCCTGGGCCGCCTCGGCCGAGTCGCTGCACTACCGTGTCGTCGTCCTCGACCTTGCCGGCAACCCCGCGCCCGACAGCGAGGTCTCCGTGGATCTCTACCAGCGCAAGACCTTCTCGCACCGCAGGCGGATCGCCGGCGGGTTCTACTCCTACGAGAACGTGACCGAGATCAAGCGCATCGCCGTGCCCTGCAAGGCCAAATCCGACGACGCCGGGATGGAGGTCTGCGAGGCCGGCCCGCACTGCAAGGGAAAGACGGACGCCTCGGGCACCCTGCTCTGCGAGGCGCCCTCGCCCGTCTCGGGCAACATCGTTCTGCAGGCCGAAGCGAAGGACGAAGACGGCAACGCCGCCCTGGCCAACTTCAACCTCTGGGTGGCCGGGAAGGACGACTGGTGGTTCGAGGCCCGCAACGATGACCGCATCGACGTGATCCCCGAAAAGAAGCGCTACGAGCCCGGCGAGAAGGCCCGTCTCCAGGTCCGGATGCCCTTCCGCGAGGCCACGGCCCTCGTCACGGTGGAGCGCGAGGGGATCCTGGACGTCTCCATCCAGAAGCTATCGGGCAAGAGCCCCGTCCTGGAGATCCCCGTGAAGCGCAACTACGCACCCAACGCCTTCGTCTCGGTCCTCGCCGTGAGGGGCAGGACCGCCGAGGCGGCACCCACGGCGACCTTCGACCCCGCAAAGCCGGCCTATAAGCTCGGCATCAGCGAGATCCGCGTGGGCTGGAGAGCCCACGAACTTGCCGTGGAGGTCATCCCCGAGCAGACGGTCTACCGGGTGCGCCAGGAGGTGAACGTCACCTTCAAGGTCCGCAGGGCCGACGGGCAGAAGCTGCCGGGGGGGGCGGAGCTGGCCGTGGCCGCCGTGGACAAGGGGCTCCTCGCCCTGCGACCCAACGGGAGCTGGAGGCTCCTCGAGTCGATGATGCGCCAGCGCCCCCACGAGATCTTCACCTCGACGGCACAGATGATGGTCATCGGCAAGCGCCACTTCGGGCTCAAGGCCCTCCCGCAGGGCGGCGGCGGCGGCAAACAGATCACCCGCGAGCTTTTCGACACGCTGCTTACCTGGAATGCGGCGGTGCCGCTTGACGAAAAAGGCGAGGCCCGCCTGAAGATCCCACTCAAGGACAGCCTCACGGAATACCGGATCGTCGCCGTTGCGACAGGCGGGGCGGACTACTTCGGCACGGGGCATTCCGACGTGCGGACGACACAGGATCTCATGCTGCTTGCGGGCATTGCGCCGCTCGCCCGCGAGGGAGACTTCCTGAAGGCCGGCGTCACTCTCCGCAACACGACTCAGAAGCCCATGAACGTGGAGGCAATGCTCGCCGTCACGGCCGGGACAGCGAAAACCGATTATGAAACCCTTCGTGTCGGCCTCTCGCCGGGCGAGGCGAAAGAGCTCGGCTGGGACATCAGGGTTCCCGCCGGTGTCGAAAAGCTCGACTACGAGATCTCCGCGCTGGAGCGTGACGGCAAGACGTCAGACCGTGTCAAAGTCTCCCAGAAGGTGGTCCCTGCCGTGCCTGTCCGGACCTGGCAGGCCACCCTTGCGCAGGTTCGGGACAAGGTCGAGTTCCCCGTGGAGCGACCTGCCGGAGCGATCGTCGGAAAGGGCGGAATCGTCGTCCGGCTGCAGCCGCGAATCGGTGAGGGACTTTCCGGCGTGCGCGAGTACATGTCGCGCTACCCCTACGGCTGCCTCGAGCAGAAAATTTCGAAGGCCGTTGCCCTGAAGGACAAGGCGCTCTGGCAGGAGCGGGTGCGCGAGCTGCCGGCATCCCTCGACAACGAGGGGCTGCTGAAATACTTCCCCCTCATGCGGACAGGGAGCGACGTGCTCACCGCCTACGTGATGGCCGTCGCCGAAGAAGCCGGCTTCGAGATCCCGCCGTCCATCCGGGACCGGATGTCGGCGGGGCTGATTGGTTTCGTGGAGGGGCGCGTCCGGCGCGGCAGCGATCTGGCCACGGCGGATCTTGCCATCCGCAAGGTGGCCGCCGTGGAGGCCCTCGCACGCTACGGGAAGGCGAAGGCCGCCCTGCTTGGCTCCGTGGCCATCGAGCCCAACCTCTGGCCCACCTCGGCCGTCATCGACTGGATCGGCGTCCTCAAGCGCACGGGCGACATCCCCGAGAGGGCCAAGAAACTCGCCGCAGCCGGGCAGATCCTGCGCTCGCGCCTCAACCTGCAGGGGACCTCCATGGGCTTCTCCACGGAGCGCGCAGACGGCCTGTGGTGGCTCATGGTCACCCCCGATGTGAATGCGGTGCGCACGCTGCTTGCCGTGGTCGACCTCGACGCCTGGAAGGAGGATGCCCCCCGCATCGCGAAAGGCGCCCTTGGCAGGATGAATCAGGGGCACTGGGATACGACGACGGCAAATGCCTGGGGAGTGCTTGCCTTCGAGAAGTTCTCGGCGAACTATGAAAAGGAAGAGGTGTCGGGCAAGACAACGGCCGCGCTGGGGCCGAAAACCGCGACGGTTGGCTGGGGTTTCTGGGAGACGCCCCAGGGAGGGACGGCCCGTTTCGAATGGCCCGACAGGAAGGAAAACCTCGCCATCCGCCACGAGGGCAAAGGCGCCCCCTGGGCAAGCATCCAGGGCCTGGCGGCCGTCCCGCTCAAGAAACCCTTCTCGAGCGGCTACCGGATCAAGAAGACGGTGACGCCCGTGGAGAAAAAGGTGAAGACCTTCTGGAGCCGCGGCGACGTGGTGAGGGTCCTCCTCGAGGTCGAGGCCCAGTCCGACATGACATGGGTCGTCCTGAACGACCCCATCCCGGCGGGCTCGGCCATCCTCACGGTGGGGCTCGAGCCGGGTGCGGACAAGAACGCGGGCCGTGCGCACGAGGCCTACACCGAACGCGCCTTCGAGGCCTGCCGGTTCTATTACAGCTACGTCCCGAAGGGCTCCTGGAAGACGGGCTACACGCTTCGCCTCAACAACGAGGGGACCTTCCAGCTTCCGCCCACCCGGGCCGAGGCGCTCTACGCACCGGAGATGTTCGGGGAGATCCCCAACCAGACGATCTCGGTGAATCCGTGACGCGATGCCAGTGACCGGTGACCGGTGACCAGTGACCGGTGGAAGAAAAAGAGGGGACGAGGGACCAGGGTGTAGGGACGAAAAAAGTGTCTGAGTGTCTCAGTGTGAGTGAAGATAATAATTGGGTCATTGCGAGCCGAGCCTCGCGAGGCGTGCCTTTTTATGGTTATCAATCTACGTTTTTTGAGGTGCTTTTCCCAGATTGCTTCGTCACTTCGTTTCTCGCAATGACCAGATAGACCGGATGGACTGGACAGACGGGATAGGCCCATGACTCGAATGCCATTGCGCGGATGGAAGTTCATCATTGCGACCCTGCTGACCGGCGGCCTTGCCTTCCTGTGTACCCTTGCGGCCGGGCTTTATCTCTCCGGGCCGTTGCTTCCCTCCTTCGACGAGGTGCGAGCGTCGTATCGCCTCTCCGATGCCGTGCTTACGGACCGGCATGGCAGCGTCATCCACGAGATGCGAGTGGACCCGACGGGGCGGCGCCTGGAGTGGGTTGCGCTCACGGACATCTCGCCTGCGCTGGCCCGTGCCGTCGTTGCGGCCGAAGACAGGCGATTCCACGATCATGACGGCGTCGACTGGCGCGCCCTCGGCGTGTCGGTCCTGCGACATGTCGCCTCGAGCGGGTCCCGCGGCGCAAGCACCATCTCCATGCAGCTTGCCTCGCGCCTCGACGGGGCCGCCACACCCCGCGGCGCAAAGAGAAACCTGAGGGAGAAGGTGCGACAGATCTCGGCGGCCCTTGCCCTGGAGCGGGGCTGGTCCAAGGGCGAGATCCTCGAGGCCTACCTGAACCTCATCACGTTCCGGGGAGAGTTGCAGGGGATCGCCGCCGCGTCGCGCGGTCTCTTCGACAAGGACCCTTCGGGTCTCGGCGAGACGGAGTCGCTCATCCTGGCATCGCTGATCCCTTCCGCAAGGTCGGCGGCGGAAGCCGTGGCGCGCAGGGCCTTGCGGCTTGCCGCCCGGACGGGATCGGAGGGGAGCGCCGAAGAGATCGCAGCGCTCACGGCGGAGACGCTTGGACGCCCCTACCGGATCCGTCCCCAGGTCGCTCTCGCCCCACACGTGGCGAGGATGCTGCTGCGGGGCGAAGGGGAGCGGACCCGATGCACCCTCGACGGGGGGCTCCAGATCTTCACCCTCGAAGCCCTCAACCACCAGCTCGGGCAGCTGAGGGACCGAAATGTGAGCGACGGCGCTGTCCTCGTCGTCGACAACGCCACGGGGGACATCCTTGCCTATGCGGCCAACCAGGGCAGAGCCTCGAGCGCGCCCCACGTGGACGGCATCCGTGCCCTGAGGCAGGCGGGATCCACGCTGAAGCCCTTCCTCTACGGACTGGCCATCGAGAAGGAGTTCCTGACGGCCGCATCCATCCTGGAGGATTCGCCCCTGCAGATCCCCACGGCGGGCGGGCTCTACGTCCCGGAGAATTACGACCGGGAATTTCTCGGCCCCGTGAGCCTGCGGACGGCCCTCTCGTCCTCACTCAACATCCCCGCCGTCCGGACCCTCATGCTCGTCACCCCCGATGCCTTCGTGGAAAGGCTCCGGGCCCTCGGGATGACGAGCCTGGAGCGCGAGGCGGACTACTACGGATACTCGCTTGCCCTGGGATCGGCCGACGTGACCCTCTACGAGCTGGTGAACGCCTACAGAACGCTGGCAAACCGCGGCCGCTGGGGAAAGCTGAGGGTCGCGGCGGGCGAGGCTCCGGAGGGGCTTGTGCCCGTCATGGATCGGCGAGCGGCCTTCATCGTCTCGGGCATCCTCTCGGACCGCGAGGCCCGGAGTGCGACCTTCGGGCTCGAGAATCCGCTGGCCACCCGCTTCTGGACGGCCGTGAAGACGGGCACGAGCAAGGACATGCGCGACAACTGGTGCGTGGGCTATTCGGAGCGCTACACCGTCGGCGTCTGGGTGGGAAACTTCTCCGGCGAGCCCATGTGGAACGTCTCCGGAATGGCGGGCGCTGCTCCGGTCTGGCTCGATGTCATGAATCACCTTCACAGGCGCACTCCCTCGAAAGTGCCCAAAGCCGCAGACGGGGTCGTGGCAAAACAGGTGAGCTTCCGGGGAAACATGGAGCCCCCTCGGACCGAATGGTTCATTGCGGGAACTCAACCGCAGGAGGCAATCGCCCGGGAGACCCGGCATGAGATCGCCCGGATCGTCTACCCGCAGCCCGCGACGATCATCACCCTCGACCCGGACATCCCCGCAGAGCTTCAGCGGGTCTCTTTCGTGGGCCGGTTTGCCGGAGACACCCACGCGTGGCGCCTCGACGAGAAGGCCATAGGCTCGTCGGCCTCGCTGCTCTGGAAGCCCGAGCGCGGCAGGCACGTGCTCTCGCTCATCGACCGGGAAAACAACATCGCAGACTCGGTCACCTTCATCGTCAAATAATCCCTCCTTTTTTATCCACAGACCGCAACCTGCGCATCGGGCTAATACTTTTTTCGTAGATTCCCTAAGAATCGCTACCGAGAGAAAAATCATCCGCCCGCCGTATTGTCTTTACGTCCCCCGGCCGTTACAATCGCCCGCAGACAAAGGTCAGACCACTGCCCGGAGAGAGTCATAGTCACCTGGAGAGGGATCGCCGGTGATCGCCGGAGGGGGGTTTGAAGGACGGAGAATCCGAGGAGGGGCCTCATGATTTCGTATCGGTTTGGCCTTTGTCTTTTTTCCCGGTCTTGACGGCGCAGGCGCAGAAAACCCTAACCGTCATCCATGGAACGTCCAGCGGCCTGACCTGAGATTGTCGTTCTCGCCCCGGGTTCGCCCGGGCCATCCCTGGGGAATCTCCCTTTTTTCGTGGAAGGAGGGGGGGAGGTTCCCCTTTTTTATTTCTTGATCCCCAGATTTTTTCGATCGCCGGACACTCCAACAACGGGCTCTAATCTTATTGGCCATAGGGCCGGCGGTTTTCACCGGCACGGTATGCACTACGGCCACTGTAACTTGAAATTTCTTCTGAAATGGGGTCTCTTCAGCTCTTCACTTCCATCCAATATTTCGATTGGATATATCTGATGTTTTGAGATAGCATTCATCGTCGATACGGAATAAGATCACAACCCTCCTATTTTTGAACGATACCATCTGTATCGTGCAGCCTTTTCCATCGGCAACCCTTTTATCTGACAGATGGTGAGCAAGGGGAGTTCCCGGCGCAGAAAGAGGGTGATCATGACCACACGGAATCTGGAAAAAATTTTCCCGGCCGACGCGGAGGCCATCGCCGTGCAAAGAAGGGGCCGCTTATGCGCGATGGACCCCAACACACTATGTGCCACAATCTCCATGGGCCGCAGACAGGAAAATGCTTGGCCTTCTCCAAAATCGAGGTGATCGACCCGGACCTCGCGCTGCGCCGTGCGGACCGGGAAGCGACTCTCGGGAGGATTCGTGGACCGGGCGGCTGCCCCCCTCGAAACAAGAAAGGGTCGAGAGGGATGCGGATCGGTGAGAAATGATGAGTTATCTCGAAGAGATACGAAAGCTGGTGGGATCTCGGAGGATCTTTGTGCCCGGCGTGCGTGCGATCATTGTGAACCGGGCCGGGGAGATACTCCTGCAACGCCGAAACGATAACGGCTTGTGGGGAATACCCGGTGGTTCCGTCGAGTTGGATGAAACCCCGTTCGAGGCCCTCGGGCGGGAGGTAGAAGAAGAGACCTCCTTGAAAGTGGTCGCGGCGCAACCGATGGGACTCTACTGTGGCCCACGCCAGAAATTTGCCTATCCAAACCACGATCAGGTGCAGTGCTTTGCCCTTGCCTTCATTGTCCGGGAGTGGCGTGGCACGCCGCGTGCGGATGGCAGAGAAGGCTCCATGCTCCGGTTCTTTCAGACGTCAGGGCTGCCCGAGGATATTGTGCCGGTTCACAGGCAAACCATCGAGGACTATCTGCGATACGACGGGGTGTTTCTGTTATCCGATTAGGCCTGGAAGACATGATGCCCCCGGTCCGACACCTTGCCTCCCGAATGAATGGCGTAGAGGGCACCTGTTCACCCGTCCGGAAGGTTCCGCCGGACCCGGGGCGACGATTCCGGCGACAACAGGACGCCAGGCGCCATGGGCCGTCTCTGAATGCCGATTTGGGGTCCTCATCCGGAAACGGAAGGAAAGACAATCCGCCCTCTCGGATGATGCGGCATGAGCGTGGATGACTCATCTCGCAGGGAGAAGTGCAATGCCCAGGAATCTTTTTGGCCTGTGGTTTCTGCCGTTCATCATGACGATGACGCTCGCGCCAGGCGCAACAGCCGATGCTGCCGCGCAGAAACCTTCCCTGCGCATCACGGTCCTTTTCAACAATGTGTCCCATCGGTCGGGGCTCACTTCGGGCTGGGGCTTTGCCTGTCTCCTGGAAGGCCTGGGAAAGACCGTCCTGTTCGATACAGGGGCGGATGGCGGTATTCTGCTCGACAACATGAGGCGGCTTAACCTGGATCCGAAAGGGATTGATGTCGTCTTCCTTTCCCATATCCACGGCGACCACACAGGCGGACTCGGAGCCCTGATCGCCAAACGGTCCGGCATGCAGGTCTTCCTGCCGGCAGGATTCCCCGCTTCCTTCCGGCAGGCAGTCGCTGACAAGGGCGCACAAGTAAGCATGGTGAAGATGGGCGGTAGGCTCATGGATCACGTTTACAGCACCGGGGAGCTTGGAAATAGCATCGTCGAGCAGGCCATGATCGTGGAGACGGAGAAAGGTCTGGTGGTCATCACCGGTTGCGCCCATCCCGGCATAGCCCGCATCGCGGAGGCGGCCATCCGGCTCACGGGCAAAAAGATCCACCTGCTCATGGGCGGATTTCACCTTGGGGGAACGAGCCGATCGGAGATCCTGGCCATCATCTCCCGGCTCAAGTCCCTGGGCGTTGAAAAGGTCGCCCCCAGCCACTGCACGGGAGAGGCGGCCATCGCACTGTTCCGTCAGGCCTGGGGCAAGGATTTCATGGAATCAGGGTTGGGAGCGGTGATCGAGTTACCGCTTTGATGAGGCTGAAGACCCTCACCGCCGAATCTCCAGGGGCCAGGGGGGTACGAGTCGAGATGACCCCTGCCTGCAAATAGGTCGTCAATGACTCTCTCGATAAAGCCAAGCCCTCTGCGAGGAAGAGACGGAAAGCGGCGGGGCTGCGGCTCGAATTCCTCGACGATTGCTGCGGGGTCGTTCATTTCATCGCTGCGATCGGCATTTTGAAATAAAGCGGTCGATAAATCATATCCGGCGGTGGAGATCAAGCGTTTCCATTTCTTGTGAAACCGTTTTCAGAAAGGAACGTTCATGCTGTATAAATTCAACGGTAAGCAGCCGACAGTGGGGAAAGATACCTATGTCAGCGATTTGGCAAATGTTATTGGCGACGTAGTGATCGGAAATCATTGCTATATCGGGCATGGAGTCCTCATAAGGGGCGACTACGGAAGAATCCTTATCGGGGACGGCACGGCCGTAGAAGAAGGAGTCATTGTTCACGCCCCCCCCAAAGAGACACACCGCATCGGGACAAAAGTTACCATTGGTCATGGTGCTGTGATTCATGGAAAATCGATCGGCGACCTGGCGGTGATCGGCATGGGGTCCATACTCAGTATCTGGTCTGAAATCGGAATAGGTGCAATTGTTGCGGAAGGCAGCGTTGTGAAAATGAAACAGATCATTCCTCCCCATATGGTTGTCGCGGGTAATCCGGCGCAGGTCGTCCGGGAAGTCAACGCAAAAGACAAAGAGGTGTGGAACTGGGCCAAACAGCTCTATATGGATCTTGCAAAACAATACCTGAATGAGAACATGGAGCCGGTTCAAGAAAAGAGAGCTGAATGAAATAAGCTGGACCGGAGAAGACACGGGCAGCTTTGGACTGGACATTCGGATTTCAGCCACCGTTCAAAATGGTCTACGGCTATCAAGATCCGTCAATGGGCCGCAGCCACCTTAACGGGATAGACTGCGGGCGGGATCCATATCGACGGCAGTGATTCGCTTCTCATCGTGACAAAGCAAGCAATCATCCCGTTCGTCACGAAGTGCACATGTTCATTCCATCTTGTCTTGATTGTGCATGGACTCGCTCGTCCAGTCCGTCATCTCGGCTGGATGAGAGAAATCCACAAATGTCCTTCATGATCCAGGGCAATCCCTGCTCGAATCGGGAAACCGGCAAAGGCTCCCTTTTTTTGTTTCCCGCCCGGCGATTTTCCGTTCATTCCCGTCAAGTGCGGAGCAGTCGCTGCCGAAAGGTTTTATAGAAATCGGGCCGGAGTCACACCGGGCCCCGTCGACGGGGGATCTCCCGACGTGGAAGGGGGGAAGGTCCCCTTTTCATTTCTTGCCGTTTTGGCGGAACGCATCACCTCGTGGACCCGTCGCGCCTGGAGCAGGAACATCTCGAGCTTCGCCGTGACAATCTGCGGGAAGGGGTTCCCGTCGCTCTCGATGGCGAGAAATGGCAGGTAATCGAACCGCTCCAGGAGCCGCAGGGCCCTCTCGCTGTTTCCCTTCATGGCCCCCTTCCCCTCCCGGTTCATCTCCCGCGAGAGGATCGCCTCGGCGATCCGGTTCGGCATGCACCCGAAGGGCCCGATGGCGATGACCCCGCAGTATTCCTCGAGGACCTCCGCAAGCGAGGCCCCCACCGTGAGGATCGCTTCGCCCACGAGCCGCGGGTTGATGAGGTGTCGCACCCCGTCAATGAGGCGGCCCACGTCCTCGAGGCGGGGGTGAAGAAGGCCCGACCTCTTCATGATGCCCTTCAGGAGGCGCTCCCGGCGTTTCATCACCGTCTGGCGCAGCGCGAGCTGGAGCCACTGACGCACGGTGATGTCGTCGGCCGTCATCCCGTTGGCGTAGCACCAGTCGGTGTAGTAGATCCACTCCATGGCGCTCGAGACCTTCACGACGAACCCTTCCTCGGACAGCCTCTCCACGATGAACTGCCGCGAGAGGTCGTCGTTGCGCACGAAGATCTCCCCGGTGAGCAGGATGACGGGCATCCCGGCAGGGCTGCGCCGCAGGGGAATCCTCGCGAGCGCCGTGACGGCCGCCTTCAGCGCCTCCTGCAGATCTGTCGGCTCGCAGCCCCGCTCGAGGGCCCCCAGCAGCTGCGACCACACGCTCCAGAACACCTCCATCGCCCGGGGCCTTTCCTCCGCGCAGGCCAGCAGCACCGAGTAGATGTCCTGCATGATGTCGGCCAGCACGACGCCCGTCCAGGCCTTCTTCGTGAAGGAGCTGCCGTGGAAGTCCGAGTAGCTGTTCTCGCCGGAAAGCGAAAAGAGGGCCACGTCGGGGATGCGCAGCTTCTCCACGACGCCCTCGATGAAGGGGGCGTATTGGCCGAAGCGGCAGGGCCCCGAGGTGGTAGGCATCACGTAGAGCAGAAGTTCATCGGTCTGCTTTCGTCCTTCCAGGTATTTCAGCAGGCTGCCCGTCACGAGCTGCAGCGGCAGGCATTCCTTGCACAGGGTGTGGCCCTTGCCGCACTCCAGGACCTGCTCGTCTGCCGGTGGCAGGCAGGAGCTGCGGATGCCCAGGCTGCGAAACACGGCGCTCACGGCCTCCGTGTTGAAACGGCCCATGGACGGGAAGAGCAGGTGCACCCGGGGGTCAAAGAAAGAGTACGCCTTTCCTGTCGAGTCGATGACCCGCTGGTTGCGGTAGTCGAAGCGCGAAGGGGCAAAGCTCCGCAGGCGGCCCGCCGCAACTTCGGGTTTTCCCCTCTTCAGTTCCCGCCACGCCTTCACGATGTCGAGGAAGGCCTCGATCCGCGTCTCCAGGCCGGCATCGGCCACGTGGCTGTCGAGCTCCAGGGTAAGCGAGGGCTTGCCGCCCATGATGTCCCGGAAGTACCCGATCAGAAACGAGTCGGGCCCGCAGGAGAAGTTCGTGATGTAGCAGCCGAAGAGCTGCGGGTGGCGCTCCACGAAGCTCGCCGCC
>Ga0105106_10001417_pt1 | contig 17310 bp, 11 predicted proteins | sample PPLLaktember2015_5_FD_79109 | JGI IMG/M metagenome (GOLD analysis project Ga0105106, IMG submission 79109) | Freshwater sediment microbial communities from Prairie Pothole Lake near Jamestown, North Dakota, USA - PPLs Lake P8 Core (1) Depth... | ecosystem: Environmental > Aquatic > Freshwater >...
AGAGTGCTGGCCAGTCCGATCCACAGGTGTACGAGGATCAGCGCGTCGCCGCCGTCGAGCGCCGCCAGCGCGCCCTGGGAGACTACGCCCCAGATCCCGGCCGCCAGCGTCACAACCGCCGCGGCGACGCTTCCCAGGCCGAACCAGCGCGGCCAGGCGGCGAATCCTGGAGCAAGTCCGGCCGTGCTCACGGCTGTCATCCAGCCCGCCAACAGCACCAGGACGGCGATCGAAAGGACCTGGTCGATGCGCCAGAGCAGCGTGAACCGCTCCAGCGCGCCCTGGTCCAGTCCGCCAATAACCCCCGACAGGACCACGCTGGAGGCCGTGGCCTCCACGACGTTCAGGCTGAGGGCGATGGCGAAGAGCACGAATCCGAGCGCACCGGCTGCTGAGCCGAGCCGCATCTGCCGCGGGTCGCGCGAGGCATAGGTCCTATGGAACAGCAGGATGGCCAGGGGAAGGAGGCCGGCGTAGAAGATCAGCGGGAGCCAGATCAATTTCCCCGGCCCGAGCTCGTTGATCGCCCGCAGCGCCGCCTGCGCGTCGGTGGCGACGGGAAAGGTGCCGAGTAGTCGGCGCGCGAACAAAGACAGCCCGGCCCAGATGGCTACGATCGCCGCGTCGATGCGTCTCAGCGCCTTCTCTGTCGATGGATCCATCGGCTCATTCTCCTGGGCCACCGGGGAAGAGGCGCCCCAGCACCTCGGGCGCGTAGGTCGCGACGATCTCGGAGGACAGGGCATTGGCCTTGCAGATCGCTTCGAATAGATCGGCGCTGCGGCGCTTGCGCCGGGCCTGCGTGGAGACGTCCAGCTCCCACAAGCCGAATCGCTGGGTCCAGCCCCGCTCCCATTCGAAGTTGTCGACCAACGACCAGTGGAAGTATCCCCGGACCGGCCAGTTGAAGTTGACGGCACGCCAGACCTGGCGCAGATGCTCCACCAGGTAGCGCGGGCGTAACTGATCGGCATCGTCCTCGACGCCGTTCTCGGTGATGTAGATCGGTAGCCCATACGCTTCGGCCCAGGTCAGCGCCTGCCACAACCCCTCGGGCTCGTTGGCGATGAATCCGGTTGGGCTGAGGTCCGCGCCGGCGGGATAGAAGCCCCGCCCGAACATCTCCCCCGCATGCCGGACGTCGAATGCGATGCGCTCGACCGTGTAGTAGTTGAGGCCGAAGAAATCCTGAGTGCCGGCAGCCTGCGGCAGACGCTCGCTGCCGAAGATCGACTGGAACCGGCCGGAATGGACGGCGCGAGGCACCAGGGCGTTGACGAAATCGGAGCGCGTGCGCGCCGCCCAGCGGTCCCACGGGCTGCGCGGATTCGCCGGCTGGAAGCCGCGGTAGTGATGAGCCAGCCCGACCTTGGCCTGCGGCTGAAGCGAATGAATGGCGCGGTACGCGGCCGCGTGCCCAAGGACCATGGCGCGCGCCACGCGCAGGGCCTTGCGCACGTCCTTCTCGCCCGGAGGAAACTCGCCCGTCACGTAACCGGAGGCCGTGTAGACATTGGGTTCATTGATGGTGACCCAGATCTCGACCAGATCCTGAAGAGCCGCCACGGCCTTGCGGACATAGCGCTCGAAGAGTGTGACGATCTCCGGGTTCAGCCACCCACCCTGCTCGGCGATCCACAGCGGGCTGGAGAAGTGATGCAACGTGACCATCGGCAACAGGCCGCGTTCGCGCGCGCCGCGCAGGATCTGGCGGTAGGCATCGATCGCAGCGTCGTCCCACACCGCCGGGCTGGGCTCGATGCGGCTCCACTCGATCGACATCCGGTGCGCGTTCTGCCCCCCTTGCGCCGCATGATCGAAGTCCTCCTGCCATCGTCCGCCCCACCAATCACAGGCTTTCCCGGATTTGTGGCCCTGTCGGATCCGACCGGGCTGCTGCTCCCAGGCCCACCAGTCGTTGTTGAAGTTGTCGCCTTCGACCTGGTGCGCAGCCGTTGCCGTCCCCCACAGGAAACCGCGTGGAAATCCGTGCGAGGCACGTATCATGCTTGGCGCTCCGGCATGGGCTCGGCCTCGAGCAGCAGAGCCTGTGCTTCAAAGGTGCGCACCCCTGTCGACCGGAATCCCAGACGGCGAGCCTCGGCTCGTCCCAGCGGGTCGTCGTCTGGCACCCGGTACAGGGCGATGATGCTCTCACTCAACAGTCGCCCGGCTATCGCTGCCAGCGCGGAGCGGCCGAAGGCGCGGCCGCGCACCTCGGGGTTGACGTCCAGGTAGACCTCGGCGAATGCCGGGCCCTTCCAGTTCAGTCCCGCGGCGACATGGACTACCTCGCCGGAGCGGATCTCATAGCGGGGCCAACCGGCCGGGGTGCGCGCCTCAACTACCAGCACATTCACGATCGGTTCGAAGGCACGCAGGTCGAGCCGCAGGAGCTCGAATACCCTGACGTGGCTCAAGGTGGCCGTCGCCTCTACCCAGGCCCGCTGCTCCAGCGGGGCATGCACAAGCACCGGGCGGCCGGCGCTCAGCGCCGCCTTTAGAAGCGCTTGCATGCCGGACGGCTGAGCCACGAAGGGGATGACCAGCGGACGGAACAGGTCCACACCGGTCCTGGCGACCGCCAGGAAGGCGCTGGGGACCCCGTTGGAGGCGTAGTAGGCGAAGATCGAGACGCGCTCGGAAGGGTGGTGGAGCGCATAGTAGCCCGCCATGGCATCCGCGGCCGAGCGCTCATCCAGGAGCCGGCTCAGTTGGGTGCGCTCGGAGGGGACGACCAGTCGCACTGCGGCCATACGGGGGCGGATTCTAACCCGCCCGACGGAGGCGGCCAAGTGCCGTCAGCCGAGCCGCCTTGGGGCTACCCCCCCGCTTCGGCCGGAGGTTGCGCCTCTGCCAGGACCTCGACCCGATCGATCGGCGGGCCGAGACTGAAGACGGTCAGGTCGAATGGCATCGAGGCGCCGGGGGTGAGCCCTGGGGACAGCTCCTCGGCGGTGAACCCGGCCAGATCGCCGGCCTCATCGAAAGCGAGGAGCAGCACCACCAGCCGCCCGGCCTCGCCGGCGGCGGCCTCAGCGATCGTTACCCTGCCACTCACCCGCCAGTGCAGGCCGTCGGCGCCGGGCTCGTCGGCGGCGCGCTCGACCTCCACGGGCAAGTAGCGTTCATCCACAGCCCCCACGGCCAGGGCGCTGACCGGCCGGAACTCAGCACCCAATGGCGCCGACGCGGGCAGCGGGAAGTAGGCGGCCAGGGGCAGTGACCCGCCAGCCGCCAGGAGGTTCAGGGGCGCGACTGCCGGCGCGCTGGCCATGGCCGCGCCGGCCGTGTCGACCAGCGTCACCAGCGCCGTAATGCCCTCCACAGCCGTCTGGGATGGATTTCTGACTAGCACCAGGCACCAGTACGCGCCTGCGGGGGTCCGATAGCAGACCGGCGTCGAGTAGTCCAGCGCCAGCGGCGTCGCCGTTGGCGCCAGTACGCCGACCGGTTGGCCTTCCGGCCCAGGGATCAGAATCCCCTGACCGATGCGAAGCAGGCCCGGGTCGATGCCCGGATTGGCGAGGAGCAGGCCATCCAGGGAGACCCCGTACTCAGCAGCGATGGCCTCGAGCGTGTCCCCTTCCTCGACGATTCGAGTGAGGGGCGTCGGTGTGGGTGCCGGCGTGGCCAGCGGCTCGATCGTCGCCGGGATCGCCCGTCGGGTGGGCGTGCTCGTCGGGGGTTGATAGGGGCGGAGTGTGACCGTGGCGGCCTCCTGAGGGCCAAGGCCCGAGGGTCCACACGCGCTCAGCAGTGGGATCAGCAGGCTGACGAGGAGACCGTGCCGCGGAGGGATCACACCGGCGGCATTATACCAAAGGGGGGTGGCGTTGTGCCTCCCCAGGCGCTATGCTAGACTTCGGCCACTGGGAGAACTGTGTGTCCACCCCGACGATGTTGACCGAGGCCATCGCTGCTGCACGCGCCGGAGACCGCTCACGGGCCCGCGAGCTCCTGGCACGCCTGCTGCGCACCGATTCGGCCAACGCCGAATACTGGATCTGGATGAGCGCGGTGGTGGACACCGAACAGGAGCGGGTCTACTGCCTCGAGTCGGCCCTGCGGCTCGACCCCACCAACCGGGCTGTGCTGCGCGGCCTGGTCGTCCTGGGTGCCCGGACCCCGGACAAAGTCGAACCCAGCCCGCCGCCGAAGCTCCCACGCCGGCAAGCAGCCGCGGTCGTACCGCCGATCGTGGAGAAACCCGAGGCCAGGCCGGCATCGGCCGCGCTCGGGGCGTTTTCGGTAGGCGCGCCGGTCATCGCCCGGCGTCGCGGCCGCCGGCGGGTCACATTCCGCACGCTTGCCGGGGGCGTGATAGGGCTGGGGATCATCGCCGCCGTGGCGCTGATCGGCTTCCGGCTAGTCAGCCCGCGCGGTTTTGCCTTCGCCCCGATCCTCAACCCGCCCAGCCCGACGGTCACGGACACCCCGCCCTTCAGCACGCCGACGCAGACACCGATCCCGGCCGCCACGCGGGTCCTGCGCACCCCGATTCCTACGCAGCTGGCTGGCACGCCGCTGGTGTTCTTCGTGGCGGCCACGCCGACAGCAACCGCCGTGGCCGGTTCGACCCCGCACCCAGAGATCGAGGCCTACGCCGCCGGCCTGGCTGCACTGAACGCCGGCCAGTATGAGGAAGCTCTGCGCATGATGGACCAGGTGGTCGAGATCGGACCACAGCTGGCGGATGCCCACTACTTCCGCGGGGAGGCGCTGCGCGCCTTGGGCCGCTACGGGGACGCGTTCCAGGCCTATGACCGAGCGACTGCGCTCGACAACGGATTCGCGCCGGCCTTCCTCGGGCGCGGCCGCACCCGCCTGCTCATGGACCCGCAGGCCGACCCGAGCCGCGACTTCGCCACCGCCCTGAACCTCGACCCCAACCTGATCGAAGCCTACGTCGCCTCCAGCGACTACTTCGCCTCGAAGCGCTTGTGGAAGGCGATGGACGACATGCTGCAGGCGGCCATCGATTCTGGCATTACCGCCCCAATCCTGCACATCCTTCTAAGTGAGGCGCAGTTCAACCGGACACACTACGAGGAGGCGCTGCAGAACGCGATCGAGGGCAGTGCCGAAGATCCAACCATCGTTTCCGGGTATCGGGCGATCGGCCAGGCTTACCTCGCCCTTCACGTCGACAGCGCCGCCCTGTGGCCGCTGCAGACGTACACCGCGTACCGTCCAGAGGACCCGCACGGCTGGACGCTGCTCAGCCGGGCGCACCTTGCGATCGGCGATACGGCCAATGCCATGGCCGCCGCCGAGCAGGCGATCGGCCTGAACTCGCGTTATGGCCCCGGCCTGCTGGCACGTGGTCTGGTCCGTGTCGCCATGGGGGACAATCAGGCTGCTCTTCAGGACTTCGATCGGGCGCAACAGTACAGCCTGCCTTCCTTTGACCTGCACTACGGCTATGCCCACGCCTACTACAACCTCGGCCAGTACGCCGCCGCCATCCGTGCGCTAATCGATGCGCAGGCGGCAGCCGCCAACGAATGGGAGCGAGGCGAGGCCTACGCGCTGCGGGCGATGACCTTCGAGGCGACCGACCCGCCGGCTCGGGATGATGCCATCGCCAACTGGGGCTGGATTCTCGAACTGACCGGCGCCGACCCCGAAACCGTCGCGCTGGCGGAGGCTCGGCTGAACGCGCTTCTCGGCGGAGGCCCGACGCGCACGCCGCGCCCCAGCCTGACCGCGACGGTCCCCGTCACGCCCAGCGCCACCCCAACGGCTCCGGTCACCCTCGGCACGCCGACCGCCTCCCGGACGGCAACGCCTACCCGCACCGTGACGCCGACGCGGACGATCACGCCGACTCTGCCGACACCGACGGCTACCCTTTCGCCGACGCCCGGCCCGAGCCCCACCGCGACCCGTCGGCCGACCCCGGAGCCGACCGAAACCCCCTGGGTCTACCGCTAAGTCCGACGCTAGGGGATTGGACCCCACCGCCGAATCTGCCGGCAGCGAGCTCGGACTGAGGCCAGCCAGCGCTGCGCCGCGCCGGCGCGCACTGCAGTGCGCAGTTGTACAATACTCCCATGCCTGCGCCGCGCTACCGTTGGGGTTGGTGGCTCCTGCCTGTCGCCAGCCTGGTCGTGTTGGGAATGTCCTCCCTCCAGGCGGCCGACTCGTTCTCCCACTGGGAGGTCATGGCCATCGGCGCGGTTCTGATCGGCCTGCTGGTCAACTACCCGGTCCCCTTCGGCGATGGTGAAGCGAATCTGGCCCATGCGATCAGCCTGCCTCTCGGATTGAGTCACGGCCCGGCCGCTATGGGTATTACCCTGGCGATCGGCCTGACCGCCGGGGAAATCGTGCGCAGCTTCTGGCGGCGCGCGCCCGCCCACCGGCCCGGAAACGTCGCCGAGCGGATCCGGGCTGCCTCCCTGACCTGGAGCCTGCACGCCATTTCCCCCAGCGCAGCGCTGCTGGCGTTCCGGGCAATGGGCGGGCAGTGGACCGTCGACCGGTCGGCAATGCCCGGGCTCCTACCTATCGCGGCCGCCGGGTTGGTGTTCTCGATCACGTTTCTGCTCCTCAACGGTCTGATCCAGTACATCCAGGGTGGACGACGTCTCGACCGCACCGAGCTGACCGTCCTTTCCCTGCTGGCCGTGCTGCCGGTCCCCTTCTCCGCAGCCGTCGCCTCGGCCTATGCCTCGCTCGGTTGGAGCGCATTCCTGATCCTTGGAGGCGTCCCGGCCGTCGTCTCCCCGGTGCTGCGCAGCCTGATCGTGACCGATCGACTGCTTCAACGACGGGTGGACGAGCTCTCCGTCCTTGGGAGAGTCAGTCAGGCCCTGCAGACCGGACTGTCCATGGACAGCGCGCTGACGACGATCTACCAGCAGGTCGCTCACCTGCTCCAGGCGGACAGCTTCTATGTCGCCCTGTACAACGCGGAGGACGATGAGCTGACCTTCCCGTTGGCGGTGCGCGAAGGCAAGCGCCAACAATGGGCCAGTCGGCCGCTGGCCAAACGCCTGACCGATCGTGTCATCCAGACCGCCTCACCCATCCTCATCCCGCGCGACGCGGCCCGCATGATCGGCGCCATGGGATTGCCAGATACCAACAACGCACCGGCGTCGTGGGTCGGCGTGCCGCTATTAAGCGGCGACCATGCGCTCGGTTGCGTCGCCGCCTTCCATACACAGGCGGGCAGGACGCTGACCGAGCGGGATCTGGATATCCTGACGACGCTCGCCGGGCAGGCGTCGGTGGCCATCGAGAACGCTTCGCTCTACGAGCAGACTCGCCGGCGGGCCGAGGCGCTGGCCTCCTTGAACGAGATCGCCGCCGGGATGAGTTCGACCCTCGATCCGGAACGGACTCTCGAGCTCGTCGGCCGGTCTATCGTGCAGGTGGGCGGCGGCCGGAAATCGGCCATCTTCCTCCTCGACGCGCCCCACAAGCAACTCAGCCTGGCCAGAGCGACCAATCTATCCGAGCGGTTCGTCCAGGAGTCACGCACGCTCGAATTGTCGGATGTCGAGCGCTGCCAGGCGTTCCACACTGGTGCACCGGACATCGTGGCCGACGTCGACGCCTCTCATCTTTCTGCAGAACACATCCAGCGCCTGCGCAGCGAAGGGGTGAGAGCCTACGCGGACTTCCCCCTATCGACGCCGGGTGGGACGATCGGTCAGTTGTCGGTCTACTTCGCCGAGCCACAGCGCTTCCGGGCCGGCCAGATCGAGCTCATGAGGACGCTCGCCGCACAGGCGGCCCTGGCCGTCGCCAACGCGCGCGCCCACGCCGCGACCGACGAGGCTCTTCAGCGGCGCGTGTCGCAATTGGGGGCGCTGGAGGCCATCGGCCGTGAGATGGCCGCCACCCTCGATCAAGACCGACTGTTCGAGACGATCCTGGAACATGCCCAGCGGTCGACCGGCGGCGAGCGATCCTACTTGGCGATCTTCGACCAGGAGCGAAACGGGCTACGCGTGGTCGCCCGGCGCGGCTTCCCGGACGACGCCGGAAGGCACGACCCCGGCCGGCTCTACCCGGTCGATATGGGCGCCATCGGCCGCGCCGTGTCGAGCGGCTCGCCCTGCCGCCTTTCCGGCGAGGGGACAAAGCCTCTCAGCCCATTCAGCGAACCTCTGAGGAGCATCCTCAGCGTGCCGATCTTGCGCCAGGAGATTTGCCTGGGCGCGGTGACCGTCGAGAGCGCGCGCCCGCAGGCATTCGGTGACGAGGACGAGCTGTTCCTGACCCAGCTGGCCGCCCAGGCCGCGGTGGCGCTCTCCAACGCCAATCTGTACCAGCAGCTCGAAGCGCGCCTGCGCGAGCAATCGCTGCTCTATCAGGCCAGCGCCCAGATCGCCGCCACGCTTGAAAGCGAAGCCGTTGCCCAGGCGGCCGCCGATACGCTCGGGATCGCACTCTCCGCCGACGCCAGCTGCATTACGCGTTGGGATCCGGTGCAGCGCACGGTCGAGCTGCGTGTGGCCCTGCGCAAAGGGATCCCAATCCGCGAAGAGTTCAGCGCCAGCGTCCCCCTCGAGGCGGTCCCGGCGCTGGAGAACGCGCTGCATCTGGGCCGGCCGGTCCAGTGGTCGATCGAGAATGCCCCCACTCCGCTGGATCGCGACTTCCTGCGCCAGCACCGCCACGCCGCCAGCGTGCTGGCAGTCCCACTGATTGTCGGCGAAGAGGCGCTCGGCTTTCTCGAGGCGACCAGCGACGGGCCGCGCCTGTTCGGGGAGAGCGAGGTGCGCACGGCGCAGACGATCGGCGCTCAGGCGGCGATTGCCCTGCAGAACACCGACCTGTTCCGCCGCATCAGCGAGAGCTACGATCGCCTGATGGCCGTCCTGAATTCGACTCAAGAAGGCATGCTCCTGATCGACACCTCCGGCCGGGTCGTCCTGGTCAATCCGCAGCTGGGGACACTGACAGGCTTGTCGGTGCGCGACTCACGCGGGGCACAGCTCTCCGATGCAGCGTTGGGCGCCGGGGAGTACCTGGGCTACTCGCAAAGCGACCTGGCCCGCCTGCTGGGCGACCTGGCGCTCGGACAGGCGCCCCCGACCGGGCTCGTCCGCTTCGAGACCGGAACCACGCCCCGGCGCACCCTGCAGCGCACCGATACGCCGGTGCGTGACGCGCGCGGCGCGCTGGTCGGCTGGCTGATCGTGGTGCGCGATATCAGCGAAGACCTCAAGCTGGAAGACACCCGCCGCCAGTTGACGGAGATGATCGTCCACGACCTGCGCAGCCCGCTGACCGCCATTCTGAGCAGCCTCAAGCTCCTCGACGACGCCGCCGCCGTGCAGCCGCAGACGCCGATCACGCATCAGGCTCTGACCGTCTCCCACCGCAGCGTGCAGCAGATGCTCCAACTGGTCAACTCGCTGCTCGATATCGCCAAGCTCGAGGCGGGAGAACTCCGCCTGCGACTGAAACCCGTCGACCTGGAGCGTCTGTGCGCCGATCTCCTGCCGCCTTATGTGCAGGAGGCCAACGAGGCGGGGATCATCCTCAGCCATACTTGCGAGCCGCAGCTCCCGCGGCTGACGGCTGACCCCGGAATCCTGGAACGGATCGTGGCCAACCTGCTGGACAACGCCCTCAAGTTCACCCCGGCAGGCGGCCACATCGGGCTTCACATCGGCCTTGCAGATGGTGAGGTCGAGATATCGGTCTCGGACACCGGACCCGGAATCGCGGCGGAGTTCCGCGATCGGATCTTCGAGCGCTTCGGACAGGTGCCCGGAAGCAGCGGCCGACGCCACGGTACCGGGCTCGGCCTGGCCTTCGCCAAGCTGGCCGTCGAAGCGCACGGCGGCCGGATCTGGGTCGACGATAACCCGGAGGGTGGCAGCCGATTCTGCCTCAGGCTGCCGCTGCGGGACGCCTGATCTCCGCGCCGCTCCACCACGCTGCCGGCCCGCACGCGCAGGCGCCCCCGATATGATCCCTGGACAGTCCCGAGCGGACAAGGTAGAATTCTCAACTGTAGGCAATTGAAAGCTGGGAGGATCTGTTGGCCAACACCCGTTCCGCCAAGAAGCGTATTCGCCAGACGGCCCGCCGCAGCACGAACAACCGCGTGGTGCGCACCCGCGCGCGGGGCGCAGTCAAGCTGGCCAAGACCGCGCTTGCCTCGGCCGACCCCCAGGCCGACAAGGCCGTCCGCAACGCCGTCAGCGTGCTCGACCGGGCCGCCGCCAAGGGCGTGATCCACAAGAACAACGCCGCCCGGCGAAAGCGCCGCCTGGCCAAGCGGCTGGCCGCTGCGAAGAAGCCCTCCTAGCCGCGCAGAAACTGCCACGCCCGCGAAACACGACGCACCCGGGTGCGTCGTGTTTGCGTTCCGCCTCCGACCGGCATGCTATAATCCACCCGCCCATAAGGAAGAAGCGTGTTCGAATCGGAGATCCAAGCACTGACGGAAGCATTCGGCCGGGCGTTCAGCCGTCTGGGCCTCGCCGCGCCTGAACGTGTGGAATGGACGCCCGTCCCGTTCAGCGGAGCCTGGGGATTGGGCACCGCCGCCTGCTTCCAGGCCGCAGCCGCCGATGCCAGGGCGGGAGGCAAGCTCAACGTCCCGGCGCGTGCACGCGAGCTCGCCGCACAGGTCGCCGCGGCGATCGAGCTCCCGCCCGGGTTCACGCGCCTGGCCGCCGAGAATGCCTACATCAACGCCTACTTCGACACGGCCGGCTATGCCGCCCGCGTGATCGACGCCTCCATCTCCGGCGCCGAAGACTTCGGCCGCGGCGCCCCCAAGGGCGAACGCCTCATGGTCGAGTACGCCCAGCCCAACACCCACCACTCCTTCCATGTCGGGCATCTGCGTGCGACAGTCCTGGGCGAGTCGCTGGCCCGGCTGACCGAGTTTGCCGGATTTGACACCATTCGCGCCTCCTACCCGGGAGATATCGGCCTGGGCGTGATCACCTGCCTGTGGGCCTACGACAAGTTTCACCGCGGGCAGGAACCGCTGGGCATCCACGAGCGCGGCCAATGGCTCTTGAGGATCTACGTCGAGGCCAATGCCCTGCTGACGCCGAAGGACGGCGAGACCGCCGAGGAGAAAGCCAGCCGCGAAGCCTACGATGCCGAGCGGCGCGAGCTCTACCGGCGCTGGGATGCCGGTGACCCTGAGGTGCGCCGTCTGTGGGAGATCACGCGGCAGTGGAGCCTGGACGAGTTCCACGACATCCTGCGCATGATGGACGTGCGCATGGACGTGTTCTTCTTCGAGAGCCAGGTGGACGACCAGGCCAAGCAGATGGCCGACGAACTGATCCGCCGCGGCATCGCCGATGACGAGCGCCCCGCCGGGCCGGTGATCGTCCGTATCGACGAGAAGCTGGGGCTGAAGAAGGAGAAGTACCGCACGGCCGTCATCCTGCGCAGCGATGGGACGACGCTCTACCTGACCAAGGACCTGGCCCTGGCCCGCGAGAAGTTCGAGAAGCACGGGGTCGACCGCTCGGTCTATGTGGTCGACTTCCGCCAGAGCCTGCACTTCCAGCAGGTCTTCAAGATTCTGGAGCTGTACGGGTTCCCGCAGGCGGCCAAGTGCTATCACCTGTCTTTCGGATTCGTCACCCTGCCCGAGGGCGCCATGTCCGCCCGGCGCGGAAACCTGGTGCTCTTCAAAGACGTGGCGGACGAGGCCTACCAGCGGGTGCTGAAGATCATCGCCGACAAGAACCCGGAGCTGATAGAGCCGGAGCGATCGCAGGTCGCCTGGCAGGTCGGCCTGGGAGCGCTGGCCTACGCCATGCTGGCGGTCGACAACGTTAAGGACATCGTCTTCGATTGGGACACGGCTCTGAGCTTCGACGGCCAGTCGGCGCCGTACATCCAGAACGCTCACGTTCGCGCCAACAGCATCCTGCGCAAAGCGGCCGCCCTGCCGACGGCGGCGCGCTATGATTACGCGCTGGAACCGTCGGAGACCGAGCTGATCGACCTGATCTCTCGCTTCCCGGCCGCCGTCCAGCAGGCGGCAGTGGAGTACAAGCCGCTGCTCATGGCAACTTACGCGTACGAACTGGCCAAGGCTTTCCACGGGTTCTATCATGCCGTGCCCGTCCTGCAGGCCGAGTCGGCCGGCATCCGTGACGCTCGCCTGCGCCTGGTGGCAGCCACCCGGCAGACCCTGGCCAACGCCTTGCGCCTCCTGGATGTCCAGGCGCCGGCGGCGATGTAAGCCCCGCGGCCGGGGCTGAACCTGTCCGAGCACCGGAGTGTTTTCATCCGGACGCCGAATCCGAACACGAGGATAAGAGCAGACTATGGACCGTATCCGTGTGCTGATCATGGGCGCCGCCGGGCGCGACTTCCACAACTTCAACACCTACTTCCGAGACAAGCCGGCCTATGAAGTCGTGGCATTCACGGCGACCCAGATCCCCAACATCGAAGGCCGGACCTACCCGGCCGAACTGGCCGGCAAGCACTATCCCAAGGGCGTTCCGATCTACCCGGAAGACGAACTCGCCTCCCTCATCCGGAAGGAGCGCATCGACCAGGTCGTCTTCGCCTACAGCGACGTCTCGCACGAGTACGTGATGCATCGCGCCTCGCTGGTCCTCGCGACCGGCGCCGACTTCCGGCTGATGGGGATGAACTCCACCCAACTACCTTCGAAGAAGCCGGTCGTCTCGGTATGCGCCGCCCGCACCGGCAGCGGCAAGAGCCAGACCACCCGGCGGGTGGCCGGCATTCTGCGCGGGCTGGGCTACCGGGTGGCCGCCGTTCGGCACCCGATGCCCTACGGCGACCTGGTCCGTCAGGCAGTCCAGCGCTTTGCCTCTTATGAAGACCTGGAGAAACACGACTGCACCATCGAGGAGCGCGAGGAGTACGAGCCGCACATTGACGAGGGCGTGATCGTCTTCGCCGGCGTCGACTACGAGAAGATCCTGCGTCAGGCCGAGTCTGAGGTCGACATCATCCTGTGGGACGGCGGGAACAACGACCTGTCGTTCTTCAAGAGCGACCTGCACATCGTGGTGGTCGACCCGCACCGCCCCGGGCACGAGCTGCGTTACCACCCTGGCGAAACCAACGTCCGGGCGGCGGACGTGTTGGTGATCAACAAGGTTGACACGGCCTCGCCTGAAGCGGTGATGACGGTGCGCGACAATATCGCCGCCCTCAACCCGGGCGCCACGATCATTGAGGCGGCGTCGCCGATCTTCATCGACGATCCGGCTGCGGTGCGCGGCAAGCGCGTGCTGGTCGTCGAAGATGGCCCGACGTTGACCCACGGCGAAATGGCTTACGGCGCAGGCTGGGTGGCGGCCAAGCGCTTCGGCGCCGCCGAGATCGTCGACCCGCGCCCGTACGCCGTGGGCAGCATCGCTGCCACGTACGCCAAGTACCCGAACACCGGTGCCGTCCTCCCGGCCATGGGCTACGGCGACAAGCAGGTGCGCGAGCTCGAGCAGACGATCAACAACGCCAAGGTTGACCTGGTGATCATCGGCACGCCCATCGACCTGGCTCGCCTGCTCGACCTGAACAAGCCGGCCCAGCGGGTGCGTTACGCGCTGCAGGAGATCGGTCAGCCGACGCTGGCCGACCTGCTGGAGAGCAAGTTCGGCCGCAAGTAGCCGCGAGCGGCGTGGCCGGAAGAGCAGAATGGCAGACCGTCGCTCCCCCAGGCTCTCAGTCCGCCTCGAATGGGATCGCCGGCCGGCCGAGCCGCTCCCGGCCGCCAGTCTGCGCCAAACCGCCCGGGTCCTCCCGGGCGGTCGCGTGGACGGGGAAGAACCCCCCGATCGGTTGATCCTGGGCGACAACCTGCCCGCCCTGCACGCCCTGCTGGCGGATTTCGAGGGCCGGGTGAGCCTGTGCTATCTCGACCCGCCCTTCCTGTCCGGCAAGCGCTTCCGGGCGCGCATCGGCCGCGGCGAGGACTCACGCCGTCCCGAGAGCTGGCAGACGACTGTTGGCTACCCGGATGCCTGGCCGGACGCGGCCGCCTACTTGGAGATGCTCTACCCGCGCCTGGAGGCGGCCAGCCGACTGCTCTCCCCGGCCGGCGTCCTGGTCCTGCACCTGGATTGGCACGCTTCGGCCTACGGCCGGCTGCTCCTGGATGAGATCTTCGGCCCGGAGCGGCTGGTCAACGAGGTCGTCTGGCTCTACCACGGACCTTCCCCCATTCGTTCGGCTTTCAACCGCAAGCACGACACACTCCTGATCTACTCGCGCTCCGAAGACTACACCTTCCACGCCGACGCCGTCCGCGTGCCCTACGACGATGCCACCGTGCGAACGTTCGCCTCATCCACGCGCGCAGGTTTCGGGAAGCGCCCCAACCTGGCGCGCGGCAAGGTCCCGGAAGACTGGTGGTACTTCCCGGTGGTCGCTCGGCTGCATCGGGAGCGGACGGGTTACCCGACCCAGAAGCCGGAGGCGCTAGTGGAGCGCCTGATCCTGGCGTTCACCTCAGCCGGGGACTGCGTGGCTGACTTCTTCTGCGGATCGGGGACAACGCCGGTAGTGGCCTCCCGGCTGGGGCGGCGCTGGGTGGCCTGCGACTCGTCGGCCTTGGCCGTCCACACCACCCACCGCCGGCTTCTACTCGAGCCTGCCTCATCCCCTTACGCTCTTGAGCAGGTGGAGCCCCTGGCGAGCGAGGCGCGTTCCACGCCACGCATCTCGCTCCGCACACAGGCCCGCCTGGCTACGGCGGAGCTGCTTGGCGGAGGGCTGCCACTCGACGAGGTCGATCTATGGGAAGTCGACTGGGAGTACGACGGGCGTGCCTTTGTCAGTCGGGCGCAGGCTGTGCGCGGCTGGCGGGCGGCAGCGCTGGAGACAAGCCTCCGGCACGAGTACCCCCGGCCGGGCCGCTTCGCCTTGCGCGTCCGGGTGGCCGATCGGCACGGGCAAGTCGGCTGGGCCGAGTCGGCGCTCGACCTCGCCTAGCTGCCGATCAGTTCCCAGAACGAAAACGCGCCCGGCCGGGCGCGACGGGCAGCGGGTGTGCCGTTCAGTCCTTTCCAGGGATATCCAGTCGGTAGCCCATCCCCCGAATGGTCTTCAGGTACTTCGGGCGCTTCGGGTCCGGCTCGATCGCGCCGCGCAGCCAGCTCATGTGAACGTCCAGCGTGCGCGTGTCGCCGGTGTAATCCGTTTGCCAGACCTGGCGGATCAGCACTTTGCGTGTCATCAGCCGCCCGGGGTTCTGCATCAGGATCTCGAGCAGTTTGGCGCCCTTGGGTGTCAGGCGCGTCTCACGCCCCAGACAGCGCAGCTTGCGCTGCGCCAGGTTGAGTTGAATCGGTCCGGCCACCAAGGCGAAACGCTCATCCCCGGGCAGCATGCGGGCCACGCGATTGACCAGCTTGCGCACAGTGAACGGCTGGGTCAGGGTCACATTGGCGCCGTTGCCCGGATCGGCGGCGGCACCTTCCGGCACGACCAGGATGATGGGGACTCCGTCCAGCTTGGCGCGCGTGGCCCGGCACATGCGCGTGCCGCTGGTCTGCATCGAGGCGGCGTCCAGAATGACGACGTCCGGCATGCGCTGACGAGCCGATTCGACGGCGCTTTCGACGCCGTGCTTGATGGTTACCGAATAGCCTTTCTTCTCCAGAGCGGAGGCATACGATGGAGCGCTGGCTCGTCCGCTCTCGATCAGAAGGACGCTGGCGGTCGTCATTCAGGGGTTCCGTGCGAACAGGCAGGCCGCCTCCGGCGAAACGGCCACCTTATCGGTTCCATTATACCCAGTTCCGTTCGAGTTGGTATGGCCTTTAAGTTACCGGCCGTCCCCCTTCTTGCCCGCTTTGCACGACAGATCAGGGCTGCGATGGACGAGTCGCGGCCGGCCTGTATAATCCCATTGCCGTGAGCATGCCACAACTCGCCATAATCGGCAGCGTTCATCAGGACTACTACATCACCCACCTGGGGCGCGCCCACGTGGGCGTTCTGGGAGGAAGCGCGTGCTACGCTGCCGCCGGCGCCCGACTGTGGACGGGTGACGTCGCCATCTTCAGTCGTGTGGGCGCGCACTTTCCCATGGAGCTGCTGGCGGCGCTGCAGCCGTTGGGCATCTCCACTGCGTACATTCACCGACACGACCGCCCGCACATCGATCGCCATTTCGTCGCCTACATCTCGCCGGAGGAAAGCACGTCGGAGAACCCCTCAGGGCACTTCCGCAAGGCCGGCCTTCCGCTGCCGAAGGAGCTCCTGGACTACACGACGGTTGCACCGGAATCCGGCGTCGGCCATGCGCTCAGCCTCCAGGCCTACCGGCCCGAGGATCTTCCGGCGATGGCGGGCGGGCTTCTCGGCGCGCACCTGGCACCGGCCGAGTACGGCACGCATGCCCTGGTGTCCGCCCGCCTGCGCGAGCTCGGCGTGCGCTTGATCACCCTGGATCCCTCCTCGGACTACATGCGCCCGGCGCGGCTCAACCAGCTGCACACCATCGTCAACGGGCTGGATGCGTTTCTCCCGTCGCTGGAGGAGGCACAGGCATTGTTCTTGTCGAAGGCCAAGCAGCCGCGCGAGATAGCCGAGGCGCTAGGCGGCATGGGCTGCCGCTTTGTCGTCCTCAAACGTGGGCCCGGGGGGCAGGTGGTCTGGGATGCGCATGCCCGCCGGGAGTGGGCCGTCCCGGCCTACCCCGTTCGGGTCGTCGATCAGCACGGCGTCGGCGACGCCTACTGCGGGGCTTTCCTGGCCGGACTGGCCCGCACCTCGGATGTCATCGAGGCTGCGTTGATGGGCTCGGTGGCGGCCTCGTTGGTGCTGGAAGGGAGCGGGCCGGGCTATCTGTTGGATGCCTTGCCCGGGTTGGCCGAAGCCCGTCTCCAGGCGCTTCGTCCGGGGGTGCGCGCGCTGTGAGCGGCGACCTGGAACGCTGGATCGATCGCGCACTGCGTGTCCAGGCCATCCCCGCCCCGACGTTCGGCGAGGCGGCGCGGGCCGGGTTGATGCGGGAGGAATTCTCCGCCGCCGGATTGGCGGACGTTGAGATCGACCCAACGGGGAATGTCTACGCCCGCCTGCCGGGTGGCGCCGGGCGTCCGATCGTCGTGTCGGCGCACCTGGACAGTGTCTTCCCGCCTGAAGCGCACGTTGCCGCGCGACGCGCCGGCAATACCCTCATCGGCCCGGGGATCGGTGATAACGCGATCTCCCTGGCCGCACTGGTCGAGATCGGGCTGCTCGCCGGCCCGGGGCTGGCCGGGGACCTGTGGCTGGTCGCCGACGTGTGTGAGGAGGGCCTCGGGAATCTGCGCGGCATGAATGCCGTTCTCGAGCGCTTCGGTGAGGCACCGCGGGCCTACGTTGTTCTGG
>Ga0105106_10001418_pt1 | contig 17302 bp, 10 predicted proteins | sample PPLLaktember2015_5_FD_79109 | JGI IMG/M metagenome (GOLD analysis project Ga0105106, IMG submission 79109) | Freshwater sediment microbial communities from Prairie Pothole Lake near Jamestown, North Dakota, USA - PPLs Lake P8 Core (1) Depth... | ecosystem: Environmental > Aquatic > Freshwater >...
AATTTCACTGTTGGTCTTATCGAGGTTGCCGGTCGGCTCATCGGCAAGAAGGATATCCGGTTTTGAAATAATAGCTCTTATAAAGGCTGTTCTCTGTTTTTCGCCCACGCTTAATTCGGATGGATACTTGTTTTTCAGCTCTTTCAGTGAACACCTGCCGTGGTAGTATTCAATTTTCTCCTGTTGTTTGTTATCGTAACATGCAAGCCTGATGTTCTCTTCGACAGTCAGCCATGGCATCAGATGGAATTGCTGGAACATAAAGCCCAGATGTTTTTTGCGGTATTGATTACTCTCTACAGGAGTCAGATTATAGATATTTTTTCCTTCGAATGAAACCACCCCCGAGTCGGGATGGATCAGTCCGCCTATCACGTAAAGCAGTGTTGATTTTCCGGCTCCACTCGGGCCGATGACTGAGCAGAAATCTCCCTTTCCGATTTTAAAACTAATGTCCTTAAGAGCTGTAAAGACATCATTTCCCTTTTTATATTTTTTGGATATATTTAATAATTCGATCATTTCTGTTTTCATGATTATTATTCCTGGCTAAGGGTTTTTGCAGCATCTATCTGAGTCGCCATAAGGGCCGGGATCCAGCTGGCGAGCACCCACAGGAGCGGGAAAAGTAAAATGCTGTAAAGGAATACATTCCAGAGCGGTTTAATGTCGGAAGCAGTGAATCTGAATATCTCTGTACCGAAATATTCAGCTATAAAATGTCCCGCAAAAAATCCGATAATACCACCGACCAGGCCAAGAATGAAGGCCTTTGCAAGTATCAGGAAAAGAATGTTGTATGTGCTGTTTCCCATTGCCTTGAGCAAGCCTATCTCGCGGTTCCTGACTGTAATGTTCTGGTAGAACAGAAGTCCTGTTATAAGCAGGCACGACAGCATCACAAACGGAATAATGAAGGCACCGTACTTGTTCATCATCAGCCGCTGATTTTCCCTGGCGTCAGCTATACTTGCCATTTCAGTGACTTCAAGATCAGAGAAGATAGCCTGAACCTGGTTCCTGGCATTTTTTATTCTTCCATCCATGCAGACACATCCCAGGGCTTCAATTTTATTGATCTTACCCGGCATGCCAAGCAACTCCTGCAGGTCCGAAAGATTAAAAGCCACACCCTGGTCGATCATCCCCCTGCCTTCATCGAGCCTCTTTTCAATCTCATAATTGTATTGTTTACCATCAGCTCCTGTAATCGTAAATGGTTCTCCTTCCTTTATATTCCTGGCGAGAAGAGCGCCAACCTGCACCTTCCCTGCCATAACGTCGAAGCCCATTATCTCCTGCGGGGGAAGGAACCTCTGCATCGCCTCATCCTTATATCCAATGAGAACGATCTGATGTGTGGAGCCATTCGGATCTGTCCAGCCGGGATATTTAACCTGCAGTATACCGGTAAGGTGCCTTACAGCATCAAATGTTCTCGATTCAGCGAGCTTATCCACGTATTTTTCGGGAAATGTCGGTGTATTGTTAATCGAGTAAAAATCAATCAGATTTGTTCCCTTTGGGAAAATATATAGGTTAAGTCCCTGCTCGCGCATGATCTTTCGTGTTTCATTTTCACTTGCTTTGCTGAGAGTGTAAATTGCCACTGATACAGTAGCTGCGGCAATTACCGTCAGCAAAATGATAAGGGAGTTGACCTTTCTGTAGAATATTTCTTTTATTATTAAGTTTAATGGATTCATGTAGTATTTTTCTTTTTCTTTCTAAGTAAATGGACTGTAAGGAAAGCAATTACAATCAGTATTATGGCTCCTGTTATTGCAAAGGAGACATTGAGCGAGCGGTCTTCCTTCATCTCCATCCTGACCGGCTGATAGGTATTCAGTCCGTCTCTCTGATCTGTAAGCCATTTCGGCAGAGGTCGTTCGGCGATTGTATCATATGCTGATGTATCCTGAACCATCAAAAGTGCTGTAATGAAGGGTTCTCGTCCAGGATGCTGTTGACCATGGCTGTTGCCGGATTATCCCAGTTATTTGTAAAAAGGATATCCGTTCCGGGAAGATTATCCTTGATCAGGCAGCTGCAATCAGATGTAAGAAAATCAATCATCAGGCTGATATTTTCTTCTGATATCCCTTTCCCGAGCAACGGCTCAAGCGCCTTGAACCTTCCGAAAATCCCAAAGAGCATCGGCCCGGCGATCGATTGGAGATCATCCTCCACATTGAGCAGCATCGAAACAAAATGGGCTTCGCCGGGATCACTTCTTTTTAGTTCAACAACAGTTATTACATCCCTGAACGGTGATTCACTGAGGGCATTTTGAATGACGTGGCGTCCGTTTTCGTCTTTAGTCTCGTTACCGGTTGTCAGGTAGAGGAGAACGCAAAGCTTTCCGGACATTATCTCCGAAGCAATTTTTTTACGCAGGGGAGAGGTGGTTAATGTGCTGAGTTCCCCGGGGTTATTATACCGTGCAAAGAACCTGTTGCCGTAATATAAACCAAAATAAGGTTCTTTAATGTCTTTTCTTTCAACGCTTCTGAACTCTATATTTGCAGGTTTGATGTTATCGCTGATGGAGGCATTTTGCTTCATGATTGCCTCGCTAAGCTGAGTACTATGAAAGTAAACAAGGGTGTATTGACCCGGAACAGTATTCAGGAGAACCCATTCCGATACCTTCGTTGTACATGCAAGGCTCAGGAATGCTGCCAGGGTCAATATTTTCAAATGGAATGATTTCATTATATTAATCTATTTAAGGACAACAGATTCCTGGATTAATTCAATCCCTGACAGAATTGTATTCCCCTTAACGGGTATCAGATCGACCTTCAACGTTTTACCTGCTTTTACACCTGCAAATGATTTTACAATCTCTTTATCAGTATTTCCGGCTTCACCGGCGATATCAAAGTTCTCAAGTACAGTATTATCCTGAAGTATTACATTGAACAAGCGTTCTCCGGGTCTCTTGTCTTCGAGCTCAGAGAAATAAAGGTTCAGTCTGTACATAGTTTCTGCCACATCATTTTCTTTTGAAAGGGTAATTTCAAGTGATCTTAATCCACCGATTGCGCTGGAGCTTACCCATGATGTGTTTTCTGATGCGACTGAAAGAGGATCCTTCCTGATTGTGAAATAATTAACAGTATCAATCGTGACCGGGATCTCCGGGGAGGCGCCACCGGCTACCGGAAATTCAAGCCAGAGGACGTTTTTATCGGAGGTCCTGTCGCCGGGAGCATTTAAATTGAGGCCAAGCTGTTTGATCTGGCTGCCGCTCCATTTGTAATTACTGTTGGTCCAGTAAGTCATCCATGGCATATTTATAAGGGCAAGAGAGGTCTGGTTCTGGTAGGGACACTGACACGTCCTGGTATAATCAGGTGAATTCAGAACTCCGTCGGCAACGATAAGGTTTGTGGAGCAGCTTGCCTTCCAGCCTCCGAGACTGCCAGTGCCTTCAAAAAAATCAAGGTTGACAAAACCAGCCGAAGCAGAGCGGAATGTCAGCAGATGTTCACTGGCAACAATGCTGCCGCATCCGTATTCCCGTTTGAACGTCCATTTAAGATCTTCACCGGTTATTGGATCCTTCTCTATAAAAGGCTCGCCTGTAAGAAGATGCCATCCAATTCCGTTAGCATAAATCTTGTCATTATGAATGATCGGCGGATTCCCGTATGTCATTGCCTTATCCCAGATCTTTTCTTTTGTTACTGTATTATAAGCTATCATCCTTCTGCCTTCCTCTCCATGCAGCATGTCACCCGAGGGGCGGTTTGCCTGCAGCAGAAGCTTATGCTGCGATGAATATCCGAGCCAGGTACCGAAAATATCTCTGGTCTCCTCATATAATTTCTTTCCTGACCTTATGTCAAGATAGAGCAACCGTGATTCTACAGGGAGAGTTTCTCCCCTTCTTTTGAGTTTAGTCTCAAGATACTGAGGGAGTTTATCCAGACAAAACAGCACACCGTCGCCGGCTATGACCGAATTATGTATAAATCCGTTATTTGCCTTAATGTTCCACAACCTTTTGCCGCTGAACCTGTCGAGAACAACCAGTTCCTGGCTTGCCGAGACATCAAATTTTGTGAACCTGGGATCTTTAATCGCTATCGAATCGGTTTCCACCATATGCTTAAATTCGGAGAAGTTGTTTCCAAGAATGAGAAGATCCTCGTACACACCGATATATCCAAGTTCCTCTGTTCTCTCATCGCCTGTCGTAAAAGTCCTGGCAAGTTCTCCGGTATTAATGTCGATTACGCTGCATTTATTTCCTTCAATGAGGTAAACATATTCTTTAGTTGCAATGAAATTTGTACCCCTCGCATTTGATCCTGCCAGATGCTCCTGGTTGTATTTCGTATCAAGAGGGCTTTCACCATCGTAGGATTCATCAAAATACACCATCCATGAGTCATCCATAAGTTGTGGAAAGTCCCTTTTCCAGATTACCCTGCCCGTGTACACGTCGCGTGCACTGATACAGCTGACACCCTCAATAATCAGTTTTCCGTCGACTACCTGTTCACCAGGACCGTGTCCATGACGTGGCAATACATCCAGGTTTGAATTACCGCCGAACCAGAGGATACCCAGAGGCGCTTTCACCAGATTATCATCCGATTTCAGGGTATTTGCCACATCGCCGTAGTTACCTGTCCAGTTGTCGGTCCCTTCAAGCGGGCCGTTGCGTGAAATAATTGTAAACCCTTTGTTAAGTACCAATTCAGCTCCATAGAGATCCATCTCCTTAAAGGATCGTGAAAGATAATCCTTCTCTTTTCCTTTGGCCCTTATTAATATTTTACCTCCATATGGCCGGGCAGATTCAAAAATGAGGTTCAGGACATCCTTATCATATCCGTTAAGGAAACCATTATCACTTATAATGGTCAGGGATGCAAAATATTTGGGAAGCAGCAGTTGTGTTTTGTCATATTGAATGAAACTCATCCGGTCTGCAGTTACACCCATCTGATCAAAATATTTCCGCAGGTATTCTATTCTGGCCGGATCTTTTCCGTAAGCAATTACCGACAGGGCTGTTTTTGAGATAAGTCCCTTAAGAAGCTTAACGTCATTTGTTCCTAAAACCAGGGCATATCCATCTGTAATTCCTGTTGAACTTATTATCTTCTTCGCTTTGGATGAACCGCCAGTCACTGAAATTTCGGGTCCGTTAAAACGGGCAATTTTTACAGCAGGCTTGTCTCCAAAGACCCTGATTGTACCATCATTTGATACTGCAATTAGTTTTCCGTTTGAGGCTACAAGCCGATCAAATATCTTATCAGAAGTGAGACTCCACGCCAGCTCCGGGATATTGTTACCATTGAGTTTTAATGCATTTATCCCTGTGCTGTCGGCTGAGTAGAGATAATTACCTGCCTTGATCAAGTCGTTGGTAGCCGACACATTCACGGTCCAAATTGTATCGAGCTGGTTTTTTGAGTTAAGTGCAGTCGCAATTATTTTCTTACCTGAGAAGAAAATGGTGTTTCCGTCAACCACCGGATATTCTCCGACATCTTTTTTAATTACAGTTCCCGTATTGGAGTCAAACATATAAGTCATCCTTCCTCTGAAATGGTTAAAGTAGACCCTGTCGTTACCGCATGAAAATGCGCCACCAGTTTTTCCGCTGGCTGCCAGATGATAATAAAGCTCATCACCTGTCCTGGCATCAAATGCAGCCGGAACTGAGCGTCCGCCCGCAACCAGGAGCCTGTCGCCAGTGATCATAAAACTGCCCTGGGGAGCCACATCGGCAAAAGCAGGGGATCTGTGTGGTTGCAGGATATAGTTGCTGCCTGTCCCGTCATTCTTCCAGATAATTTTCCCGTCATCGGCGTTTATGGCGTAAATGAAAGTGCCCATTAATGGAAAGATACTTGCAGCGGTATAAATAATATTGTCCTTTATAACAATTCCGCCCCTGGCCGGCCACATTGATATAAGCCGTTTATTGCCAAGCAGTTTGTTAGACCCCGGGGCAAGGAGGACCTTCCACATGAGTATCCCGTTTTCAGCATTCAGGCAATAGCAATAACCATCGTCGCTGGTGAAAAATAACCTGCCATTGGCTGAAGCCAAAGGCAATCGGACGGGCCCGTCAGCATAGTAATGCCATAATTCTTCACCTGTATTCAGATCTAGCGCAACAACTTTGTCCTGATCATTGAATCCGAGAAATAATTTGTTGCCGGCGACTATGGGTTCGAAGATCCTGTCGAACTGCATCAGGTTCTGGTTCAGCGGATCATCCCATACAGGTACCCTGGGTGAGTATTGGACCTGCCACTGAAGGTAGAGTTTGTCAGCCAGCTGTTCCGGAGTTGATGCCGACCGGTTATGGTCATATCTCCACATTGGCCAGTCGTAGTATTGGGAGTATGCCTGGGGAAGAGAGAAAAGAAGAAGAATTACTGCGGCTACTTTCAGGATTATCTTTTGCATTACTTTAATTCTCTATATTTTACAGAATTGTAATTGACGCTTATTGCCAAAAATAGAGAAATTAAGTCTTAATTTTTGTTAAAAGAAATAATTATCAAAAAGTTCTTGCTAATTATGCGGTAAAGAATTTAAGAACTTACACAGAGGTATCACAGAGGTCCACCGAGGTATCTTAAATCCTAACTCCGTGGGCCTCTGTGTCTTCTCTGTGGAACTCTGTGTAAGTTTTTATTATTATAGTATATATAATACTATTCAGACGCGAAGAAATGCCACTAAAAAAGCCACATATAAAAGACTTAATATTTCCCTGGATCCTGTTGATTGCAGTTTCATTTAACCTTGAGGCCCAGGAGGACAAGGGTAATCCGGACACCAGACTTTATCAGATTGATTCAGTTAATATTATAGCGCCAAAGGAGTACCGGAGCCTTTTAAAGGAGCCATACACCGAACCATTCTCATTACTGCCGGTAATAAGCAATGTAAGCGTGAAACAGATCCAAAAACAGGGAGCTGTAAACCTCATTGATGCAATGTCATATATTCCCGGAGGATTAACCGAGACCCGCGGAAGACAGGTGAAGCAGTTTTTTTCGGTGAGGGGACAAAAATATCCTTATCCCGATTACGCTTTAAACGGAATATGGCAGCAGGAGTTTGAAGAGCTGCCATATTTCATCTCAGCTTCTGATATCGAAAAAATTGAGATCGTAAGGTCAAGCGCTGCGCTTTTAACAGGTATATCGGGAATCGAGGGGCTTATAAATATAAAAACACGGGAATATTCAAGTCCCGAGGCAACTATGGAACTTGAATACGGAACATATAACACTCTTCATACCCACCTGTCGGGGGGTAACACGATCGGACGCTTTGCCTATGCAGCAGGCGCCGGATTTGACAGGAGCGATGGGCCTTCAGGAAAACATTCAAAGGAAACGATGGGAACGTTATACTCGAGGTTCAACTGGGAATTATCAGATAAGTTGAATTTGCTTGGCAGCGTTTACTTTCTCGATGGCAGTCGGGAGCTTACAATTGCTGAACCGCCGGCCGATGAGCGGTATATAAATATGAAGCAGAACTTTGACCCGTACTGGTCGGTGCTGTCAAATGTAAAGATGATCTACAGGCCGCGAACGAATGTATCTTCAGAATTACAACTGTTTTATTCATACCGGAATCCGAAGTTCAATGATGAGGTTACTACAGTCTCAACAAATGAGAAGGATATCGAATACGGACTGAACTTTATGCAGTCGGTAGCGATCGATCCGTCAAATACCATTAGAATCGGCGGACTTTATGATCACTGGCAGGCACCCAACGGAAAGAGGTTTTACACCGGAAAGGAATGCAACACTGAGACATTCTCGGGAGTTATCGTGGATGAGCAGAGGATCGGTCCGGTTACACTTGACGCCGGATTTCGCTGGACCAAAACCTACCTGCTTGATTATGCCGCATTTAATATCGATGGTGAGGGCGGTCCGTTCAGGAACGTAACTCCCATTCACGATGAATGGGAACCTGCAACAATGCAAGGGAGTTTTGGTGCCTCATATCATACGCGCGGCGGTTTTTCGGTAAATTTCAACTCGGCCATTGGACAGGTCAAACCAAGAGAAGGTACACTTGATGTCAACATGGAAGTACCAGGGAATGAAACAAGGTTTAAACTGGACCTCGGGGCGGTGAAGCAGATCGGAGGTTCCGGAAAAGTGACTCTGGCAACCTTTGCAGTATTTCAAAAAGATGCCATCGCTCTGAGCGGGACAACCTACACAGATCCTGAAACAGAACTGATCAGGGAACTCTATCTGAATCGCGATCAGAACCAGATCGGAGCTGAGTTGGAGATCGTTTCACCCAGGTTATTTAATTTATTCGAACCTTTCTTCAATATTTCGGTCATGAAATCGCAATTAAGATCCGAAGGGACAATGGCCCGCAACAGGGAAAATCCGGTTGTGATCACCAGCGGAGGTATATATTTCGATAAGAATAAATTCGACCTTAATGTTTTTGGCAAGTACATTTCCGGATTCGAGAATGCAAGGTTTGCTTCAAAAACAGCCGGTCCCCAGCCACTTGGCGATTTCTTTACAGTTGATCTTAACGGAGGCTATACTTTCGGTACGAAAATGCCATTAAGGCTTTATGTAAGGGTTCGAAACCTTACTGATAAGATTTATTCAACAGTGGTTGGTTACCCGGATTTTGGCAGAAGTGTATATTTAGGGATGAGGCTGAATTTCTTGCACTCCCAATCCGCAAAGGGGGGGCATTGCCCCCTTCGCCCTAAAGGGGATTCATAAAGTCAATTTCAGGGGATTTAAGGGCGGGATCTGGTGGTTAATGAGATTTATTTTTAACTTTAATTTGGTTTAAGCAAATCTTATACCCCAACTAACCATGAAATCCGATCTGATAATTCTTCTTATTTCATTTTCTTTAACCGGTTGTAATTCATTTAAATATAGCACAGATGATTTTATATCAGCTGAAGAGAACGGCAAACTTGCAAATGAGGCTTATGTAAGGTCACTTAACTGCGTGAAAGCCTGGATGAAGAGACGAGACAGCATAAGCGGACTCATTCCCTCCAATCTGACCGGTAAAATAGACCTATGGGAACCATTTAATGCGGCAGCTGACAATTATGCCTTTATGGTGCTTACTTCATATCTGCTCGATCGGGATCTTTACAATGGCCCGATGCTCGATATACTTCATTCGGAGAAAAAACTGACTTCAAGGATTAAAACTCTTCCTGATGTTTACAGATTTTCAACACAGAGCTTCGATTTGAAAAAGGCAGATACGATTTGGATCATCTTTGGCACATCAGAATATATCAAAGACGGTCTCATCCCTTTGACAGAATATATCGGTCCCTCTCCCTGGAAGGATCGTATGATGGAGATGCTTGATGACCTTGGCGGATATTATTCAATTCTGAAAGATCTGAATCAGATGGATACTTACAAGGCTGTTTCAGAAGAGGTTAATGGATCAATGCTGCAGGCTTTATCCCGTATTTACTGGGCCACAGGGGACGAAAAATATCTGAATCGGGCTATTGAAATCGGAGATTATTACCTTATGGAGGATCGCGATTTAAGCAAAGTGGAATACCTTCGCCTCAGGGACCATGGCTGTGAAATTATTGGTGGTCTGAGCGAGCTATATGTCACTTTGGCCTACGCAAGACCTGAAAAGAAAAAGCAATATCAGGAGCAATATTATAAAGTACTTGACAGGGTTCTTGAAGTCGGAAGAAATGAAGACGGATTGTTTTATAATGCTGTTAATGCCCTTACCGGTGAAGTTGTTGATAGCATGGTGGTTGATAATTGGGGCTATATTCTGGATGCGTATTATTCAGTTTACCTGATAGATAAAAAAGATGAATACAGGCAGGCATTTCTGGACGCAATTAAAAATCTCAACGAAAAATACCGGAACTTCGCGTGGGAAGGTAAAAGTCATGACGGTTATGCAGATGCTCTTGAGAGCGGCATTAATTTATATAACCGGGAACCGGTTCCAGAGCTGAAAAACTGGATCGACAGTGAAATGAAAGTGATGTTGAACATGCAAAAAGATAACGGAATTATAGGTGGAGCCCATCCTGATGGAAATTTTGAGCGTACAGCTATAATGTATGCCTTATGGAAAACCCAGGGTGTTCATTGTTTACCGTGGAGTGAGGATTTGAAATTCGGATCTGAAATGAAAGACGGGAAATTGTACGTTTCAATATCATCAGAAAATCCATGGCAGGGGAAACTGACTTTTGATTACCCAAGGTATAAGGAAATTTTGCATCTTCCGATCGATTACCCGCGAATTAACCAGTTTCCTGAATGGTTTACAGTGGCTGACCTTAAGAATTATGAATTGACTGATTACAATAAAAAGACAAAAACTCAAAAGAGTGGAGCTGAATTAAGAAACGGAATTGAGTTGGACATAATGGGAGGGGAAAACTATAACATTATAATAGAAGAAACAGATTAAAAGAAGTATAAATAATCATGGTTTGCCATAATTCCTGTTTTCATCAGAATACAATTTACTTTTCTGATGGAAGGAATCTTCGGGCGGTTGATAAATTTTAGCAGGCTTCAAATAGTAAATAATATGAAGGGAAAATCAAAATTTGTGATTTGTGGAATTCTCAGTCTAATTTCACTTAACTCATTCTCACAGAATAAGACAGAAGAATTAAGTTTTAAAGTCAGCGGTAAAGGCCTGGAGACGAAAATTTCCTCTGAAAGCCTTGAGCTGACTGCCCGTTTTTGCAAACCTGCAAGTGTTCCCCCGACATCGGATCTGAGTACCTGGAAAATGATTTCTGATATTTCGTCATTTAAAAACCTGGGTGGCATTAACGGACAAATGACTTCAGTTTCCTGGGCTGCAAATACGGGTCAGGTGGATTGCGAGACCTGGATCTCTGATAATAATAAGCTTGTTGCATTCCGCCAGACTTTTACAAATAGAACCAAAAAGAGTGTTAAGCTGAATGCTTTGTACCCCTTGTTCGTTGATGGTAAAAGTTCTTTCAGATTTGGGGAAATTACCAGCTGGCTGATAATAGAGCAGTTCCGCCATAAAAACGATCTCCCGGGAAGTGAAGCCCCGGCCGCTGGTAAATCTGTTTCCTGCGATCCATTTTTCATAATTAACGACAACAGAGGAGAAGGGAATAACCTTTTTATCGGGTATCAGACATTTAATCTCCATCTTGCTGAGATTGACATTTCATTTGACAAAGAGCTTCAGGTTGAAAATATTACTGCAAAATGTGATTTTGAAGGAGCAGAAGTACCGCCCGACGGCAGCAGGACAAGTCAGTGGGTTATAGTATCGCAGGGATCTGATGCTAATCTGCTTATTGATGAATATACAGGACGGATAAGATCTTTCTACAACATAGATGAGCCTCCCAAAAATGCCCCAACAGTATATTGTACCTGGTATTACCATGCCGATAATTATAATGAAGAGATTTTCAAAGGTGATATTGAGCAATTTAAAAGAGAGCATTTACCATTTGATGTTTTTCTTATCGATGAGTGCTGGGATGTAGGCGACTGGGGTGATTTTGAGGCTAACAGCTCCTTCCCGGATGGAATGAAATGGGCTGCCGGACAAATAAACTCTGCTGGCTATACCGCTGGAATCTGGTGTGCACCTTTCCTTGTCGATGGTGAAAGTGACCTCTCAAAGGATCATTCTTCATGGTTACTGAGGAACAGCAAGGGAAAGCTTTGTACATTTAATATGAATGAACGGGATCACTTTATTCTTGACCTTACTTACCCGGGAGTATGCGATTACCTTGAGGACCAGTTCCGGAAAATATCCCGTGACTGGGGTTATGAGTATTTCAAGTTTGATTTCATGAGGTCAGTCTTCATAAATTCGGATCAGCAGTTCTATGATAAGACAGCTACTTCCCTTGAGGCTTACCGGAAAGGATTGGAAGCTATCCGCCGGGGAACAGGCAACGATGCATACATTTCTGTCTGCGGAGGACATTATGGGGCTTCCTATGGGATTGCAAACACCCAGCGGTCGGGGAGCGATGTAAAGTCGCAATGGGATGAGAAGGAACTGCCTAAATATCGTCAGAATATCTTACGGACATGGATGACAGGCCTCTGGCATGTTGATCCTGATGCAATGATGGTCCGCACACAGGAAAAACCACTTCAGACCGATAAAAGAAGCCTGACAACAGGTCTGTTCACTGACGATGAAGCATTCACAAATACATTAAACCAGTTCATCGGGGGAAACCTGATTACTTTCACTGAGGATTTTGAGACAATTGGCAATGACAGAAAAATGCTCTATAAACATGTCATTCCTTCAGTCAATTCTGCTTCAAGGCCGCTTGACCCTTTTAATCCAATTTGCCCTGAGATGATGGTAACGAAAATATCTCCTGTTTGTCAAAAGCTCGGAAGCTGGAATATGCTCTCAATAATTAACTGGTCCAACGACACCAAAGATTATAATATCATTCTTGATCAGAAGGTTACTGAGAACCTGAAAGGCGACCGGTTCCTTGTTTATGATTTTCAAAGCGGGGAAATAGTAAATCTACTTTCCGTATCAGGAGTACTGAATATCAATGGAGTAAGAGGACATCAGAGCAAATTGCTAAAGATCGTACCCTGGGACGAAAAGACCCCTATGTTTCTGGGAACGGATCTTAATTTTTCCTGCGGCGGACTGGAGATTGCTGATATTACCTGTTATAATAACAAGATAGTCGGGAGCCTTGAAACCGGTTGGTCCGTACCGGTAAAACTTACATTTGTTATTCCCGGTGTCAACGGATATGAGACACGGAAAGTGGAAACTGTTCCAGGGCAAAAACGTTTTTTCGTCAGTTTTTGATTAAAAGAACTTACACAGAGGTCCACAGAGGTTTCACAGAGTTCCACAGAGGATTAATGAACGGTTAGGTACTGACTCTGTGTACCTCTGTGACTTCTCTGTGGAACTCTGTGTAAGTTCTTAATTTAAAATCAAAGAAACTTAATTTCAAGGTGATACTGTACCGGAGTAAGGGTATTGATTAGTACTCTAAGTCCTCTTCATTAATTATAACTGTACGCAAATCACTAACAGGTTTCTTGCCGGCTACTGCAGCAGTATTATCATCAGACCCCGGAGAGGGTTTGGCATCCGTTCCGGGCAGGTAAGCTCTGAGTTTTTTAACCACTTTGTTATATTTAGGATCATTTATCAGGTTTTTCCATTCCATTGGGTCAGTATTGTGGTCATAAAGTTCTTCCGTACCATCTTCATAGATATTATAACGGTATTGTTCGCTTCGTACGGAGTGATTTTTATACCCCATGGTTGTCAGAGACGGATACCACCGGGTATTTGGATTTTTCAGCAGGGGAACAATGCTCCGGCCTTCACAATGGGCCGGCGTTGGAAGCCCGCAGAGGTCTGCAAGCGTCGGGTAGAGATCCATGAAGTTTACTACCCGTGTACACTTGCTGGTTTCAGTCAATCCGGGTACCTTTATTATCAGGGGCGACCGGACAGATTCTTCCCAGAGAAATGTTTTGCGATATCGCATTTTTTCACCAAGAAACCAGCCATGATCACCAAGTAAAACTATTATTGTATTGTCTTTGTACTTACTGTTTTCAAGAGCGTCAAGAACGAGTCCGATGCAATCGTCAACATAACTGATGCAAGCCATATAGGCTCTTGCAGCGTCCTTGAACTTACCTGACTGTTTAATAATCCTGTAGTCAGCACTCGGTTCGAATTTCTTTTTCCCGTCAGGTGTCAGAATATCATCCAGGTCATCTTCATTAATATCGGGTACAACAATGCTGTTCAGGTCGTATCTTTCGAAATACTCCTGGGGAACATACCATGTAAGATGGGGTTTCGAAATCCCAAGCATCATAAAAAACGGTTTTTCGAAATCCTGCTGAAGCTGCTTTACTATCCATTGGGCTGAGATCCAGTCCTGCGTTTCTTCTTTTCCAACAGAAGTGGGTCCCCAGTCCATTAATGTACCGACTGTTCCTGTAACGTCCATCCCGCTCATCGGGACTTTGGATCTGTCGATCGGAAAGCCGCCTGTTTCCTTTTGCCACAGATCGAATGCCCACTGCCCGGCATCAAGTTCCCCGTTGGCCTGATGCTTGTGAAAGATCTTTCCGGTAGAGAGGGAAAAGTATCCGTTTTGAGAAAAATATTGTGGCATTGTTGGTACTGACATTGCTGTTTTTGAATCTCTAAGGTTTTGGGTGTTCTGATAAACACCTGTTGTGGACGGCCTGAGACCGGTAAGGAAGGCACTGCGTGAGGGACAGCTAACTGATGATGGACATTGCGTATTCATCATTATCATCGCATTATTCCTGGCAAGCCGGTCAATATTTGGAGTTTTAACCTGGGGATTACCTCCAAAGCAGCCTATCCAGTCGTTCAAATCATCCACAGCAATAAACAAAACATTCATCTTTTCCTTGTGGTTGACCTGAGCTGCCGATGTAAGCATTGGGGAACAGCTCACCAATGCGAGTCCTATAAGTGTTTTGGAATTTTTCATGCCACTTTTTTGCTTATCATTTGATTAATTATCCTTCTATTCCAATCACGTGCAAGTCGGCCAAAAATAACAGGCATATGATCTGACTCCTGGAAGTCAATCTTTTATGCATCGTACAGAAAATCCGTTCTTCTTAATATTATTGAACCTGTAAACATTTGCATCATTGTAATAAACAAACCGGAACCAGGCCCGTGTGGAAGAAAACTCTCCTGAAGACCACCAGTAAGCGCTGAATCCGAAATCGAAGAATTTTCCGTCGTAATACCGGAATCCGCCCGGAAAAGCAGTGAAACCGGATTCGTTTGTAGCTCCCGTGTTTGGTTCAACCCAATAGGTTAAACCGGTTTCCTTAAGCTTACCTCCCGAAATGTCGTCACCCCCCAGAAAATTTGTTAATTCAGTCCATTCGGCATCAGACGGGATATGCCAGCCTTGAGGGCAGAGTTTCGCGGAATTCACTGCATACCAGTTATACAAAGCCCCATATGTTGGTTTAAAAGCCTCTTCATCATTTTTATACCAGCAGAAGGCCGGCGATGACAAGCCGGCCCATTGAATTTCGTCTTTCACCAATGGGATAGAGGTACTGTCGTTGTATTTATTGGTTCTCAGGTTCTCGGCCATCCATACCTGCTTTCCGATGGAAATCACATTATAAACATTCCCTTCAATATCTGTAACAGTACTGTAAGCCTGTGTTATAAAAGCAATGTTTCTGCCATATATAGTGTCAGTTGCTGAGGTTGCATAAGCTCTTACATAATAGTTAGTTCCCGGCTGCAGGCCTGTCAGTTTGCTGATAAAGCTCCCCTCCTGATTTCCATCACTGGTTTTATTATCGGTAATTGCAGGGTCGGTTGTAGCAGCCCAGCAGACTCCTCTTGAGGTTACCGGTCCCCATTTGCCAGATGTGATAACTCCGCCTGAAACGGCGGTTGTTTGCTTTATTTCAGAAACGTCTTCAGTTGAAATAATTACTCCTGACCTGTTTTTGCAGGAACCATTTATCAAAATCAGGACCGGAAGCAGAAAGAGAATCGCCCGGATCTTAAAGAATCTATTCATATTCATTGTTTAAACGGACAGGGGATTATTTCTGTCTCTGCGCTGTCCAGCCGATAACCTGGCCTTTATTTTCAGAGGTTCCCGTCATTTGATTTTTGTCTGTTGTACAGGAATAAACAATACCTTCAGCATTGAAAGTTAATTTATTGCCACGGAGCCTGCCTGAGGTGATCTTAGAGGGTATTCCTCCCATAATTATTTCTCCGGTAACTATCTGAAATTTCTGGACCAGTTTCAGTTCCCCGCCGTTAAATTTCCATGTTCCCCCAACTTTTGCCGGTACAATCCATAAGTACGCAGTGGTCCATTTACTCGTATTATCGGCTATTTTTACGATGTCGTCATATTGCCAGTCCTGCATTGTGAATGTGGTAGATACAATACGGGTGCCGGGTTTAAGTTCAAGCAGCCCTGGCCGCAGCCTGAGGTTGATTTCGGGCAGAAGGAAAAGCGTTATTACCGTTGCTTTCGAAAAATCATATTTAAAAAGATCTGTTTCAATAAATTCGACCCTGTCATTTACTCCCTCCTTTATTGCATTCCTCTTTGAAAGTTCAACCATGTCATGATCATATTCAATCCCAATTCCATGAACTCCCCGCTTCGCAGCCGTGATAACAGTACGGCCATCACCCGAGCCGAGGTCAATCAGAAAGTCCGCAGGTGTGATTTTTGCCATGTCAAGCATCTTATCCACAAGCGCCTGGGGAGTAGGAAACCAGCGCACATCCTTCCCTTCCTGTCCCGGCTCAGGTCGATAATCTTCTTTGACTTTTTCCTGACAGAGCAGACTACCGGATAAAAATACAAGTGAAACAGCCAATAATGAGTAGAATATCAAGTGATTAGATTTCATCTCTTTCTCTTTTTCGTTATGCTTTAAACAAAAAGTTATATTCTATAAAATTCAATAGGAACTTCAAAAATAATAACTCTGAAAAAACCAAATAAGTTATTGATGCAAAGAAATTAAGAATTTACACAGAGTTCCACTGAGAAGTCACAGAGTCCCGATAGCTATCGGGACACAGAGTTTGTACCTGGCCGTGCATTGTTCCTCTGTGGAACTCCGTGATCCCTCTGTGGACCTCAGTGTAAGTTTTTATAATAGTTTACTCTCCAAACTAGAACTAATGATAGAGTTATATAGTAGTATTAACAGAGTTCAAAGTCTGAAACATCAAAATTAATAAGGGCCAAAAGGTATAAAAAAAGTGGACATTAATAAAGGTTGCCTGACATTAGAATTGCTAAGATAATGAAAAGTACTATTGATAAAACGAAAAGTACTACTTATTTAACTAAGTGGGATTTAAATTTGATAATTCAGAATATTGTGATGAATCTGATCAATTCATAGTTGGTTAATTTTTTTTGTAAAGCTATCCTTGCCCAGATGAGACACTTATAATTACAAATCAGGATATGATCGGATAAAGCGAACTATTTATTTTTATCCATTCAGAAATGATAATAGATATGACAAATTTGATAAAATCCGTATTGTAAAATTCACATTTAATCACTAACTTCCAGTTAACTAAACCCTAATACAAACTAATCCGATTAATTTATGAAAAATCTTCTGATGATTTTGCTACTTTGTGCATCAACGTCGGTCTTTGCGCAAAGGGTAATTATTACCGGGACGGTCACCGACGAGACCGGAGGTCCATTACCTGGCGC
>Ga0105106_10001419_pt1 | contig 17302 bp, 16 predicted proteins | sample PPLLaktember2015_5_FD_79109 | JGI IMG/M metagenome (GOLD analysis project Ga0105106, IMG submission 79109) | Freshwater sediment microbial communities from Prairie Pothole Lake near Jamestown, North Dakota, USA - PPLs Lake P8 Core (1) Depth... | ecosystem: Environmental > Aquatic > Freshwater >...
AACAAGGAGGTGAAAGTGGATCATCTGAATAAGCCATACTTTCACCAACAATTTTTCCGAGGCGTTCGCATTAAGGAGATGGCAAGTGAAACGTGATTCCATTTTCTCAGCATGGAGAGAGGAAAGAGCATGATACTGGCGATCAATCCTAAAAATCCGCAGATCAGACTGATTCGAAAAGTGGTCGAAATCCTAAAAGAAGGAGGAGTGATCGGATACCCCACGGACACCATTTATGGGGTGGGTTGCGATCTGTTCACCCCGGACGCAGTCCGGAAGATTCATCGATTGAAGAAAGCCCAGAAAAATAAACCCCTCAGTTTTATTTGTTCTGACTTGAAAGATATCAGCCAGTATGCCTGCGTGTCTAACCAGGCGTACAAAATCATGAAGCGTCTCCTTCCAGGTCCCTATACCCTTGTTCTCAAGGCAACGAAACTTGTCCCTAAGATTGCCCTGACGAAACAGAACACGGTGGGGATTCGGATCCCGCATAATAAGATCTGCCTGGCCCTCGTCAAGGAACTCGGACATCCCATCATTAGCACGAGCGTCTACAGACCTGATGAAGGTCTTTACAATGACCCGGCGGAGATCGAGGAGCGCTTTGGCAAGCAGCTGGATCTGGTCATCGATGGGGGGGTGATCGTTGCTGAGCATTCAAGCATCCTTGATCTTTCCGGAGACTATCCTGAGGTGATCCGGAAGGGCAAAGGGGACGTAACCCTTTTCGATTAAGCAAGCCCTTCGGAGAGAAGTTCCTGAAAGAGAACGGAGAGCCCGATATCAAGAAATGACTCCTGTTGGCCTATTGTCCGGGAGCCCGTGAGTATTGGAATCTCGGTTCAAACATCGGCCGCTATGGCTTTACCCTCCTACGCAGAAAGCCACGGCCTTTCAGACCGTGGATGAATGCGGAGAGGGTACCCTTCGAAGCTCTGAAGGAGCGTAGTAGGGTATGCTTCGGAGGGTTCCACCCCTCTGAATCATGCGGAGGGGCCGCGGGCTTTAGCCCGTGGGGCTCCACCAAAGGAAAGCCATGATCTTTGACTGCCACACGCATATCTTCTCCCCTGAGATGATCAGAGATCGTGACGCCTTTTGTGGAAAGGACAAAGGATTTGCAGCGATTTACCAGAATGCGAAGGCTAGGATGGTGGGAGTGGAAGATCTCATCTCCTCGATGGATGACTCAGGGATTGACCGGTCTGTCATCTGTGGGTTTTCCTGGAGTCGTGTTGACCTCTGTTCTTACCATAATCAGTACCTGTTTGAATCTGCGAGCCGTTACCCGAAACGCCTGGTGGCTTTTATTTCGTTTTCCTCATCAGATCCTGAAAGGTCCCTGTTGGAATTAGAGAAAGGGCTCAAGGCCGGGGCCAAAGGGGTGGGCGAGATTGCCTTCTATCACCGTGAGATGGCCCCTCAGGATATGGAAACCATGAGGCTGACGTTGACGGTCATGGAAGCCAAGAAGATCCCTCTTCTCCTTCATACCAATGAAACGATCGGCCATACTTACCCTGGAAAGGGAGAAACTTCCCTCCGCCGCTTCTATGAACTGATTCTTGCCTATCCTCGTCTTCGGATGATCTTGGCTCATTGGGGAGGTGGACTACCTTTCTATGAACTTATGCCTGAAATCAAGAAGGCGATGACGCAGGTTTACTATGATACAGCCGCCTCGCCCTTTCTCTACTCACCGAAGATTTACTCCATAGCCTCTGGGATCGTTGGATCGGATAGAATCCTTTTCGGATCGGACTATCCGCTGATTTCTCCCAAACGGTATTTCAAGGAATTGGGAGAATCCATGTTGTCGGAAGACGACAGGAAAAGGATCCTGGGACTGAATCTCATGAAGCTTCTCGAATTGGAAGAGGGAGAGACTGATTGAAACACGCGTTCCTGGACCATCATAGCCGAATCGACAGTCCGATCCACCGTCTCGATGCCAGAGCAAAGATTATCGTCTTTTTCACCTTCATCTTGGTAGGGGTCAGTTCTCCTCCTTCTTCATTCTCTCTCTTTGCCCTATTGGCCATGGGACTTGTCACGATGACTCTTGTGGCTCGATTGCCTTTAGGACATATGGTGAAGAAGGTTTTGATCATCCTTCCCTTCCTGTTCTTTGTCGCCGTTTCGATTCCTTTCATGAAAAAAGACGGAGGGGAGTCTTTCGCTTTCTGGGGGTTTTCCGTTTCAAGGAGTGGGCTATTGATTCTCTGGAACGTCCTCGCGAAAGCTTCATTAGGGGTTTTCTCGATCATCCTCCTCTACTCCACGACGACGTTTCCAAAACTGGTCAGGGGCATGGAGCAGCTTCGTCTGCCCAGAGTCTTCACCGTTCTTTTCTCCTTCATGTATCGATACTCTTTCATCCTGGTCGATGAAGTTCAACGAATGAAGCGGGCTAGAGACTCGAGGTGTTTTGGCGGGGCATGGCTCTGGCAGGTCAAGGCGATCGGCCACATGGTGGGAACACTGTTCGTCAGAAGTTATCATCGGGGAGAGCGAGTCTATCTGGCGATGCTCTCAAGAGGATATGATGGAACGATGCATGTCACGGCCCCTGAACAATTTGGCAAGAAAGAGGGCGTCTTTCTCCTTTGGGTCCCTCTTCTCCTTTTTCTGAGGATCACCCTGGATTGAACTCCGAAAAAATAATTGAGATCAGACATCTCTCCTACACGTATCCTGACGGGAGACCAGGATTAAGGGACGTTGATTTGGACGTCTTCCGACATGAGTCGGTCGCTATTCTTGGACCCAATGGGGCTGGTAAGTCAACACTCCTTTACCATCTGAATGGGACTTTGATCGGGAATGGGACCGTCCGTATCTTCGGCAGGTCTATGGAAAAAGGAAGCCTCAAAGAGATTCGCAGAAGAGTGGGCCTGGTCTTCCAAAACCCTGAAGATCAACTTTTTTGTCCAACGGTGTTTGAGGATGTTGCCTTTGGTCCGATCAACATGGGTCTGGAGAAGGCCGAAGTCGAGAAGCGAGTGGAAAGAGCCCTGGAGGCGATGGGGCTAAAGGGGTTCGAGGAGAGATCGGCTCATCATCTGAGCGAAGGAGAGAAGAAGCGCGTTGCGCTGGCGACGGTCCTTGCGATGGACTCCGAGATCCTGGCCCTTGACGAACCGACAGACAATCTTGACTCAGGAGGAAGCCGAGCCTTCGTCGATCAAATCCGAAAGATTCCCCAGACCAAGGTGATCGTGACCCATCATCTTCCTCTCGTGATGGAACTCTGTGAAAGGGCTGTCCTTATGGACGATGGAAGGAAAATTGAGGATGTGTCCTTAGAGGGACTGATCGGAAATCGGAGTCTGTTAGAGGATTTTGGTTTTGACGCGGACCTGGCTCAGTGGATGTACGAGCGGTTGAAACCGTAAGGAGCGGCCTGTCGGGGCAGAGTCTAATAAAGAGATTACCTCTGATTGAGGAGCGTCGAGGTTGCCGTAGCCAAAATCGTTCCATCTTCCCCGGTCAAACGGGCTTTGGCTTTGATCAACCGTCGGTCCACATTTGTGATTTGCCCAAACACATGGAGGGGTTTGAGAATAAAAGCCGGATTCTTGAATCGGATTTCCATCGAAGCGGTCATCACTTTATACCCTAGTTCGTACGCCAGTTTTGCCATGGCCTCATCCAAGAGAGTGGTGATGATGCCTCCATGAACGATGCCGTCGTAGCCCTGGTAAACCGGGTTTGCCACAAAGATTGTTTTTAGGGTTTGTTTTTCTCGGTCGATATCAAAGTGTAGTTGTAAACCCCCTGGGTTGTTCTCACCGCATACAAAGCAGTTGCCATAACTTTCGAATGCCATCTTTTTTCTCCCAAACGACGTGATGTGGTCAACGGTTGTCCGATGGGCGTGAGTCCACGACGAACGATTGACTTGATCCTGAGCGTATCATATAGTTTTGTCGGAATCATTGTCAACGCTCTTCTGGAGTAAGCATTCAATTATGGGCGGCGGCTCGACCCGTGTGGTCTTCTCCGAACCCCTGCACGGCGGGTTTCCGGATGGATGGGTTACAGGGGTTGTGGAGTTGCGAGAGCGCTTTCAAACGGGTCCGTCCGCCTGGCATTTTCCACCCTAAATAGGTACATCCGGGGTTTGTGCATTATGGAAGATCGTTATCTTGAACTAGCCATCCAAGCTGCACGGGAGGCCGGCCGCATCCAGAAGGCCCGTTTTGGGCATTCCAATCGAGTCGAATTGAAGGGGGAAATCAATCCGGTCACCGAGGTGGATCGACTCTGCGAAAGAATCATCTCCGAGATGATTCTGGGTATCTTTCCTGACCATGACCTCCTCACAGAAGAGACCCCTTTTAAGGGCAAAGGATCCAGATGGAGGTGGATCATCGATCCCCTCGATGGAACGACGAACTATATTCACCGATTTCCCTTTTTTGCTGTTTCGATCGGGATGGAGATGGATGGCGTGATGGAATTGGGGGTAGCCTATGACCCTGTTCGGGAGGAGCTCTTTCATGCGGTGAGAGGGCAGGGAGCCTTTCTAAACGGACAACGGATTACCGTGTCTGAAACTGAAGATTTGGGTCAGAGCTTGCTCTGCACAGGGTTCCCGTACGATGTGCGCGAGAATCTGGATGGCTATTTGTGCTACTTTCGACAGTTCATGATCAAAGGATTTGCCATTCGAAGACCTGGCTCTGCCGTCCTCGATCTTTGCCACCTTGCGGCCGGTCACTTCGACGGGTTCTGGGAATTCAAACTTCACGCCTGGGATGTGGCGGCAGGAAGCTTGATCGTCACCGAGGCGCGAGGTCAGGTTACGGGGATCACGGGCCAGCCCTTCATCATCTACTCAAAAGACATTCTTGCCTCCAATGGGTTAATTCATCAGCAGATGATTGAGGCGGTCCAAGAGGTAAACTCAGAGGGCCCAAGGCAAAGGGCATAGGGCATAAAGAATGAGAGCCAGAGACAGCGGACCCACGAAGAAACAAGGCAATCTCTTTTCCAAGAAGAGTAGAGAAATCGTAGCAGGAGAGGCGCCACTTGCCGAGCGGATGAGACCTCGAACGCTTGAGGAGTTCGTCGGCCAGGATCATCTCTTGGGGTCAGGCAGAGTCCTGCGCCAGGCGATGGAGTCGGATCAGCTTCCGTCCGTGATCCTCTGGGGACCTCCAGGGTCGGGGAAAACAACCCTGGCAATGATGGTGGCTTCGCACACAGGTGCCCTATTCGTGGCCTTCAGTGCGGTCCTTTCGGGAGTCAAGGAGATTAAGGAGGTGATCGAGGAGGCCAAAGGGGAATGGGGTTATGAAAAGAGGAGAACCATCCTATTTATCGATGAAATCCATCGCTTCAACAAGGCGCAGCAGGACGCGTTCCTTCCTCATGTGGAGAAAGGAACCATCATTCTCATCGGGGCCACCACAGAGAATCCATCCTTTGAGGTTATCTCTCCACTCCTCTCGCGAACCAAGGTCTTCACCCTCAATCCTCTGACGGAGGAGGAGATTGCCACCATTCTTAAACGGGCTCTCGCGGACAAAGAGAGAGGCTTGGGGAACACTTCGGCAGAGGTGGACAGCGAGGTGATCCAAGGGATCTGCCGTGTCGCGAACGGTGACGCAAGGATTGGACTGAACACGTTGGAGATGGTCGTTTTAACGACACCACCAGACTCCCATGGGATTCGTCGTATTCGCAGGGAGAATCTTGAAGAAACTCTGCAGAGGAAAACCTTCCTTTACGACAAGTCGGGAGAAGAACACTACAATTTGATCTCAGCGCTCCACAAGAGCCTGAGAGGGAGCGATCCAGATGCAGCTCTCTACTGGCTCGGAAGAATGATTGAGGCAGGGGAAGATCCTCTCTACATTGCGAGACGCATGATCCGGTTTGCGTCAGAGGATGTGGGGATGGCCGACCCTCAGGCATTGCCTATCACAGTCTCTGCTATGGAAGCCTTCCACTTCATCGGTCTCCCAGAGGGAACATTGGCCCTTGCTCAGGCTGCCGTTTATTTGGCCACAGCGCCCAAGTCGAATGCTCTCTACATAGCTTATCAGGGGGTGGAAAAAGATATCCGAGAAGTTGAAGCGATGCCTGTTCCTCTCCATATCCGAAATGCTCCCACCGGACTGATGAAAGATCTGGGGTATGGCAAAGATTACAAATATCCACACGATTACCCCGAACACTATATTGAAGAAGAATACCTTCCTGAAAATCTGAAGAGAAAGACCTATTATCATCCTGTGGACCAGGGGTTCGAGAGGGAGATCAAGAGGAGGCTCGAGCACTGGAGAAAAAGAAAGCGGGATAGGTTCGGGAGCAAAGAAGGTCCCTCGGGAGAATGGTCAGGAGGGCAGCAGGAAGAATAGGTCACACAGAAGTGAAGCTCCACGTCCTAAAGGGCGTGGCTTCCCGGTAAGGTACTTTCATTTTATATTGTGCCCCTTGACCCCGCCCTGTGCCTGCCTGTCGGCAGACAGGGGCGGGGAGCTTCACTTCATTCTTACGAAGAGGAGATCTCACCGCTGACCTGAAAGATTTATCCTTCTCTTCGTTTTGTCTCTCTTGTCCCCAATTCTTGACCCGTTCGTCCGCGCCAAGCGCCTTCTTTGAAGACGGGGCGAAGGAGTACGGCTCAGGGGCAACCCCTTTTAATGGGTGCCTGCCGGCAGGCAGGCTGATCAAGCCCCGGACTTCAGGTCGAAGAGTCGAAGGGTTGACAATCAGGAAAGATGTCTGCTACGTTTAAAGCCAAAGAGCTAAATATGTTAAGAAAATTGTTAAAGATCCTCAGCGTGTGTCTTCTATTCTCCCTCCTTATTTCCCCGCCGCTTCTCAAAGGTCAAGGCCAGCAACGGGAGAAATCGGGTCCTTCGGAAATCACCATCATCGGAAAGGAAGAGAGGAAGTGGGTAGAAAAGAGAGAACCTCCCATGCCTGTGGTTGTGGGTCAGGGCGTGAAAGAACAAGCCTGGCTCGACTCGTTTGATCTGAGAGAAGATGCCATTGGCCCCATGAGGAAGATGAGCCCTTCAGCTACCGTCCCGGGTTGTGGATATTCAGGCCGATTCACGAGAGGAATGGCCCAGGTGGTGATGGGTGACAAGGCTCTGTATGAGCAGGGAAGGTATTTTTATTTTGAAGGGGATTATGAAAGAGCTACCTCGTCCTTTCAAAAGATCGTCAGGGATTATCCGGAGAGCCCCTTCATGGCTTCTGCAGCCTATTGGCTGGGAGAAACGAAATTTCACCAGGGAATGGACAGTGAAGCTTTGGAGCATTTCCAAAGGGTCGCCCGCGAATACCCGAAAAGCGAGTACTACGAATACAGCCTCTATTCCAGTGGATGGATTCGACTCCAAAATGGAGCTTTCGAAGAGGGAGTTCGTTTTTTCCACCGGGTGTACGATGAGAACCCGCGTCATCCCATCGCAGAGTCTTCTCTCTTCTGGTCTGGATACTGCATTTATCTGCTCGGTCGTTACAACGACGCGGTTCAAGAGATGAAATCCCTTCTTCAGGTCTACCCTCAGGGAAAATGGGGACCCGAGGCAGAATATCTGATGGGGGTCAGCTATTTTCGTCTTCGGAGATTCCAGGAATCGATAGGGTTATTCCGTAGCTTTCTGAAACGCTTTCCGCGACACCCCTTGGTTGAAAGTACGCGCTATTCCCTCGCTTGGAGTCTGGTCTATGTGGGACAGTACGCCGAGGGAAGAAGGATATTTGAGGAGATGTTGCTCGACTATCCCGGAACGAGACTCTCGGATCCCATCTTTTGGGGCATTGGGAGGGCCTATCTCGGGGCTCAAGAGGTAGAAAAAGCGATCTATCTCTATCAAAGGTTTCTGACTTATTTCCTGTCGTCTCCCTGGATTGAGCAGAGCCTTTTCGACATTGGTCAGTATTATTTCGACAAGAAAGAGTTTGCGAGCGCTGCGACCACCTTCCGCCAGCTCCTCAGGACTTATCCTGACAGCGATTTACAGGACTGGGCCCATTTCATGGTTGGAGAATCCCTTTTTAACCAGAAAAATTATGAGGGAGCGATTGTAGCGTACCAACACGTCTCGGAGAGTAGCCAGAGGAGAGATTTGGAAATTCAGGCAATCTCAAAGCTGGGGTATGCCTATTTTCATACTAAGAACTATGAGATGGCGATCCGTTATTGGGAAAGACTGCTCCAGGAGGCTCCGGATGTGCCGGAGAAGAAGGAGGTTCTCTACTGGTTGGGGGAAGCCGCACTGCTGAAACAAGATTATCGGAAAGGGGTAGACATCCTTGGACAACTGAAAGGTGATTCTGCTCTCTATCCCCAGGGGTTGAACAGTTTAGGATGGTACCATTTTCAACGAGGAGAATGGAAAGAGGCCAATGAATACTTTCTCAGACTCCACGAGGAATACCCACAGTACCAGAGCGCTCCTTCCACAGCCTTGATGGTAGCTCAGTGCTATTTGAATCAGGGGAACTATCAGAAGGCGAAGCCCTATCTGAATTGGCTGGCGTCCTTAGCTGAAGAACAAGAAGACAGGGCCAAAGCCCTCTACCTCCTGGGATGGATTGCCTACAAAGAGGAGCGGTTTGACGAGGCTATCACACAGTTCCAGAATATACTCTGGTCTTATCCTCTGAGTCCTTATCGGCCCGAGAGCCAATATTGGGTTGGCTGGTCTTATTTTCGAAAGAAGGATTTCCAAAAGGCGATCGACGAGTTTCAAAGTTTGATCCAATACGATGCCAAAGGCGCATTCGTGCCATCCGCCCTGCAAAAGATCGGGGATGCTCGTTTTAATCTGAAGGATTATCCGTCGGCGATCCAAGTCTACACCCGCGTGGTAAAGGAGTTTCCGAAATCGAGAGAGGCTCCTGAGGCAGATTTTGGGATCCTTCTTTGTCTCCAGCAGGAAAAGAAATATGAGGCCTTTGTTTCCCAGGGAGAGGTGATGTTAAAGCGCTATCCGCAACATCCTCTGGCGAGTCAAGCCCTGATGCAACTGGCAGACTACTACGCTCAGAACCAGATGAAGGAGAAGGCGCTAAAGTCTTACCGCGAGCTGATCCAGCAATATCCAAACAGCGAATGGAGTGCAGAGGCTCATCTGCGAACCGCTCTCCTTCTAAGGCAGGAAAAGCGGTGGAATGAAGCCACGGAAGGACTTGAACGATTCATCAAGGGATATCCGAAGAACCACCTCTTTGTCGAAGGATCGCTTGAATTAGGAGAGCTTTATCTGCTTCAGAAAGAGTATGGAAAATCGGTGGAGCGATTTGAGAAACTGATCGAAGCTTTTCCGAAACATCCTCTCACCCCCAGGGCCTATCTCGGACTGGAAGAGGGATATCGCGCCCTCAGAAATGACCTGCAGGCGGAGAAATGCTTGAAAGAACTGTTGGAAAACTTCCCTCAGAATGAGGTTCGGTTTGAAAGTCATCTGCGGCTGGGGCGTGGTTATCTAGGTGAAAAGAAATTTGGAGAGGCGATCTCAGCCTTTTCAAATGCCCTTCAGAGTCCTGACGAACGGGTTTCAAGTGAAGCCCAATTCAGATTAGGTGAAGCCTATTGGGGGATAGGGAATCGAGCATCAGCCATCCTCCAATTTTCCAAGGTCGTCTATCTCTATCCTCACCGGAGTGAAGTGCTGGAAGAATCGTTGCTCAAGCTGGGGGCTCTTTATATGGAAGAGGGAAAGCCCTCTGAAGCCATGAAGGTCTACCGGAAGCTCCTCGAGAAGACGAAGAGAGAGGATCGAAGGGATGTGGCTAAGAGGATGATTGATCAACTCGATAAAGGGATGAACCACTGATGAAGAGGAAGTCAAAAAAGAGTGGTCATCGCGCCCTTATTCTTCTTGGGCTGGCGCTCCTTTTCGTCTTTGGCGCGGGGGTTCTCTTCTTGTCTCCTTGGTTTCAACCCTGGTGGAAGACCCTGACCCGGGAGAGTTGGAGAATTCTCGGAAGAGGGGGAGATCGGGTTCCTCCGGAGGAGAAACGAATTCGAGAGGAGCTTATTCTCAAAAGGATGGAAGAGGCGAGTGCCCGGCAGGACTGGAAAGATCTTGTCCCTGAGTATCCGCGGCTCAGAAAGATGGAGCCAACGGAGACAAAGGACCGATGGAAGTCTGTGAAGGAATCTCCGGCTTTTAAGGAGATGGATCAAGAGGTGAAGCAGTTTCTGCGGAAGAAGGAAGACACTCTGCTTCAAGGGGACCCTCCCATGCCTCCTCTCAAAAGTCCCATCGAGCTTGGTCGGACGAAAGATAAAGGAACCGAACAGGTCATTGGAAGGCTTCTGACCCCCAAAGAGAAGGGACCAGGAGGCAAGCCCCTCGACGAGAATCTCCAACTCGGAATCACGGGTGATTTGGCCTCGCGAAAAATCATTGAGAGACCCCAACCTCCTCAAGTCAAAGTGAAAGTAGAAGCAGAGATTGAGCTCACGGTGTGGGTCTTACCCAATGGAACTGTAGACCGGGCCGTTCCGTCGATCCGAGGGGATGCGGAGCTTGAGCGGATTGCCATTCAGTACCTAAAACAATGGCGCTTTGAACCCTTACCACAGGATCACCCTCAGGTCCAACAATCGGGAGCCGTCCCCATCAAGTTCAAACTGCAGTAGAGCGTGAGCCTTCTTTGGAAAGAGAGAAATGAGAAAAAAACGGATCCTACTTTTTATAGTGGGTTTTCTTTTGATTCTCGGACTGGTTACCTTCTTTGGAGAGAAGGGCATTCTTCATATGTTGCATCTTCAAAAGGAACTCGTGAAGATTCAAGAAGCCAATCGCCAGATAGAGATGGAGAATCAGAAGTTGAAAGAAGAGGTGAGGCGGCTCAAGGTTGAGAAACGGGTGATCGAAGAAATTGCTCGTAAGGAACTGGGCATGGTCAAAGAGGGAGAGGTTATTTATCAGTTTGACCCAACTAAGAAGGAGAAGGAGCGCACGAAATGAAATATGAGGGGATGATTTTCCGTCCTCCCAGCGAGGCGGACAGCCTGATCCTCCAGGTGACCGTGGGCTGCTCTTACAATCGATGCACCTTTTGTGGAGCCTATCAAGGGAAGTCTTTTCGGGTCAAGACGTTTGACGAGGTCAAGGAAGACATTGATGAGGTGTGCGCTTACGGAGTCTCGATTCCAAGGGTGTTCTTGGCTGATGGAGATGCCCTGGCCATCCCCCAGGAGCAACTGATCAACATCCTGAGCACCCTCAAGACGAGGGTAAGAGGGTTGGAAAGGGTAGGCATTTACGCAAATGCGAGAGATATTTTGAGGAAGAGTGTGGATGAACTCAAGGAACTGAAAGCGTTGAATCTTGGAATCATCTACCTCGGATTGGAGTCAGGAAACAGAGAGGTCCTTCGAAGGATCAAAAAGAATGCCACCGTGGACCGGATGATTCGAGCGGCTAGAAGAGTGAAAGAATCAGGAATCCTTCTTTCCGTCACAGTGCTCTTAGGCATCGGCGGAGTGGAATTAAGTCAGGCCCACGCAGAGGATACAGGAAAAGTTCTGTCTCAGATGGATCCAGATTTTGTGGGTGCCCTCTCTTTGATCGTGGTGCCTGGAACTCCTATTGAGAAGGAGATCAAGACCGGGAGATTGGTTCTGCCGACGCCCTTTGCTCTTATTCAGGAGTTGGAAACCATGGTTCTTCATTCGGAATTCACCCAGTGTTTTTTCGCATCCAACCATGCCTCGAATTACCTTCCCTTGAGAATTCGAATGCCCGAAGAGAAGAAGGAAGCACTCCAAAAGATCAGAGAGGTTCTCCGGCGCAAAGATCCCGAACTGCTTCGACCCGAATATTTGAGAGCACTTTAGGCTGGGATTTAAAGTGTGGTGTCGGGTGCTCTAAGGGATCACTAGGACAGACGCGCTATTTGAGTCAGCAGAATACCCTGAAAGGAGTGACGGATGTCGAAGGATGTGGTGGATTGTGAGCTCCGAGTGCGATATGCCGAGACAGATCAGATGGGGATCGCGTACTATGCGAACTATCTGATCTGGTTTGAGGTCGGCCGTTCTGAGTTTTGTCGCCAAAGGGACTTCAGTTATGCCGCCCTGGAGGGTCTGGGGTTCAAGCTGGTTGTCACCGAGGCTCACTGCCGATACCGAAACGCGGCCCGATACGATGAGTTGATCACTGTCCGAACGAGACTCAAAGCCTTGGATAAGAGAATCATCACCTTTGGTTATGAGATCGTGCGCAAGGACAAGGACGAACTCGTCGCGGAAGGGGAGTCCCGTCATCTGTGCGTTGATGCAGCGGGAAAACCCAAAAGTCTTCCTAAGGAATTCGTAACTCGTCTCGCTGGCCACTAGCCCTTTGATCCTCCCAGAATTCCTGCCGCACTTCAACTCCATATGGACATGTTCTGTGGCCGCTCACGGTCGCAAAGATGACAGGTCCAGGGGGCGATCTATTCTTTCTTCGCGTCCTGTATTTCCTTGAAAATTGAACGGTAATCATGTATCGTTTCTCCAATGGAAGTCCGGAAAATCCTGGTTTTGAGGTTGAGTGCTGTCGGGGACGTGATCCGAACGTTACCGGCAATCAAAGCCTTGAAGGAAAGATGTCCATCTTCTCAAATTACCTGGGTTGTCGAGGAGCCTTCAAAGGATTTTTTGGAAAGCCAGCCGGAAGTGGACGACGTCGTCCTTTTTCCAAGAAAGAGGTGGACCCAAGGGATCCGGTCGCCCCGAGCATGGTGGAGAACAGCGAAAGAGATGAGCCAATGGGTAAAAGAGTTAAGGAGGCGACAGTTCGATGTGGCGCTCGATTTCCATGGAATTTTGAAGAGTGGCGTCCTCTCCTTTCTTTCGGGCGCACCCAGACGGATAGGATTCGATTGGAGATCAAGTAAGGAGGGAAGCTCTCTCTTCTCGAATGTGAAAGTGGCACTTCCCAAAGAAGGGACCACTCGGTATCAAAGGGGGTTTTACCTTCTTAAGGGGGTGGGATTCGATGTTCCTTACACCAACGGGTCTCTGTCCATTCCCCATCGGGACCGGGAGTACGTGGATTCTTTTTTCAAACAGTTGCCGGCTCCTCCCTCGAGGCCTCTGATCGCCATTCATCCAGGAACGAGTTTGAATTACCCATCAAAACGTTGGATGCCTGATCGGTATGTTCAGTTGGCAGACCGCCTGACCCGGGAGATCCAGGGGACCGTTGTTTTCACTTGGGGCCCGGGGGAGTTGCCACTGGTGGAGGAGATACGAAAGGCCATGATGGCGCCATCGATTCTGGCACCACCAACCCAATCGTTGACCCAACTGGGCGAAGTTTTCAAACGGTGCAACCTTTATATCGGTGGAGACACAGGACCTACGCTGATTGCTTCTATGATGGGCGTCCCGGTGCTGATCATTTATGGACCCACAGATCCCTTTTTGTATGAGCCTGTTGGGAAACATACGAATGTTATGAAAGAGGTGGGCTGTAATCCTTGCAGAAAGAGATCCTGTAAGGAAATGACCTGTTTGGAGAAGATAACGGTAGAGAATGTTCTCGAAGCTGCACGGAACCTGTTGGCCGGTGGTGCACCCTACGGACACCACTCTACATGAAAGAACGCTTGAGTCGATCGATCGCTGTGGATCGTTGCACCGCATGACGTTCAAGGCAAGCCCTGCACCGCATGGTGTTCAGGGCAAGCAGATTGGCAAACATCGTTCTGCTTTTGAGGTACACCACCGGGTCGAAGGAAAGAGGGCAGAGGGGCGTGGTTAGAGCATCATGATTCGGATATTGATCGTCGGAGCGGGAAGGAGTCGAAACGGGATTGGAGAATATGTCGGTAAATATTTTCACAAAAACAAGGCCCAAGTTGTCGCCGTCCTCGGGACGACCCAAGAAACAAGTCTCCGGGCAGCATCTGCTCTTGAAAAATACGGGATCGTATCGACTCCTTACTCGAATTTCGATGACATGGTGGATCGAGAGAGTCCTGACGCCCTTGTGATCGCTTCACCCGCCTCGACGCACTATGACTATCTTGCCAGAGGTTTGGAATCGGGGCTACATATCTTCTGTGAGAAACCTTTTATTTGGAACGTGGCCGGACATCTGGAAAAGGCAGTGAGTCATGTGTTGAACAGGGCTCGTGAAAAACAGCTCACCCTGGCCATGAATTCCCAATTGCCGTTTGTCCTGAAGGATTATGAGAAACTGTGCGGGAAGCTGGAACTGAGAGAGTCCAATAGATTCTACGCGGCGATGTCACCCTACGCTTATGGCGCGGAGATGATTCCTGACGCAATGCCTCACGTGTTAAGCCTGCTCTATGCAGTCTTTGGAGAGGGAAAGGTGAGACATGTTAAGTTCGATTCCACGACTCCGAGGGACCTGAAGATCGAGTTCCAGTACGTGGGCTTATCCGGAATCTGTGAGACTCGGGTTGATCTGGCGAGTCAAGAGACACAGCCTAGGTTTCTTCGCCTTGGCTGGAACGGAAAGATTGTGGACCGGAGCGTCGATCTTGCGAACTACAACATCTATTTCAATTACGAAGGCCAAAGACTGAAGATTCAAGATCCCCTGGAGGCATCGGTGATCAATTTCATCGAGGCTGTGGAAAGGAAAGTGGAGCCCGTGATTGGAAGCCGCCACATCTTGAACAATACGGTTCTGTTGAAAGAGATTTTTGATCAGTATGGAAAGGCCTGAGGCAAGCATGGAGAATCCCGCTGCGAGGGAACATGATTTTGGCTCAAAACTGAGACAGGACTCAGTGGTGAAGAGGCTTCAGGACTACGTGTGCTGGCAGAGGAACGTGAGAACCCACCCTGAGGAGACACCCCCAGACTTCGGTCCCGTCTCCATCAACCTGGATCTGACGCAGGCCTGTAACTTCTCGTGCCCCTTCTGTGTGGATTCCTCGATCATCAACAGTGGCAAGTCATTCGACCTGAAGACGATCAAGGAGACCCTAGCGATCTTACAAGCCAAAGGCCTTCTATCGGTGATTCTCTTGGGAGGTGGAGAGCCAACCCTCCATAAGGATTTTGTGGCGGTTGTTCAAGACATAAAGAAGAGACAGCTCCAGGTTGGGATCGTGACCAACGGGACAAAGCTGGACCGAATTGCAGAGGTCGCGGGATTGTTAAACAAGAAGGATTGGATTCGGATTTCTCTCGATGCAGCCCGAGAAGAGACTTTTAAGGCGCTCCATCAACCGAAGACCAGGGTGACACTGAAGCGGATCTTAAGACAAGCACAAAAGATCAAACAGATAAATTCCCTGGTCTCCCTCGGATATTCCTTTGTCATCATCTGGAAAGGCGTCCAGTTCCAGGGGAAAGAACTACCGTCCAATCTTGATGAGATGTCCGAAGCGGTAACGCTGGCCAGGGAACACTCTTTCGATTATGTCTCGTTCAAACCGTGTCTCGTTCGCCTCGAAAGCTCCCAGAGGGAATCTCTCCTGGACCACGTCGATGAGAATCAGGAGAGGACTATCGTCGAAGCCATCAGAGTTCGTCTGGAGGAAGCCAAGAAGGCGGCGATGGGTCAGGTCAAGATTCTCGAGAGCCTTAATCTCAAGGCCATGCTAAATTACGAGACAGAGACCATTAAGAAGCAGCCACGACGATGCCACATGCAATTTTTCAGAACGGTGGTTACGCCCACGGGTATTTTTCACTGCCCTGCCTTTCGGGGCGTGGACAAGGGCAAGATAGCTGGAGAGGATGGGTACGCAAGCCAGTCAAGATTTGATGAGAGTTTGGTGCGAACCGGAGCATCGATCCAGACCTTCGATGCTGAAGAGGAATGTCAGGCGGTGGGCTGCTTCTACCACCCAACGAATTGGTGGCTCGAAGAGCTGATTCGGTCCGGCAAGGACATCCGTGAGATCGCCCACGTGGAGGATGACGATTTTTTCCTTTGATCGGATGACAGACGTTAGCAAGATATGTGTGCTCCACCTGAATCAGATTGGAGACCTGATCTTTTCCTTGCCCCTTCTCAAGGCATTGAGAGAGTTTTGTCCGAGGGCAGAAATCCATTCGGTGGTGAGGCCCCATCTGAGAGAATTATTGCTGGACTCTTCCTACGTCAACAGGGCCGTTGAAAGACAACGGGGAATCATGAATGACCTTCGTCTCCTCTCCGATATTCGGCGGACCCAATATGACCTCGTGATTTCTCTTTCCGATTCTCCGTCTTGCCTCATGATCGCCGGACTGAGTGGTGCCAAAGGGAGGGTTGGATTTAGACATTTCCCGTGGGACGCGGGACTCAATATGAAGGAAGTCCGGGAAGGTTACCACAGTTGGCACAATGATCTCAAGCTCCTAAAGAGATTAAATATCCCCGTGGCTCAGATGGATTATGTCGGGCTCTTCACTCTACGTGAACGGAAAGATACCGAAGGATCGATGGAATCCTGGTGGTCGAGGATCGGGGATCATTTTGTCGTCCTGGCCCCAGGGACCTCCGTACGAAGAGGAATGAAGGCCTGGGAAGAGAAGAAATTTGGAAAGTTAATTGTTCTTTTGAAAAAAACCTACGGTTTCACGTCGGTCTTGGTGGGTGATGGAAAAGATCGCGAGGGGAATGAGAGGGTCATCGAAGAGGCGAAACAGAGAGACAGAGATGGAGAGATGGATTCCATCGTCAATCTCGCTGGCAAAACCAATTTAGCGGACCTTTGCCAACTGCTGAAACGAGCGAGTCTTTTTGTCGGCGTCGATTCAGGGATCATGCACCTCGCCTCCTCATTAGACATCCCTGTGGTAGGGATTTTCGGGCCCACTGACCCTTCCCAGGTGGGGCCTCAGAATAAGAGAAGTGTTGTGGTTCAACAGAAGGAGATGGAGTGTGTCCCTTGTGACCTGAAGGGATGTAAGGAAAGAAGGTGCCTGACAGGACTGGACGTGCAAGAGGTTTTTGACGCCTGTAAGCAACTGTTGGTTAACACGCCAGTTGCATTGGACGGACCCGCCAGGAACACTTCCAAAGCCTTGTAACGCGGTTCTTATTGAGATGGAATGGGTCAAACATCAGTTACTGGGTGACGTAACCATCCATGGAGATCGACCTGCTCCGTCCTCGCGTTTCAAGGGCGCAACTTCACAGGTGCAGTTAATTGACCTATGGATTTTGACGGACGATGGTTTGTCAGGGGTTTTGGGGACGTTCTCTGCCATAGGATGCGCCACTGAACCGCTGCGGGTGAGCAGGTCAACCTCCATGGAGTCGAGGTGTAGCGTCAAGCAATTGACGGGTTATTCGGCAATAGGTCCCGTATGCAACATCAAAAAGTTAATAAGGAGAGGGGATGGGGGAAACAGACG
>Ga0105106_10001420_pt1 | contig 17301 bp, 18 predicted proteins | sample PPLLaktember2015_5_FD_79109 | JGI IMG/M metagenome (GOLD analysis project Ga0105106, IMG submission 79109) | Freshwater sediment microbial communities from Prairie Pothole Lake near Jamestown, North Dakota, USA - PPLs Lake P8 Core (1) Depth... | ecosystem: Environmental > Aquatic > Freshwater >...
GCTTGTCTAAAAAACAAGTCGAAGCTGTCACTATTGCCGCTGCCTCTGCTTTTGGTATCTTGGTTTGTGGCAATGTCCGATCTTTTGTCTGAACCTCAGAATTTGGGTCTTGACACCTTTTCGGCAGGCATGGTAGACTCGTTCCGTTCTAACGAAATTCTAATGTAAGGACACTCTATACATGGTTAAGACCTTTGAACACATCTCCTCTCCCCGCATCTACGCCGTTGGCGGTGGTGATGCCTATTCCTTCTCGGAGTGCGCCTGTTAACCGGTAAGTCAATTCTCTAGCAGAATTTTAGCCACGGGTGCTCTCCAGACCCGTGGCTTTTTTATGCCTGAGATCGATCCAGGCCGCGGGTCCCACCCGTGGCCTGTTGTTTTTGGAGGTTATAAGATGGAAAACGCAATTCTTGTACAGGAAGCCTATAAGAAGTTCGGCAAGGCGGAGCCGGGTTTTTGGGCGCGCATGCCCTGGAGAGGATCCAAAAAGAACAAAAACGGGCGTGAAGGTAACACTAACGGGCATGCCAACGTCGGGCATGGCGAAAAAGAGGCAAAGTCCCTGGTGGTGGCAGTCGACCGGGTTTCCTTCCATGTGCGCCAGGGCGAAATCTTTGGCGTGCTGGGTCCTAATGGCTCGGGGAAATCAACGCTGATTCGCTTGATCGCCACCCTGCTGCTGCCGGATGAAGGCACCATCCAGGTATTCGGTTACGATGTGGTGCGCCAGGCAATGGATGTGCAGCGCTTGATCAACCGGGTATCGGTAGAGGCCAGCTTCTTCAAGAAGCTATCGCCCATGGAGAACCTGATGTATGGAGCGCGCCTCTATGGACTGGAAGGGAAGGAAATACGACAAAGGGTGATCGAGATTTTAACCCGGCTTGGCCTGGAAGAGCGCTCGATTTACAAACCGATGGAAGAGATGTCACGCGGCATGCAGCAAAAAGTTGCCATTGCGCGTGCACTGCTTTCGCGGCCGCGCCTGCTGCTGCTGGATGAGCCTACCACCGGCCTGGATCCACGATCCAAGCGGGAGGTGCAAGCTGTGGTGCGAGAGCTGAACCAGACAGAAGGCACGACCATCTTGCTTACCACACACGATATGTTGGAAGCAGAAATCCTGTGCGACCGTATCGCCATCATCGATGGAGGTAAGATCGTTGCGCTGGATGCGCCAGCGGCTCTCAAGCGCTTGATCCCGCAGAATGGTCACGAGCCAACGCTTGAGGACGTTTTCCTGGCACTGACTGGTAAGAAATTGATCAAAGAAGAAGACGAAGAATAACGGAGAGGATGATCATGGATTTTCAACATTCCCTGTACGAAGCCGAGCGCATTTGCCTGGCGCCTATCGACCACGAGAAAGACCCCGAAATTGTCTCGCGCTGGACGCATGACGCTGAATACCTGCGCATGCTGGAAATGGAAGCGGCGAGACCACTCTCTCCGGCTCAGGTGAAGAAAAAGCTCGAGAGCATCGAAAAGGAAATGGACGAGCACAAGAACCAGTTTCACTTCACTGTGCGTATGCGCTCTGACGACCGGTTGATCGGCTTTGCGCAGGTGAGCTGGATCGAATGGACGCACGGCAGCGGTTGGATCAAGATGGGTATCGGCGCGAAAGAAGACCGGCGATGCGGTTATGGCACAGAGGTCCTGGGTCTGCTTTTGCGCTTTGCCTTCGATGAGCTGAATTTGTACCGGTTATCTGCCCTGGTGCCGGAATACAACGAAGGAGCATTGCGCTTGCTGAAAAAAGCCAATTTTACGGAGGAAGTGCGCCGCCGGCAAGCCTTGCAGCGCTTCGGGCGCTGCTGGGATTTGCTGAATCTGGGTCTGCTGCGGGATGAATGGAGATCGAAATGATCGGGACGAATATTTTCCAGGATCAGAAGGTGCGCCTGTGTGCAGATGACCCCGAAACTCTGGCGCAAGCCTTCAGCCGTTGGGAACGCAACGACGAGCTGTGGTTGATGTTAGACAGCGACCCAGTGGTGATGTGGTCAGCCAAGAAGATCAAGGAATGGAACGAAAAGGGAGAGATTGAGAACCCGCCCAAGGAGGCTTTTTTCACGATCCATGCCCTGCCGGAGGATAAATTGATCGGCTTTGTCAGCCTGAACAGCATCCTCTGGAACCAGGGCGATTGTTGGGTGGCGATTGGTCTGGGCGAGCGAGATTACTGGGGCAAAGGCTACGGCACGGAAGCGATGAATCTAACCTTACAGTATGCCTTCAGCGAGCTCAACTTGCGCAGGGTAACCCTGGGTGTTTTTGAATACAACCAGCGCGCCGTTCACTCCTATGAAAAGGCAGGTTTTCGCCTGGAAGGGCGGATGCGCGGTATGCTGCAGCGCCAGGGACGTCGTTATGACCTGCTATTCATGGGCATCTTGCAGGATGAATGGAAACAGCTTCAATCACAGGCTCCAGCCTGAGAACAATTCAGGGTATACAGAAGATGGAACAAGATCTATTTCGAGGTGAGTTGGTGCGCCTGGTGGCCGAAGATACCGATAGTATGGTCAAGGCGTTCTCCCATTGGTCACGCAATTCAGAATTTACCCGGCTTGCGGGAAGCCAACCGGCAATTCCGCATTCTGCCAGGGCCACCCGCAAATGGATCGAGGAGAATGCGGAGCCGATTAAGGTGGATAACTACGCTTTTTCGATTCGCACCCTAGCAGATGACCGTTTGCTCGGCGACATTGGCCTGGATGGTGTGCATTGGTCCCACCGGGAATCCTTCGTGGGTATCGGGATTGGCGATAGCGAGGCGTGGGGCAAGGGTTATGGCACAGATGCCATGCGCATTATCCTGCGCTACGCCTTCGAAGAGCTGAACTTGCGGCGGGTGTCGCTCAACGTGTTTGAATACAATCCGCGCGCCATTCGCTCCTACGAAAAGGCCGGTTTCAAACACGAAGGACGCATGCGCGGCTACTTGAACCGCGAGGGGCGCCGCTGGGACGTGATTTTTATGGGTATCTTGCAAGAAGAATGGAGGAACCATGATGACCACATTGCAACATGAATTTCGGGCGACGTATGCCTTTGTTGAGCGCAATGCCAACCTAGTCAAGCGTTACTGGACCTGGGAGCTGGTGTGGATGACTTATTCGATTGCTAACAGTCTTTCGGTCTCTTTCATCGGCCTGGGTATGGAACGCATTGGCGGTGGGCAAAATGTGGACGGTCGCTATCTGGTGCTTTATCTGGTGATTGGCACCCTGGTGTGGCGTTATCTTTCCCTGATCTTCTACTGGATCACGGAGGTAATCAGCATCGAGCGTTGGGAAGGCACGATCGAATACACCCTCATGGCGCCTATCCACCGCCTGACCCACATGGCGGGGCAGACTTTCTTTGCGGTGGTGTACAGCCTGCTGTTCACTGCCGTGATCTTGCTGGTGACGGTGCAGCTCTTTCACATCGATTTGAGCCAGGCCAACTTGTTCGGCGGCACGCTCATGCTGATCGCTGGCAGCCTGTCGTTCATCGGCGTGGGTGTGATGGGATCGATCCTGCCGTTGCTCTTTCCGGAGCGCGGCGCCCAGATGACGCACGTCATCATCGCCTTGCTGCTGCTGGTCTCCGGAGTGTACTATCCGATCGAGGTCCTGCCGCAGGCTTTGCAGAAGATGGCGGTGTTCAGCCCGGCGACTTACGTGCTGGATGGGACGCGCCGCGCTCTTCTGGAGGGTTTACCAACCTTACAATTGTGGCCTTATATCTGGCCGACCTTGATCATGGGTGTGATTGCCATTCCGAGCGGCTTGTGGGTATTCCAGCAGGCTGAGCGCTATGCCAAGCGCACCGGAAAGCTTCACCGCAACGGTTAAGAGAGAAGAACCTACCGGTAAGGATTTGAAGGAGAAATGATGATGGACGGCACAGTGCAAATTCAATTCAAGCAACGCCCAGCAAAGCCCGCTGACCTGGACAACGTGGTCGAGATGCTGAATGACGTGTATCGCGACCTGGTGGGTGTGCAAGAGATGTTCAATCCGCAAGAATTTGAGGTGGACTGGAAGCTGCCAGGCTTTAACCTGGATAGCGATTCACTCCTGGTGACCACAGCGCAGGGAGAGATTGCAGGGTATCTCGAGGTATGGGACCTGCTCAACCCTTCGGTACGGGTGAACTTTTGGGGTCATACCCATCCCCATTTCCTGGGTCAGGGTGTGGGCGCCCAGATCTTGGAGTTTACTGAGAAGCGCGCTGCCAAAGCGGTCCAGCGCGCTCCTGAAGAAGCGCGGGTGGTTTTACAAACGTATGTACTCAGCAGCAATACGGCTGCGAGTGAGCTGCTGGAACAGAACGGCTTCCAGTTGATCCGGCACGCACTGCGTATGGTGATCGAGCTCAACGGCGCGCCGCCCAAAATCGATATGCCGGAGGGGATCCGGATCCGCGCCTTCCAGCGCGGGCAGGATGATGTCCAGATGGTGCAGGCTGTGCGCGATTCCTTCAAAGATCACTGGGGTTATGTTGAAGTGCCTTTTGAAGAGGAATTCCAGCGCTGGCAGCACCGTATGGATAACGATCCGGAGTTCGACCCGTCGTTGTGGTTCCTGGCAATAGATGGCGACCAGGTGGTGGGCACATCGCTGTGCCGTTACAAGGTCGATGATGACCCCGAGATGAGCTGGGTGAGCACCCTGGGCGTGTGCCGTCCCTGGCGCAGGCGAGGAGTGGGCCTGGCGCTCTTGCAACATTCGTTTGCCGAGTTTTATACACGCGGCCGGCGAAAGGTGGGCCTGGGGGTGGATGCCCTCAGCCTGACCGGCGCCACACGGCTGTACGAGAGAGCTGGCATGCACTCCGATCCGACAAGGACGCACAGCTTATATGAGAAAGAGCTGCGTCCAGGCGTGGAAATTTCCACACAAAGCGCGTAAGATAAAAGCGACGCCACGCTCAGCGTGACGTCGAGGGCATCCCCAAGGATGTCGGTAGATTTTTTCAATGAAATGAGTTGGAGCGTTTTGGAGCAAAGAATGCGACGACCACGTCGATACCGCTCATTGCAAGACCTGGCGCGCATGCGCGCCCTGCTCATGGCTGGCAGGCGGGCTGCCAAGGGCAGTTATTACGTGCATATTGGCGACCTGAACTGGTGGCTTTTCTATAGCGAGAAGCCAGCCGATTTGCTGTGGCATGTCTACTTGTGGGAGCAGGGTGATCAGCTGGCAGGTTGGGCGCTGCTATCCCTGCAATGGCGCACTTTCGACGTGTTTGTGCATCCCGCGTTGCGCGGCAGCGCCCAGGCGATAGAGATGTATGCCTGGGCGCAGGCGCGGCTAACCAGCGTGGTGCGCGACCTGGGAGGCCAGGATATCCGCACGATGTGGATCGATGAACAAGATCAGGCAGTCGGTGAAATGCTCCTGGAGCAGGGTTTTGCCCCTGAAGAGGGCGCCATGCTGGTGATGGAGCGCTCGTTGGCGCAACGCCTGCCCAGCTTTTCTGCGCCGCAAGGCTATGACGTGCGCAACGTTGCCGGTGAGGATGAAGCGGCTGCGCGCGCCCAGCCCTCTCACGCGGCCTTCAAGTCGAGCTGGGAAATCGAACGGTACATTCGGCGCTACCGTAATTTCATGCGCGCCCCGGTCTACATGCCTGATCTCGATCTGGTCACGATTGCTCCGGATGGACGGCACGCCTCGTTTTGCCTGTGCTGGCCCGATCCTGTGAACAAAATCGGCCTGTTCGAGCCGGTGGGCACCCATCCGCAATACCAGCGCCTGGGCTTGGGCCGGGCGGTGATGGGCGAGGGGCTGCGTCGCCTGCAGGCGCGCGGCATGACCCATGCCATGGTGTGCGCCGAGATGGATAATCCTGCAGCGCAAGCTTTGTATGCATCAGCTGGCTTTGAGACGATAGGGCGCTTGTTGACCTACGTAAAACCGATTTGAAAAGGGCGAAAAATGTCCAATAAAGCCATGTCTGCGCCAGAAATCGCAACCACCACACCGCAAACAGCTAGCCGCACTCCGCTGTTGAATGCTACGCTGATGCTGTTCATGGCAGCCATGGTGCTGGCTAACATCTCCGGGCACATGTACGAGCCCCTGCTGCCTCTGTATCTGAAAAGCCTGAACGCCAATGTGGTGCAGGTGGGCTTGTTTTTCACGCTTTCACGGATTGTTCCCCTCACTCTGCAAATCCTGGGAGGCTGGATTTCCGATTCGCTCGGCAGGCTGCGCAGCATCGCCCTTGGGAGCGTAGCGGGAGCGGTTTCATACGTGGGGCTGATCCTGGCGCCTACCTGGCACTGGGTGCTGGTGGGCGAAGGCATGGCGGCGATGACCCGCTCGCTGGTGGGGCCTAGCTTTGGGGCCTTCATCGCCGAACAATCCAGCGAGGGAAACCGGGCGCGGGTCTATGGAATCACTGAGATGATCTTTATGGTGGTGGCGGTGATTGGCCCGCCCTTAGGGGGATGGCTGGCGGATACCTACGGTTTCAAATTCATGCTGCTGTGCGCGGGGATCTTGTATTTGCTGGCAACCATTCTCCGGGTGGGAATGGCGCGCACGGCTGCCCGTGGTCAGGAAGCCAACCCGCAGAAGCTGACGCTGTCCAGCCTACGTTCGAACCTGGGATTGATGACTGGTATGGTGCTGGCGGGCGGGTTGATCACCTGGATTTTGCTAACAGATGGGGTGCGAGATGTGGCTTATTCGCTGTCTTTCAATTTGCTGCCGTTATACCTGGATGAGATCGGCGGGCTCTCGATCCAGCAGATAGGATGGCTGGAATCGATCTTCGGCATTTTTATGATGCTGGTGACCGTGCCAGCGGGATCGTTAGCAGATAAACGCGGCGAGCGTCTGGGGATTATCCTTGGCTTTGCCTTGCAGTTTGCAGCGCTGATCACTTTCATACGGGTAAGCGGCTTTTGGGGCTTTGCATCGGCCTGGGCTTTGCTGGGGCTGGGGGTGGGCATGATGTCGCCTGCGTACCAGTCGCTGATCAGCAAGGCTGTGCCTCAGAAAGTGCGCGGCACGGCCTTTGGCCTGTTTAACACCAGCCTGGGCCTGGTCTCGCTGCCGGCTCCAGCCTTAGGCGCCCAGCTCTGGCAGCGATTGGGTCCGCGCGTTCCGTTCTCGATCACAGCCTGGGCGGCGTTGATCGCCATTCTCCCAGTGTGGCTGAAGTTCAGGCTGCCTGCGATTAAGGAAGAGGAGTAGCCGACTAGGCAAGTGAGGAGAGATAGATGGTTATGGATACAATGGTCGACACGATTGAGATGTCCAACGCACCGGAGATTCCTGGCTTACGTTTCCGGCACTTCCAAGGATCAGACGATTATCCCAGGATGCTGGCAGTCATCCAGGCAAGCAAGGATTACGATCGAGTTGAGCGCAACGACACGCTGGAGGATATCCAAAGAAATTACGCCCACCTGGTGAACAGTGATCCGTATCAGGATATGGTGATGATCGAGGTGGACAGCGAGATGATCGGCTATAGCCGCGTAGAATGGTCTATTCAGGATGAGAAGGCATGGGTGGGATCGCAGCTGGCTTTCTTGCGACCGGAATGGCGGCAGCGCGCCATCGGTACAGCCCTGCTTCGGTCTAACGAGAGGCACCTGCGCAGGATGGCTACGCGATTGCAGGCAGAAGGTGTCCTTCAACAAGGGCTGCCGCGGTTTTCCGATGTGATCATTTTTGACACCGAAACAGGCAAGGAAATCCTGTTCCGACAGCAAGGCTACACGGCAGAGCGGCACGAGTTCTTGATGGTACGCCCTGACCTGGAGAATATCCCCGAAGCGCCTCTGCCCGATGGTTTGGAAGTGCGCCTGGTGCTGCCAGAGCATTACCGCGCCATTTGGGAAGCGGGCGCGGAGGCTTTCCGCGATCACTGGGGATATGCGCCGCCCAAAGAAGAGCACTACCAGAACTGGCTGGAGGACCGCAATTTCCAACCGGATTTGTGGCGAGTCGGTTGGGATGGTGACCAGGTGGCAGGCATGGTGCAGAGCTTTATCAATGCTGAGGAAAACGTAGAATACCAGCGCAAACGCGGCTGGACGGAAGGAATTTGTGTGCGGCGCTCCTGGCGCCGGCGCGGCCTGGCGCGCGCCTTGTTGGTGCAGAGCCTGCATGCGATCAAAGAGCGCGGGATGCTCGAAGCCGCATTAACCGTGGACACCCAGAATCTGAGCGGGGCGCTGCGTTTATATGAGAGCGTAGGTTTCCACCCGGTAAGGCGCTTTTCTTTTTATCGAAAGCAGCTGGAGGGAGAATCACCGCCGAGAGATGCGGAGAGCGCTGAAAAGCCGGAAGCAGGTGAATGATGGTAAACTTTGGTATCCATGAAGAAACAGGGTAGAGAAGATATGCAAATTCGCGCGGTGATTTTTGATATGGGGGGGGTCATCAATCGTTCGATGGATGAGACCCCGCGCCAGATGCTGGCGGAGCACCTGGGAATACCAGCTGACGCCTTGTACAAACTGGTCTTCGATAGCGAATCGGCAGCGCGGGCAACGGTTGGCGAGATGAGCGCTGATGAACACTGGCAGGTTGTGACGACGGCCCTGGGTCTACCCTTGAGCGAGATGAGCAGCCTGCAGGCGCAATTTTGGCTGGGCGACCGGGTGGATGATGAACTGGTAGATTATCTGCGTTCGTTGCGCGGGCGCTACAAGACGGCTTTGTTATCCAATGCATGGGACGACCTGCGCCAGGTGCTGGAAGAAAGATGGAAGATTGCGGATGTATTCGATGTGCTGGCCATCTCAGCCGAAGTGGGTCTGGCGAAGCCGGACGCGCGCATCTTCCAACTGGTGTTGGAACGCCTGGCTATGCTGCCTGAAGAAACGGTCTTCGTTGATGACTTCAAGCACAACGTGGAAGCCGCCCAGGCGCTGGGCATCCACACGGTGCATTTCCGCTCCTCCGAGCAGGCGCGGGAGGAACTGGAGCAGCTTTTGAATGGCCGCGTTTGATCTATCGCTGACATTATCTGAAGCCAGCGCGCTGGTTGCCAGCCGGCAGATTTCTCCGGTGGAGCTTACCAGCGCCTTTTTAGAGCGCTGCGCCAAACTTCAACCAGCGCTCAATTGTTTTATCAGCCTGGATGGCGACCATGCACTGCAGGATGCGCGGCAAGCTGAGCAGGAAATTGGGCAAGGGCAAATCCGCAGCGCGTTGCATGGCTTACCTCTGGCACTCAAAGATTTGTTCGAAACCAAGGGGATGCTAACCACGCATGGCTCGCGCTTCTTTGCTGATTACGTGCCCGCCGGTGATGGAGAGGTGGTAAACCGGCTGAAAGCGGCTGGGAGCGTGGTCCTGGGTAAAACCAACATGCACGAGATCGCCCTGGGGGTTACGAATGTCAATCCGCATTACGGCGCCTGCCATAACCCGTGGAACCTGGAACGCATCAGCGGCGGATCCTCAGGGGGTTCTGCAACAGCGCTGGCAGCAGACCTTTGCCTGGGTGCGCTGGGCAGCGACACGGGCGGATCGATCCGTATTCCAGCCGGCTTGTGCGGCGTGGTTGGCCTTAAACCCACCCGCGGGCGGGTGAGCCTGCGGGGGGTGCTACCTTTGAGCTGGAATTTGGACCACGCTGGACCGATGGCGCGCAGCGTGCGCGATGTGGCAGTTCTGTTGCAGGCTATTGCAGGCTACGATCCCCTGGATCCTTATTCTGTGAACATGCCGGTGGATAATTACCTTACCGGGTTGCAGGCAGGCGTGCGCGGCTGGCGCATCGCGCTGGCTTCCGATGAATTCATTGCTCGGGCAGATGGCGCAATCCTGGAGGCTGTGCAGCAAGCAGCCCAGGTGTTCGAGCATTTGGGCGCACAAATGACTGAAGTCGATTTGCCGGAGGGATATCAGGCGGCGCAAACAAACGGCTTCCTGGTCACCAGTGATGGCGCAGCGTACCACAAAGATCGCCTGGAAACGCGCCCTCAGGATTTTGGTGAGGATGTTTTGAAGAGGTTGAAGTCAGGAGCGGCGCGCAGCGCAATCGATTATAGCCTGCTGCGCCACGAGCAAAGACGGATCACCCATGTGTATCACCGGTTTTTCGAGCCCTATGATCTCTTGCTGCTGCCTACCACGCCGGTGAGCGCGCCATTCATCAGCGGGCCGGATGCCATCGAGCAGGCGGGATTGCTGACGCGCTTCACTGCGCCCTTTAACCTGACCGGTTTACCTGCGCTCTCTCTCCCTTGCGGATTTACTGCTGAAGGGCTGCCGCTGGGATTGCAGATTGTGGCGCCGGCTTGGGGTGAGGCCAGCCTGCTGCGTGCAGCCAATGCTTACGAGCAAGCCACTACCTGGCTGCAGCGCAAGCCAGACCTCTGATCCCTCAACATGAAAAAGCTGGACGCATACAAAACCTACCTGTTCATGCAGAGCGCCACAGCTATGATCTTCGGCGTGATCTTTACAGTTAACATGGTCTATCAGGTTTCGGTTGCGCACCTGGAACCGCTTCAACTCGTGCTGGTAGGCACCATGCTGGAGCTGACTATTTTTATCCTCGAAGTGCCTACTGGGGTAGTCGCGGATGTGTACAGCCGGCGCTTATCGGTGATCGTTGGTTATTTTTTGATTGGCCTGGGGTTCTTGCTGGAGGGATCAATCCCGGTGTTTGCAGCCATCGCGATGGGGCAGATGCTGTGGGGACTGGGCTACACCTTTACCAGCGGCGCTACCCAGGCCTGGATCAGCGACGAGATTGGAGAGCAGGCCGCTGGTCAGGCATTTTTACGCGGCAGCCAGGCGGGTCAGGTGGGGGCATTGATCGGCATCGTGATCAGCGTGCTGTTGGGCAGTATCCGGGTCAATATTCCGATCCTGGTGGGTGGGGGATTGTACCTGGTGCTGGGGCTGATCATGGTGATTTTCATGCCAGAACACGGGTTCAAGCCCACCCCACGCGGCGAGCGCAACTCGTGGCAAAGTATGGGCCACACACTGCGCGGTGGTTTAAAGATGGTGCGAGTGCGCCCGGCGCTGGTCACGATCCTGGCAATTGGCCTGTTTTATGGTTTGTATAGCGAGGGTTACGACCGTCTATGGACCAAGCACTTGTTGGATCGCTTTAGCCTGCCCACCCTGGGTGGGTTTAGCCCGATAACCTGGTTCGGCGTGATCAACGCGGTGGGAATTTTGTTCTCCACCGCAGCGACTGAGTGGGTCCGGCGCCGCCTGGATACCACCAGCCATGCAGGGGTAGCGCGGGTTCTGATGCTGACCACCGCAGGATTGATCTTTGGGCTGCTATGCTATGTCTGGGCAGGCAGTTTTGGCCTGGCATTGGCGATGATCTGGCTGGTGGATGCAACCCGCAATGTGATTGGTCCGGTATACACTACCTGGGTGAACCAAAGACTGGATCCGAGCGTGCGTGCGACCGTGCTCTCGATGAGCAGCCAGGTGGATGCCATCGGTCAGATCGGCGGCGGCCCGCTGGTGGGTGTGATCGGGAATCTGGTATCTGTGCGGGCAGCGATGACGGTCTCCAGCCTGCTGCTCACGCCCATCCTGGCGTTGTACGCACGCACGTTGCGCGTACCTCCGGAGGCGGAGGCGCCTTCGCCTGCCGACTGAGCTAAGCCTGAACCGGACTGGCAGGTGTGTCTGCCTGGCGCCAATAGGCGATGAACAAAAGGACCATCACACTGACCACAAAACCCAACATACCGCCAGCGATCATATTGATCAATTTGCGCGGACCGACAGGCTCTTGCGGCGCCACCGCCTGGCTGGCGATTTGAACGCCAAATGCTGATATCTGTGAAGAGATGCGTGTTTCTGCATATTTGTTGGCAAGCGTTGTATAGACCGTTTCTGCCAACTGGTGATCTTGGTTCAGTCTTTCCAGTTGGGTGTTGATCTCAGAAATACGCTGCTGCAAATCGAGGATTTGGGCTTCCAACGGACTCAACTGGGATTCGATCACCCCATTGCGGTTCTCTATGGTATTCACCAGCTCATCCAGAAAACGGATACCTTCCGCGTTCGTTTTGGTTACCACAGTTTGCAACCCGCCGACCTGCAGTTGGATTGTGCCAGATTGGGCATTGAAGGCCTGAAGCTGTAAAAGCAAGGCTGTCAGGTCATCGCCTGTGGTGATGATCTGGTCAGCAGCCAGGGTTGCCATTTGAGAACGCAAGCCACCGATGTTCTGCTCAATCATCGTCAGCCGCGTCCGTTCATCTAAAAGCAGGCTGTAGTTTCTCTGGATGGAAGCCAACTGTGCATTCAATGCAGGCACCTGATTGCTGCCCTGGAAATCCACCAGGGCTTGCTGGGCAGCATCGCGCTGCCTTGTGGCTGAGGCTAACTCGGTTTCGAACACTTTCACCTGATCGGTGCTTTCGCCGTAGAGCGTGACCACATCTTCATAGAAGAACTGCGTCCATAAATTGGCCAGGTCCGCTGCCAGTTCCGGGTCCTGGTTGGAAACGATCAATTCAATCAGATTGGGATCGCCCTGCGACTCGACTTCCAGAAACCCTCGAAGCTGTTCGATGGTGATGGGTTTATCAAATGCTGCCAGGATGGCTGGATCTTCCAACAGCTTCCCCATGGTCTTGTCGGATAACGCCAGGTCGGGCAGGGCAGTGTAGTAGCGCGTGTTCAGATCCATGTTGGTTTCCAGCCGCGGATCCAGGTTCAGTGTGTACAGCGGCGGACGCACAATGAGGAGGGCGGAAGCTTCAAATTGAGGTGAAAGGACAAAAAAACTAATGACAGCCGCGATCGCCGCGCCCCCCAGCGAAAATACCACAATCCAGTACCAATTCTTCAACAGGATGAGGATGTACTGGCGCAGATCGATTTCATCGTCCATGCAATGTGCTCCTTCAGTTTTGCACCTGTCTAGAGATCCAAGATAACGGTATATGTGGCGGCGCAACGCGCCGCCACATGATTCCGACTGTCCTGAATTCATCAAGCAGATGCTTAGAGGCTATCTCAAAAACAAGAAGGGATTGGGGTGTGTGCGGCGGCTTTGCTACCGCATACAACCCAAATTACCATTTTTGAGATGAGTTCTAATCAACCGAATTGTAACATGTAATATTGGGATGTGAGGGGCCGGGCTGGAGCCCGAGATGTCAGAGAAATCGCCAATCACCTGGGATGTGCGTTTGTGGTAGACTTGCCAGGTTGGCACTCACCGATGTAGGAGCAGGATCATGAAGCAGGAAACGTTAAGGGACAATCGGATTATTCGGGATATGGGTGATGGCCTGGTACTCCGTCATTCCACTTCCAGGGACGCGCAAGCACTGGCAGATTTCAACGCCAAAGTACACAGCGATGATGGGCCTGAAATGCCGGATGAGAAGGTGGCGGCCTGGACCTACGATTTATTGACACGCCCGCACCCCACCTTCAGCGTAGGGGATTTCACCATTGTCGAGGATACGAAGAGCGGGCAGATCGTCTCCAGTATGAACCTGATCTCGCAGACCTGGGCTTACGCGGGGATTCCCTTCAAAGTCGGGCGCCCGGAACTGGTTGGCACCCTGCCGGAATATCGCAATCGAGGCCTGGTGCGAGAGCAATTTGAGGTGATCCACCAATGGAGCGCCAGCCGGGGTGAGGTGGTTCAGGCCATCACGGGCATCCCCTATTACTACCGGCAGTTTGGCTACGAGATGGCTATCAACCTGGGCGGAGGTCGCATGGGTTACGCAGTGAACGTACCCAAGCTCAAGGCGGACGAGCAAGAGGCGTTTTTGTTGCGCCCGGCGAAGGAGAGCGACCTGGAATTCATCGATCACGTATACCAGCTGAGCAGCCAACGCTATCTGGTGAGCTGCGCGTGGGATCAGGGGCTTTGGCGCTATGAGCTGCTGGGGAAGAGCCCGCTGAATGTAAACCGCTATGAGCTGCGCATCATCCAGGACCAGCGTGGGCAGCGAGTGGGATTCCTGGCGCACCCATTCCACAATTGGACCTCGGGAGCCAGCCTGGTGGCAATGGCTTACGAACTGGCGCCAGGGATTTCATGGGCAGCCGTGACACCCAGCGTGGTACGCTACCTGAAGGTTACCGGGGAGGCCAATGCCGCCCATCAAGGAAAAGAACCCTGGGGAGCGTTCGGTTTCTTCTTGGGCGAGAAGCACCCTGTGTACGAGGTGATGCAGGATCGCTTGCCGCGCGTGCGCAAGCCCTACGCCTGGTATGTGCGTGTACCCGATCTGCCAGGGTTTATTCTCCGGCTGAAACCGGTATTGGAAAACCGCCTGGCAAATTCACCCATGGTGGGTCACACGGGCGAATTGCGCCTGAGCTTTTATCGGTCCGGGCTGCGATTTGTCTTCGATAGTGGCAGCTTGATGGAAATCGAAGAATGGACGCCTACTCCCGTAGGGCATTCTGGCGAAGCAGCCTTTACAGGACTGACCTTCCTGCAGATTTTGTTCGGTTACCGCTCATTGGATGAGCTGAATGCGGCTTTCGTAGATTGCTGGTGGGATAATGACGATGTGCATTGCCTGCTGAATACTCTTTTTCCAAAGCAGGTATCCGATATTTGGGCGGTGGCGTGAGCGCTATCACATTGGGAGTGCTCTCCGATACGCACATCCCCGACCGCGCCTGCAACCTGGACCGGCGCATCCTTGAAATTTTCCGCCAGGCGCAAGTCGCAGCGATCATGCATGCCGGGGATGTCTCAACTCCGGCAGTGCTGGTTGAATTAAATACCCTGGCGCCGGTGCACGCCGTGAGGGGCAACCGAGATTGGCTGGCACTCAGCCACCTGCCGATGTATACCCGCCTGGTTTTCGATGGGGTAGTTATCGGGCTTACCCACGGGCATGGGCGCTGGTGGGAATACATGCGAGATCGCGCGGATTACTTACTACGCGGTTACCGGCTAGAGCTATTTCAGCCGCGCCTGCTGACAGCCTTCCCGGATGCACACGTCATGGTTTTCGGGCACACACATCGTACCCTCAACCATTGGGTGGATCACAAGCTGATCTTCAATCCCGGGTCGGCACACTTTCCGGATGGTAAAAGCGAGGCCCCCAGCGTAGGCTTGCTGCATATCCGCGCCGGAGGCCAGGTCGAGGCTGAGATTATCTACTTGAGGTGAGGGTTAAACCTTCACCGGCACATCCGTAAAGACCGGAACATTCCAATGGCGGTACTTGGGTATCCGCCCACGCACGGCGTCATCGAAGAGCTGGCGCAATCGGGAGGTTACCGGTCCCATGCTGCCTGAACCAACCGGGCGATGGTCGACGCGCGTGACAGCGGTCACCTGGGCGGCAGTGCCCGTCATGAATAACTCGTCGCACAGGTACACCTCGGTACGATCCATCGGACGTTCAATAACCGGTAACCCCAATTCCTGACGTGCCAGCTCCATGACCGTATTACGGGTGATGCCCTCCAGGATATTCTCGGTGATGGGAGGGGTGATCAGGGCGCCTTTCCGCAGCATGAAAACATTCATGGCGCTGCCTTCAGAGACGTGACCGTCCTGGGTGAGCACCAGGGCTTCATCGAAACCGGCCCGTACGGCGTCGGTCTTGACGAAAGCAGAGTTGGCATAAGCGCCGCTGATCTTGCCGCGCGCCGGGATCGCGTTGTCATCCACGCGCCGCCAGGAGGAGACGGTGACGTGGGCATTGGTATCGTTGGTTACGTAGCGTTGAAAGGGGATCGCCACGATTGAGACCTCATCGTGCAAATCATGCAGCTTGACGCCGATGATTTCATCAGCCTTGAATGCCAATGGGCGCAGATACACATCGCAGTGGTGCCCGTCAGCGCGCAGCAACTCAAGCGCCGCTTTCGTCAGGCTTTCCGGTGTATGGCCCAAATCCATGCACAGTAGTTTCGAGGAATTCAGAAACCGCTCAAAATGATCGAGAGGGCGAAACAGGAAGAGCTGTTCTTCAGCGCTGTTCCAGTATCCGCGCAAACCGGCGAAGACCGCAGTGCCATAATTCAAGGCGTGGGTCAGCACGCCTATTTTTGCCTCGGAATACGGAATGATGGCGCCTTTGAAATATGCATGTATTGGAAGATCCATGGGCTGCTCCCGTTTATGAAAACCATCCTGGTAGTTGGGCTTGACAAAGTCGATTATAACATTTCCGCGATGATCTGATTTTGTGATCGAGGAGCCCGGGGGTTTCTCTTTTGTAAAGTTGGGAGTATACTAACCTGCGACCCGGGGTTAATTCGTAATTCCCTCGCAATCCAGGAGGTCCCGAAATGAAACGCGCAGTCAGTATCAGCATTGGCACATCCAAACGAGATAAGGTGGTTGAGGTGGAATTGCTGGGGGAAACGGTGCGAATTGAGCGTATTGGCACCGATGGCGATATGGAGAAAGCCGCCCGGCTTTACCAGGAGCTGGATGGCAAAGTTGAAGCCTTTGGTGTGGGGGGCGCTGACCTGGGAGTGCTGGTGGGTGACAAGCTATATCCGCTCTACAACGTCCAAAAAATGGTGCGTTTCATCCAAAAAACGCCGGTAGTGGACGGCGCTGGCTTGAAAAATACCCTGGAAAACCGCCTGGCAACTGTCATCGATGCTCAAATTGGTGATTACATTGCCAAACAGGGAAGGAAGGCTCTAGTCGTGGTTGGGGCAGACCGCTGGGGACTTTCCAAATCTTTCATCGATGCCGGTTACGAGATTGTGTTTGGTGATTTGATGTTCGGTTTAGGCCTGCCATTTGCCGTGCGCACCGAAAAAGGGATAAAAACGCTGGCAGGGTTACTCATGCCGATCGCTGGACGCCTGCCATTTGAATGGATCTACCCCACTGGAGAGAAGCAGGAGAAACGCACCCCGAAATGGGAGAAATACTACCACTGGGCTACAGTGATCGCAGGGGATTGCCATTACATCAAGCGGTATATGCCCGACCGACTGGATGGTAAGGTGATCGCCACGAACACAACCACAGCGGCAGATATCGAGGCCTTCCGCCAAGCAGGGGTTAAATATGTGGTGACATCTACGCCGGTTATCGAGGGGCGATCTTTTGGAACCAATATGATGGAAGCGGCGTTGATTGCTGTTTCGGGTAAAGGGCGCGTTTTGACCCGCCCAGAGTTAAACGAGTTGCTGAACCGGCTCGGTTTTGAGCCGCAGATCCAACAACTGAATTAATCCGGATACAGCCCATAGCCCCGCCAGTCAGGCGCGGGCGCCAGGCGGGCGATAGGAGCTGGATAATAATGGACGCGATTGTGACTGCTGGTGGTATTCCCCAACCCGGCGAACCGTTATATGAATATACTCGCGGCATCTCAAAAGCGCTCCTGGA
>Ga0105106_10001421_pt1 | contig 17300 bp, 12 predicted proteins | sample PPLLaktember2015_5_FD_79109 | JGI IMG/M metagenome (GOLD analysis project Ga0105106, IMG submission 79109) | Freshwater sediment microbial communities from Prairie Pothole Lake near Jamestown, North Dakota, USA - PPLs Lake P8 Core (1) Depth... | ecosystem: Environmental > Aquatic > Freshwater >...
CGACCTACACGCAACTGCAGGCGGCGGATGCCATGCGCGACGCAGCCAACAATCCGCAGGGTGGTGCCGGTCTGACGGCTGGCATTGGCGCCGGGATGGGGATCGGCAATGTGCTGACCGGCTCCCTGCAGCAGGGAGCCGCGGGTGGAGCCGCCGCGGCAGGGGGCGCGGCCAGTACCCCCGCGGTGATGACGCCCTCAGAAGCGGCAGCTTATCTCAAGGTGTCTGAGGAGGACGTCGTCGCGGCGATCAAGGGCGGTACGCTCAAGGCGAAGCAGATCGGCAATGCCTACCGCATCAGCAAGGACGCACTGGATGAGTTCCTGAAGGCCTAGCGGTCCAATTGCACGAGAGGGCGCGGGGCCCGGGCATGTGCCCGGGCCCCGCATTTCTTCTATCGTGCAGCGTCCAACCCCAACCGGTCCGCGAGCTGCGCCAGCTGCGCTTCGCTCAAGGCTGCACGCCTGGGGAGGCGGCGTATGGCTTCCTTGGCCTTCTTGGCGTGGAAGGCGGGTATCGGGCTGGAGTCGGCGTGCACCACGGCACGCGGATGCATGAACAGCAGCAGCGGCTCGACCGGGATCTCGGCCGCCTCGGGCAGGCGCTTGTGCAGCGCCTTGGCCATTGCCTCGGCATCGGCCAGCGCCAGGGTTTCGACGCTGCGGATCGTGCGGGTTCCGCCGCGTCGCAGGCCGCGCCTGGTGGTGGTCCGCTCCCAGCGCCCATCGCGATAGCGAATCTCCCCATCCTCGCTGCGCAGGATCAGGGCAAAGGCCCCGCCCGGGGTGAAGAGCGCATGCGGCGTCGCCAACTCGTAGTGGATCAGGGCGTAGCGGCCAGCCAGGCCCTTAAGGATCTCGTCGGCGAGTTCGTCAAGACGCGGTCGACGCGACCAGCGCGCCATGAATGCCGTGCCAAACTGCACGGCCATCAACCCGGCCAAAGCCGGCAGTAGCGCCAGGCTGCTCGAGTTGGGGTAACGAGAGACGACAAACATCCCGGCCACGACGATGGCCAGGCCGCCATACGTGAGGATCTTGCCCAATCGGGCGTTGCGGGTGATGCGCCGCTCGTTAGCCAAGCGCTTCATCAGACCTCCATTTCGCGCAGCACCAGGCAGGCATTCTGCCCGCCCAGCCCAAAGGAGTTGGATAGCGCTGCGCGGACGCGTGCGGGCCGGGCCTGGCCGGGGACGTAGTCCAGGTCGCAGGCGGGATCCGGGGTTTCGTAATTGACCGTCGGATGGATCACCTGCTTTTGCAGCGTCAGCGCACACACGGCAGCCTCAACCGCTCCGGCGGCGCCCATGGAGTGCCCCAGCATGGACTTGGTGGAGGAGATCGGGATCTGGTAGGCGCGCGGTCCGAAGAGCTGCTTGATGGCCAGCGTCTCGATCGCATCGTTGGCCGGAGTGGACGTGCCGTGGGCGTTGATGTAGTCGATCCCCTCGATGCCCATCGAGGCCGACTCAAGCGCCCACCGCATGGTGCGGATGGCGCCCGTTGCCGCCGGATCTGGGGCGGCGATATGATAGGCGTCGCCCGAGTTGGCATGACCGGCGACCTCGGCATAGATCCGTGCGCCGCGCGCCACGGCATGGTCCAGGTTCTCCAAGATCAGGATGGCAGCTCCCTCCGAGAGCAGGAAGCCCTCGCGCCGGGCGTCGAACGGGCGCGAGGCCTGCTCCGGCTGGTCGTTGAAGCTGGTTGGCAGGGCGCGCATTGCCGCAAAGCCAATGAAGACGAAATCGGTCAGCACGGCATCGACGCCGCCGGCGATCACCACATCCGCAATGCCCTGGAAGATCTGTTCGGCGCCTTCGCCGACGGATTGGGTTCCGGTGGCGCAGGCGGTGGTCACGGTGCGGTTCGGTCCGTGAGCGCCGAATTCCTTGGTGACGTGGAAGGCAGGCATGTTGGGCAGGGTCGAGGCCAGCAGGAAGGGATTGGTGCGTGCCAGTCCTTCGACACGCGTCGTATGAATGCCCTCATCCACGCGCTCGATGCCGCCGATGGCTGTGCCAATGCAGATGGCAACCCGCTCGGGATCCGCCAGGGGGAGGGGCAGGGCGGCGTCGGCGACAGCGCGGTGCGCGGCCACCAGCGCCATTTGCGAAGCGCGCGACATTCTCCGGGCTTCCTTGGCGGGTATAAACTCCTCGGGACTGAAGCCGTCGATCTCGCCGCCGATCTGACAGGGAATGCCCTGGGGATCGAAGGCCTGGATGCGGCGAATGCCGGAGCGGCCGTCAAGCAGGCCCTGCCAGACCTCGTCCAGGTGGCTGCCCAGTGGGGTCACCAGGCCGATGCCGGTGACCACCGCCCGCGCCACGCGGCAGTCCCTGCGCGTCATGGCTGCGCCTCCGCTTCGCCCGGGGTGAGGCGCGCCTGGATGGCCTGGCGCATGGCCGGCAGCAGTCCTGACTCGACCGCCTGGCGAGCGACGCGCAGAGCATTGACGAGGGCGTGGGCGTCCGAGCGGCCATGGCCGACGAACACCAGGCCGTCGACGCCGAGCAGCGGTCCGGCGCCATACTCGGCAGGATCGAGCAAGGCACTCACCTTGCGGAAGGCGGGGCGGGCAAGCAAGCCGCCCAGGGATGTCGCCACGCCGGCGCGGATGCTGCTCCGGATCAGGTCAATCAGGAAAGAGGACACGGCTTCGCTGGTCTTGAGCATCACATTTCCGGAGAAGCCATCGGTCACCAGTACGTCGGCCTTGCCCGACAGAAACTCCTTGGGTTCCAGGTTGCCGACGAAACGCAAGCCAGACGCTTGCATCAGCGGGTAGGTCTCCTTGACGAGCAGGTTGCCCTTGGATGATTCCTCGCCGTTGGATAGCAGACCGACGCGGGGCTCGGGGATTTCCAGAATGTGCTGCGCATACAAGCTGCCGAAGATGGCAAACTGCACGAGATACTCGGGCCGGCAATCGGCGTTGGCGCCGATGTCGGTGAGGATGGCGCGCCCGGAACGGACCGGGAAGACCGTGGCCAGGGCGGGCCGGCGCACGCCACGGATCCGTCCCAGGCGGAACAACGCCGTTGCCATCGCTCCCCCGGTGTTGCCCGCAGTGACAAAGGCCTCGGCTTGCCCCTGCTTGAGCAGGTCGATGCCGACCGCCATCGAGGAGCGCGGCTTGTCACGGGCGGCGTCCGCCGGGTGGTCGGTCATCTCGAGGACCTCAGGCGCATCCACCAGGTGGACGGTTTCCGGGCCGGCGCCGCGCGCCGCAAGGGCCGGCAGCAAGCGTTCTGCCGGGCCGACCAGGGTGACCGGATCGCCCCAGCGCGCGTGCGCCTGCAGGCAGGCTTCGAGCTCCGGTTCCGGATGGTTGTCACTCCCCATGGCGTCGAGCACAATGCGTGTCATCTGCCGCCTCACGCGAGCCCTCGGGTTGACAGCGAGTCCGCGGGGGCTATAATACCGCACGTCCTTGCGAATTGCGCTGGTGCTGGAACTGGCAGACAGGCATGGTTGAGGGCCATGTGCCGAAAGGCGTGGGGGTTCAACTCCCCCCCAGCGCACACATCGCCGCCCATCGGGCGGCGATGCCGTTCGTCTGCCAGAGCCACGCGATGGCTAGAGCAGGACCTTGCTCAAGAAGAGTTTGGTGCGCTCTTCGACGGGCGCACTGAAGATCTGTTCCGGCGGGCCGATCTCCACGATCAGCCCCTCGTCCATGAAGATGGCCCGCTTGGCGGCCGCTCGGGCGAAGCCGATCTCGTGCGAGACAACCACCATGGTCATGCCTTCGACCGCCAGCGCCAGCATCACGTCGAGCACCTCTTTGATCATTTCGGGGTCAAGGGCACTGGTAGGTTCGTCAAAGAGCATGATCTTGGGATTCATGGCGAGGGCGCGGGCGATCGCCACCCGCTGTTGCTGGCCGCCCGAGAGCTGCAGCGGGTAGGCATCGGCCTTCTCCGGGATCCCTACCTTGGCGAGAAGCTCCATGGCTGTCGCGCGCGCCGACTCGGATGACCTGTGCCGCACGACCTTCTGGGCCAGCTCGATGTTCTGGAGCGCGGTCAGGTGGGGAAACAGATTGAACTGCTGGAACACCATCCCGACCTCGGTGCGGACGGCGTTAATGTTCTTGGCGTTGTCGAGCGAGATTCCGTCGACGATGATGTGGCCAGAGTCGTACTCCTCCAGGCGATTGATGCAACGCAGCATGGTGGACTTGCCTGAACCGGACGGCCCGATGACCACCACCACCTCGCCGATGTCAACTTCCAGGCTGACGCCCCGCAGGGCCTCGATGTGCCCGAACCTCTTGTGAACGTTGTCGATTTGGATGATGGGGTCCATCGGCCCTTACCTCTCGACTTGCATCCGCCGTTCGCTCCAGGCAACGAGGCGCGATGCGAACAGGGTCATGATCAGATACAGCAGGCCGACCATCGTCCAGGTTTCGATTGGCATGTAGGTGGCGGCCATGAACTCCCGGCCACGGCGAGTCAGTTCGGTGACGGCGACGACGCTGGCCAGCGATGAGTCTTTCAGCAGCGAGATGAATTCGTTGCCCACCGGTGGGAGGATCACCCGCACCGCCTGGGGCAAGATGATGTGGCGCATGGCCTGGAAATAGGACATCCCCAGGCTGCGGGCTGCCTCGAGCTGACCCTTGGGGATGCTTTGGATGCCCGCCCGGTAGATCTCGGTCATGTAGGCGCCGTAGCAGAACGTCATGCCAAGGATGGCTGTGCCGATGGCATTGGCCCGGTAATCTGCCATGGCGGGGATTCCCAGGCTGGCGCCCAGCGTGCGCACGATCGACGGGAAGGCATAGTACCAGTACAAGAGCTGCACGAGCAGCGGAATGCCGCGCACGATCTCGACGTAGAGCGTGGTCACGCCACGCAGCAGGCGGTTCTTGGAGAGACGCCCCAGGCCCCCCGCAAGGCCGACGAACAACACGAGAAAGAAGGACACAATGGTCAGGGTCAGGGTGATGACAATGCCGTCGCGCACGAACTGCACGATGCGCGCGTAAGGATCCGGCTTGAAGATGACCAGGACGATGGTCAGGCCGACCACGCCGATGAACAGGCCCCACCAGGCGTCGATGCGGGAACTGGGCTCGGCGCCGGGGATGCGGATCAGCTCGCTTTCCGGCGGCATTGGCGCGGCCGATTGCTTGGCGTCCATCTGCCCTCCAACGACAAACGCCTGCGGAGGCCGGTCGGGCCTCCGCAGGCGCCTGTGCCTTTCAGTTTATTCGCCGGCGATCCACTTCTGGGTCAACTGCTCAACCACGCCATCGGCCTGAACCGCTGCCAGGCCCTCGTTAATCTGGGCCAGCAGGTCGGTCTTCTCCTTGCAGACGGCGATGCCGTAGTACTCGTCGGTGAACACATCCCCGGCGGTCTTCAGTTTGTCCGCATTCTGGCCGACATACTCGATGACCAACGGGTTGTCGGCGACGACGGCGTCGACCTGCCCGTTCATCAGGTCCTGGATTGCCAGGCCGACGTCGTCGTAGGTCTTGAGTTCGACGCCTTCCATGGCTTCAGTTTCGATGGCGCCGGTCGTGCCCAGCTGGGCGCCGACGATCTTGCCGACCAGGTCTTCCTTGCTGGCGATGTCGGTGTTGTCGAGGCGCACGGCAATGATCTGACCGGCAGCGAAGTACGGCTCAGAGAACGCGAACTGCTGCTTGCGCTCCTCGGTGATGGTCATGGCCGAGATGGCGACGTCATACTGGCATTCTGCCATGCCGGCCAGCAACGGGTCCCAACTGACATTGACGTATTCCACCTCGAGGCCCGCCTTCTCGGCGATGGCGTTGAATAGGTCGACGTCGAAGCCGACGATCTGCTTCGTGGTCTCATCGACGTATTCGAAGGGCGGCCAGGTCGCATCCATGGCGACCGAGACCTTGGTCGGCTCGGCGGCGCCGCCGCAGGCAGCCAGCAGCAGCCCGGCGACCACGAGCAACGAGACAATGGCGAACTTCTTCATTAGATCCTCCTCATCCTCCTCTGGGATTGTCGGGGCGGGCTGCGCCTTTGGGCTGCCCACCCGGTGCAGCGAGATCAAGGCGTCTGCAACCGGTCCCGGCGTGTGCTGCCGACCGCTCGGCAACAGAACAAGCATAGACCGACTTGGCGCGCAGTGCAAGAGGGCTAGGGGGCGGGCTGGTCGAGCAGTGTTCCCACGCGGATCGAGGCGGCCTGGAAGGGCAGCATCGGGGCAATGAGGGCGGACAGCTGCTGCTTGTCAAGCGACAGGTATACATGCTCGGGATGCAGCGCCTCGAGCTGTGAGATGTCGGGCGTCGGGCCCAGGTCCTGCAGCCCGGGGCGAAGCGCCAGCAGCAGTTCAGACTGCGCGGCGAGCAGGGCTTCAGGCTTGGTCTGTAGCAGGCGCAGGAATGCCAGGACCTCCTCGCCCTGCAGGCGTGTCCCTCCGAGGTCAGCGCCGCCCAGAACGTCCACGGCAGTGGCGAAGGCAGCCTCGTCCATCACGAGCGTGGCTTGGTACGGAAGAGGCATCAAGGCCGCCAGGGAGCGCTCGAAATCGGGGTCAAGCCCCTTCTTGCGCGACCAGCGGAACAAGGCCGCCAGCGGACGATCCGTTTCTGCGGGGGCGGCGGAGATGGGGATGCCGTACAACAGCACTTGGTCCTGGGGCACATCGTGCACTGCCATCCACACCGCCAGCAGGCGCGGATCATCTTTGCCGAGGTCATCGACTCCCAGGATCAGGATCCCGGTGCCGGGAGTCGCTGGCTCGAGGGTGGGCGGCGGCGCAGGACGCAGCGTAACAGAGGCGATCGGCGGCGGAGCAGGGCTCCCGCCGCTATCTTGGAGCACGACGCTGAGCAGCCCGAGGCCGAAGCACAGGAAGAGCAGGAAGATCAGGGCTCGAAGCCAGGTCCGGGATGACATCGTGCGTTGGGACGCTCCACTGTGCTCGGGGCGATGGCAGCATTCTACTCCCGGGCGCCTCATCGGCATAGCGGTCGAGGCGAACCGGCGATCGGGGGTGGTATTGGGGCGAGTCAGGAACGCTCGAGGTGGGGCGACTGACCCTCCAGCCGCGAGAGCTTGGGTAGTCGCGGGCGCGCGCCGGTCAGCCAAGAAGGTGGTGGCTTGCCGGCTGGGACAGCCGGACCTTCGCTGTGCAGCCTGCAAATCCTCCGCTAGCGGCGCATTTCGCTGCGGTTCCGGCGTCGGAGGCTGCGCTACGGAGGTCGGGAGTCCTGCGGAGGCGGGCGATGCGAGATTCCGTGATGGCCTACATGCTGACCAACCCGCACAGGCGAGTTCAGCCGGCGCGAACGAGGGGGTCAACGTCGTGCAGGAGGACAGCGGGCCGCACATCGTGTGCGGCCCTGCAGTTGGCAGCTTGCTTGTCCGCGCAGGGTGAGGATCAATCGAATACCGCCAGCAGCAACACTCCCGCCCAGCGACCGAGGACGAAGGTCAGAGCGCCGGCGCACAGGAAGACCAGGAACGGCTGCAGCGGGCGTATCCTTCTGCGCCATATGAGCGCCGTCCCGGTCGTGCCTGCCATGGCCTGCCAGAAGTGGAGCTCAAGCGTGCTCAGGGTGCGCTCAAAGAAGTCGCCCATGGCATCACTTCGATGAGCTGATGCGCAGAATGCGACCAGTGCCATCGGTCACGACGCGCACAATGCGGCTGAGCGATTTCCCCCCTGGCAGACTGGCTCGGCCGCGATAGGTCAGCATGAAGGTCTCCGACCCATCGGAGGGGTTGGCCTGGCGCTTCACGGAGGGCGTGCAGCCGTCCATCTCGGGATAGGTGCGCCGGACCTGCTTGGAGACGGTGTCGATCTTCTTGGCGTCCATCTGCGGCCTCCTTTACTGCACTGCGACCCGTCGGCGCAGGAACGTCGGCAGATCGAGGTCGTCCTGAGCGAGCGGTGGGCCAGTCTGGATCGTGACCGTTTCGGTCACGGGCTGGGCAAGGGGGATCGCCGCTTGCGTCGGGGCTGGCTGTCCGCCGACGCCAGTGACCACCAGGATGGCCTGGGCCCGCCCGGTCATGGCCGGGTCGGTGCTGGCGCCAAGGATCAGTTCGACCTCGGGCGACAGGCTGCTGCGAAGATCCTCGACGGCCTCACCGACCGCGTGCAGCGTCAGGTCGTCCCCGCCGGTGAAGTGGACCAGTACACCGTTGGCACCTTCGAGGCTGTCGATCGCCATGAGCGGGTGATGCAGCGCCTGGCGGATCGCAGCGCGCGCCATACTGTGGCCTTCGCCGATCCCGATCGCCATCAAGGCGCCCCCGCCGCGCAACATCAGGTTGCGCACATGGGCGAAGTCGACGTTGATCAATCCGGCCTGGGTGACCAGCTCGGCGATGCCCTGCACCCCCTGGCGCAGGATGTCGTCGGCCAGGCGAAAGGCGATCTCCAGGCTGATGTCGCGTGGGGCGACCTGGATCAGCCGGTCGTTGGGCACAGTGATCAAGGTGTGCGAATGCGGCTGCAGCGCGCGCACCCCTTGCAGCGCGTTCTGCGATCTCCGGGTCATTTCGAAGGTGAAGGGCAGGGTCACGACGGAGACAACGACCGCGCCGAGCTCACGCGCGATCTCGGCCGCCACCGGCGCCGCGCCGGTGCCAGTGCCGCCGCCCATGCCGGCAGTGATGAAGACCATATCGGCTCCGCGCAGCGCGGCGGCGAGCTCCCGGCTGCTTTCCATCGCCGCAGCTGATCCGATGCGTGGATCCCCGCCGGCGCCCAGGCCGCGGGTGACTCGCGGCCCTAGCTGCAACAGCGTCGGCGCCAGGCTTGAGGTGAGCGCCTGGCGATCGGTGTTGGCGGCGATGAAGTCGACGCCGGTCAGCCCGAGCTCGATCATCCGATTGACCGCGTTCGATCCTCCCCCGCCCACACCCAGCACCTTGACGACCGCCCGGCCGATCGTGTCGTCCTCGGCAGGATCGTGTTTGGGAAATGCGCCTTCCAACCAGTCACTCATAGCTTTCTCCGCAAGGTTCCCGCCGCCCTGGAGTTCAGGCGGCATGGGGTGGGATCGCCCCCGGCCGGGTTCCCGCCGGGTGATGTCGTTGCAGCACGATGCAACCGGAGGCCTCCAGGCGCTCAAGCACCGGAGCCGGGTAGGACGACGTGACGCCCGCAAGGACGACTTCCTGGCAGCGGGCAGCTTCATCGACGGAAGCGCCCATTGCGCTGTTGGCCTCGATCGCCATGCGGCCGAGGGCCGGCCAGTCCAGGCCGGCGGCGGTCTGGGCATCCGCCGGGAGCAGAATGTAACGACGGGCTGCTGCTGTGGGTCCGGCCTGCGGCCAGGCAGACTTGCCGGCCGGCTGCACAGCCGCCGCCAGGAATGCCTCAGCCACCCCGGTCGGCGAGGCTGCTGAGCGATACCAGGCACTGCCACTGTCGGGATGCTGGGGGTCGGTGGCCAGGGGGTAGAAGGCGAAGGCCTGCACACCCTGGGCGTCGTCGGCTGAGGCCAACAGGTCTCGGATGGCGAGGGTGTCCGCAATCAGGGAGTCCTCCGACATCGGTTCCGCGCCAGGTGTGACGCCTCCGGCCAGCGCGATCATCGGGGGAGTGATGCCGAGCGTCGCCTGCGCAATCTGGCTGTACCACTCGAAGATACGGATCCCGCGTTGATCTTCGCCGTCCCCTGCTTCGGCGTACGGCTGAGCCTGCGGCCACGCGGCCGGTCCGCCGGCTCCCCAGAGCAAAGGGCGCCCGTGGCTCCATGCGTACAGCCCGATCACGACCTCGGAAAGCAGCGCCTTCGGGGCGCGTCGGGCGAGCGAGTCGAGCGATGCCTGCTGAAAGGCCGTATCCCAGTAGTCGCCGCCTGGCTCGAGGGGCGGCAGAATAGGGCGCAGGCCAGCGGCCAACTGTGCCTGCAGCACGGGCAACAATGCGTCCAGGTAGCGATCGATCAAGTTCGGCCGCGTCCAGTCCGCCTCACGCCAACTGCGCCGCATATTCGGGCGATCGTAGACCGTCACGTGGCGGACACCCCAGTGGGCGTAGGCCAGCAGCAGGGCGTCAAGATCGGCGCGGATCACGCTGCCGACTTCTACGGGGAGGTGGATGACGGGCTGGATTCCGCCGTCGATCAGACCGCGCACGAAAGCCTCCGGCACCGAACGCCGGGCGTTGCCGCGCAGCACGACCCAGCGCGCCCCAAGCGCCTGCAACTCCGGCAGCCACAGGGCGAGGTCACGCTCGGTGAAGTGCTGCTCGTCGGGGTAGTAGTGAAATCCCAGCCTGTCCAATGCTGTCGCCATCGACAACCTCGTACAGGCTGGGATGCAAGGTCCGTGCCGTAGCCGTCAGCGGGAGACAGCCAGCTTCAGGATGCGTCCGGTCCGGTCAAGGGTCAGGCGGGCAAAGTGCTTGTGCCGGACCTCTCCTGCGTCAATGTGCTTGGAGAGGGTGACCACGGTTGTCTCCGGCGTGGGCGAAGCCAACTTCGCGCCCGCCATGTGGGCCAGGCAGACGTGGTCGGAGCCGTCACAGCCGCAGCGCTGGCGGTGGACCTTGCTGGCTGCGTTGGTCATCCCGGGCAGGTACTGGGCGACGACCAGACGGACCTTCTCCATCGAGGCTGCGTCGAGGCTGGCGGACGTTTCGCATTCCCCGCCGAGCGCGCAAGCCATCGCCGGCAGGGCGGGCCGAGGACGACGACGGGCGATCGCCTTGGGGTCCACCTGGCTGCGCGCCGGGTCCGGCACAAAGAGCGGGTCGCCGTAGTGGACGAAGGAGATCAGGGTCTTCTGGTCCTCGCCGTCCAGGTAGGCCTGACGCCGGAGCATTTCGGCCGCCAGGTTGAGCTTGCCCCGCCGCAGCGCCTCCCCGGAGGGCATGCCCTGGCTCAACTGCTCCCAATACAACCTGCCCAGCAGGTCGGCGGCGATGAGGGGTGTGTTGACCGAGCCGTAGGCGACCTTGGTCGATCCGACGACAGACTGACTGCCCGACGCCAGGAACTTGAGTGAGAGTGCCGTGTCTTGCGACTTGCCGGCGACATGCGCGCCATAGCAGGCCTCGGTGAACACCACGGAAGGGGCGCGTCCGCCGTTGACGACGTCGGCCGGCCGCAACGCAATCGGGAACTCGACGATCGCCGTCTCGTCGCTCAGCGGATCCCGCTGGCCGAACCACTCCGGCGAGTCCTCGACGCCGTGCAGGTTGTAGTACGAGAGCCGGCTGGGTCGGGAGGCGACGGCCGGCATGGCGCCGGCTTCGGCCGGCGGGGACATGACGAGCGCATCCGGCTCGCCAATCGGTTTGTAGACTGCCATCGACGCCCGACGCCAGATGCTGGCGCTGTAGCCGAAGGCACGCAGCCGGGTGGCAAATACGCGCCCGGCGCCGCTGCGGAGCCAACGTCTTAGCCTGGCCAACGGGCCCACCGGCATGGCGAGTGTCAGGTGATGGTCAGCGGCGCGGCGGATCAGGCGCACCAGCAGGTCGGGATCGCTGTCCACCGGCAGGCGACCGACGGGCCACTCGGGAACGAAGTAATTCTCGTCCGAAGTGGCGTAAGGATTGTCGGAGGGCACACTGGTGTCATCATCGTCGGTCGGGTTGGGCAGCGAATGGAATGGAAACAACTGCGGGCCGCCGATGATCAGCAGCGCGCCGATGCGCTGGTTCTTGCGCGCCAGCATCCGATCCAGGTCCGCCAGGCGGAGCTTGAGCTGCCAGGCGTGGGAGGGTTCGGCTGGAGGCAGGCCGTACGACTTCAGGCTGGCGGCGTCGTCCAGGTATACGCGCACCGCTGACCAGCCCTTACGGCTGCCGACGGCATGCTGCAGGTCGATCAGCGCCTCGTCGACCCGCCGGAAGACATCCCGTCCATACTCCTGGAGCAGGCGCGTCTTGTTGGCGCCGATGACGTACACCGGGGCACGACGGTCGGTGTCGGGCGCGAGGCTGGCGGCGTTCAGCCGGACGGCGAGACGCTGCAGCTCCTGACGGACATCTTCAGCCGTCTGGTTCTTCACCAATCCCTCGGCGTCCGGCCCTTGAAAGGCCTCCCACGGTTCGGGCTGGCTGACGTCCTCCAGGACCGAAGCGGCGGCTGCCGCACCGGCTGCAGCTTCTGCGGCGTGCGGTTCCTCCGGGGCAGAGGCTGCCAGACGGTTCTCGCCCAGAACGGCGGCGACGTCGGCGGGAATCGGGCGGCTGAGGCTGGCGATCAGCGTGAGCGGCCAAAGCCGGAGATAGCGGCTATCGCTGCCGAGATAGCGCAGGGCAACCGAGGCCGTGGGATCGTCTGCCGCGCAGCGGTGCATTGCCTCGACACCTCGCGCCGTTTCGCCCTGCCGGATCCAATGGCCGGCGAGCGTCAGCCGGAAGGCAAGTGTGTCGGGCCAGCGGCGCGCGCCACGCTCAGCATGGGCGAGAGCGGTTTGTTCGTCACCGCTGGCCACCGCCGCCTGCATGGCAACAAGGGTGGGGAGCGGCACGTCTGGATCAGCGGCCAGAGCATCCACGAGAAGCGCCTGGGCACGCCCTGCCTGCTCGGCTTGCAGGGCGGCGATCGCCTCGCTCAGCGAGCTGGCCCAAGCCGGGGCGCTCTCGGGCAGGGGGACGCGCCGGAGGGCGCGGGCGCAGCACTCGAAGGCGAACGCCGCGGTCGGCTTGCCTTGCCTGCGCAGCGAGGCTGCGAGCGCCGCATTGGCGGCTTGATCCTCCGGGTCGGCGAGGACGACGGATGTCAGCCGGTCAGTGGCGAGAGCATCGAAGCCGAGCTCGCTTTCGGCTGCAGCCAGCAAGCGGGCAACCTCGCGATCGCCGGGCCACACACCCAGCCAGTCGGCGGCAACGTGCCGGATGTAGTCGGGGCGTCCGGCGAGACGGGCGGCGTTGAGCAGGAGCAGCAGGTTCGCGCGATCGGTCATTACAGCACCGCCTGGAGGGGGATTGCACCGTGGACCAACTCGAGGGCACGCACGGCTGCAAGTTGATGCAGGGCGTTTGCGTCTTTCGGGTCGAGCTCAACGGCGCGCTCGAACATCCGGCTGGCTTGCGGGTAATCCTTGATGCTGCGCAGGGCCGCGCCGGCATGGAAATGGGCTGCTGCGCTGCCCGGGTCGACGGCAATGGCGCGCCGGAACTGCTCGAGGGCTCGCCCATACTCCCGGCGTGCCTCGTACGCCTTGCCGAGCTCAATGGCCGCATCCGCGCCGGATGGCGCGAAGGTGGTCAACACGTCAATGGCGCGGTCGAGTTGGCCGAGTTTGCGGGCCAATCGGCCGAGCGCAACCCTGGCGGCGGGATGACGGGGTGCGAGCTCGACGGCCTTCTCCGCCGCGGTCAGCGCGCCTGTCAGATCGTCGTCGCCCTCGCGCGCCGCGCTCAGCGCCAGCCACAACTGCTCGTCGTCGGGGTGCTCGACCTGCAGGCGCTCAATCTCTGCGATCGCTTCGGCATTCCGGCCGATGCGGCCCATCACCGCCACACGGCCGAGGTGCGCCGGAAGCGGATCGTCGAGCGAGGCCAGCGCCGCGTCGAACGCCTGCAGCGCCTTGTCGTGTTTGCCAGCCGCGGCGTAGATCTCGCCTTGGGCCATGAGCACCTTGACGTCCTCGGGCGCCAGGCGGGACGCGGTCTGGATGAGGTCGGCGGCTCGCCGGAGATTGCCCTCCCGATGGGAAGCGAGGGCACCGCCGACCCAGACCTGCGCCTCGTCGGGCAGCAGGACGCAGGCTTGATCGAACCAGGACTGGGCGAGGGCGTTCGCACCGGCTGCCAGGGCGGCGCTACCGGCCTCTTTCCATACACCGCCAACCCGGGGCATGCTTTCCAGCACCGGTTGATACTCGTGCACGGCTTCCTTTGCCTGCCCTGCATCGACCAGGGCACGGGCGTAGGCGAGGTGGTAGTCCTGGACTTCCGGCGCGAGGGCAACTGCCTGCTGCAGGTGGGGCAGGGCGCGCTGGGCGTCGGAGGTCTCGCCATAGGCGGAAGCCAGCTCGGCGTGCCAGGCAGCCTCGTCGGGCCAGGCCGCCAGGGCCAGGCTGAACTCGCTCAAGCCGGCGTCTTCCTGGCCAAGCAGCAGATAGGTACGGCCGCGCAGGATCGCCACCAGCGGCCGGAGGGCTGGCGAGTCTGCAGCTGCGTGGTAGCAGTCGAGGGCGAGGGCCGGTGCACCCTGCCCGGCATGTGCCATGCCCTGCAGCAGGTCGATCCAAGCGTTCCCGGGCTCGGGAACCGTGCGCAGGGCGGCCAGGGCTTCGGCGGGCAGGCCGGCCCGCAGGCAAGCGATGCCGAGAGTCTCGGCAGGGGCAGCGGCTGGTTGGCGCGCCAGATGCTGCCGGAGCGCCGTGCGTCGCTCGTCGTCGTTGGCCAGGCGGTACAGGTCCGCGCGCGGCGTAAGCGCGGCCAGATGGTCGGCGTACGCGGGGAACTGGGACAGCGCCGCTTCTAGGCGGCCCCATTCGTCCCAGGCGTCCATGTCCAGCCACGCGGCGGGCGGGGCGTGGCGGACGGCGCCGATGAATGCATGCAGCCAAGAAGCATCGGCGAGGCGGAGCAGGCCGATCAGTGCCTCCAGCTGCTCCTCCTCGCCCGACGCCGGAGCAATCAGGGTGGGGCGCAGCACGTGCTCCCAGGCGCCGAGTTCACGAGCGGCGCGGGAGATCCACAAGGTGTCACTGGGGCTGGGATCCTGGGGGAGGGTGGCCTGGGTGAAAGCATAGCTGGCGCGTTCGGGCTCACCCAACTGGATGTGAGCGAGCGTGCGCAGGCAGGCAAGCGTGACAACCGGGAAGGCGTCGGCTGCGGACGAGTCAAGCAGGGCGAGCAACCTGGCCGGCTGGGTGGAGCGCAACAGACACTCCCCCAGGCACAGTAGAGCCTGCGGCTCAGAAGGAGCGAGTTCTAGTGCGTCCTCACAGACTTGCAGCGCTTCCTCGACGCGGCCATTCCCCAGGAGCGCCTGGGCGGCGGCGAGCAGCACGAGCGAGTCATGCGGGAAGGTGGCCAGGGCATGCAGGTATTGCTCCTGCGCGGCGGCGGGCTCACCTGAGAACCAGAGCTCACGCGCGAGTCCGAGGTGCGTGCGCGGCTGATCGGGCGCCGCGCTGAGGGCGCGCCGGTGAAGCTCGACGGCTTCGTCCAGGCGGCCGTTGGCGTGCGCTGCCTGCCCGGCAGCCAGCAGGAATTCGACGTTGGCTGGCTCGATTTCGGTCAGCTTCGACCACGCTGCTCCGGCCTGCTGGCGATCGCCACACAGGTCGGCCATCTCTGCCAGCGCCAGGAGCGGGGCGATCTGACGCGGGTCCAGGAGATGTGCTCGACGGAGGGTGAGCATGGCGAGCGAGGTCTCGCCCAGCGGCGCCAGGATCGCGGAGAGCCGGAGCAGATGATCGGTGCTGCGACGGCCGAGCAGCAGGGCATGTGCAAGCGCAGCGCGTTGAACATGCTTGCGCGCCAGGCGCGCAGCGCTGTCGGCCAGCGAAAGCCACGCCTCGAAGTCGGCCGGCTGCAACGCGGTCAGCCGCTCATGGGCCTGCAGGGCGACATGCGCCGCGCCGGCGGCGATGGCAGTGGCACCCAGGCGGCGCAAAGCCTCCGGGTCAGCCGGGGCCAGGTTGGCAGCTTGCTCGGCCAGCGGCAACGCCTTGTCCCACATCTCGCAAGCCGCGTACGCCCGGGCGAGCTGGTGATGCGCTTGCACGGAATTCGGGTCGGAGGCAAGCAGCGCTTCGAGGGGATCCAATGCAATCGTCGGCTGGCCGGCCTCGATTGCGGCATCGGCCAATGCAAGCGCCGCCTGAGAATGGGTGGGCGTCCCCAGGGCGGCCTTGGCCGTTGCCGCAATGTAGTGCTGCATAGCGGCAATGGCGTTGCCAGAACGCAGCTGCGCATGGGCGTACCACAGATCGGCTTCAGGCGTTCCCGTCTCCTGGCTGAGTGCGGCAGCAAGATGCTTCGTCGCCCACGCCAGCACAACCGACTCGCCTGTCTGGTCGGCAAGGGAGATCCCGACGCGCCCTGCCAGCAGATGGTTGATCCCCTTGGCATCCTCCGGCAGGCTGCGCAGACACCGGTAGGCGTCGCTGAGCTTCCCGTTGGCTTCCAGCGCAGCGGCCAATTCGTTCTGAATGAGAGCTTCGTGCGGAAGCATCTCCGCTGCACGACGTAGCAGCAGGATAGCCTCATCCGGACGCCCCAGCTCCTGCAGCCATTTCCCTGCCTGACGCAGCCAATCCCCCGGCGCCTGATCGGTCGCGACGGCGCGCGTGGCGTGTGCCGCAGCCTCTGTGGTTCGGCCATGGCTGCCCAGCCAGCGGGCGTAGGCCATCAGCAGGCGGGGCGTGGCGGGTGCGGCCTGCACAGCGGCGGCCAGCGTCGCGCCTGCGAGCGCGTCTTCGCCGGAGGCCGCCTGTAGCTCGGCTAGGGCGATCCACGCTGCAGGGGCATCGGGGTTGGTGGTGACAAGCTGATGCAGCTGGCGGCGGGCGCTCTCGATCTCGCCCAGGGCAACCGCCGCGCGGGCGCTGATGACTGCCGCAGCAAGGGAGTGCTGCTCTTCGGCCTGCATCTGCTCGGCCAACTGATGCGCCAGGGCGGGGTCGCCCGCCTGCAGCGCGCAATCGGCGAGGTCCAACAAATGGCGCGGGTCGGCTTGCGCCAGGCGTTTCCAGATCGGCAGTGCGAGCTGGGCGCGTCCTGCGGCGACGAGCGCCTCGGCCAGCACCCGCTCTGCTTCGGGTGTTGCCGGCTGGAGGGTGATGGCCACCGAGGCTGCGTCGACTGCCCGCTCGGCCTGGCCTGTCGACTGGAGGAATTTGGCCCGGTCGAGCCAGGCTTCGGCGGAAGCGGGCCTGCGGCGGGAGATCTCTTCCGAGATCTGACCGACAAGCCGCAGACTGCCAATGGCGCCTGCGCCCTGGCGCGCCCGCTCGAGCCATACCCAGGGAATCTCAGCCAGTTCCTGCGGATCGATCGGTAGATTCGCAAGCAGCCGCTCGGCGGCCTGGCGCTCGCCCTGGCGCAGCAGGGCAGTGGTGCGCACAACGAATTCCTCAAACGACTCGGGATTCTGAGCAAGCGTGGTCAAGGCTTGATCCACGTTCCCGAGACGGATCTGGCACCAGGCCAGTGCAGCGCGCCGGCGAGATGTGTCAGAAGCTGCGAGTGCGCGTTGCCTTGCCTCCAGGCCCAGCACCAGTTCGTCGTGGTTCTCGGCGAAGTCCGCCAGGCGATCAGCGACGTCCGCCGCCGCCTCTTGAGCTAGATCCCAGGCCTGCTGCAAGGCGAGGTGCCCGCCTTCCAGCTCGCCACGGAGATTCGCGCTGGCGGCAGCGGCGATCGCCTGCG
>Ga0105106_10001423_pt1 | contig 17284 bp, 17 predicted proteins | sample PPLLaktember2015_5_FD_79109 | JGI IMG/M metagenome (GOLD analysis project Ga0105106, IMG submission 79109) | Freshwater sediment microbial communities from Prairie Pothole Lake near Jamestown, North Dakota, USA - PPLs Lake P8 Core (1) Depth... | ecosystem: Environmental > Aquatic > Freshwater >...
ACTTATTGAAACGATGAGAAGAGAAGGATACGAATTTCAGGTTGGAAAGCCAAAGGTTATTCTTAAGGATATAGACGGCATTAAATCAGAGCCTTATGAAATCCTTTCAGTTGACGTCCCTTCCGATTTTTCAGGAAAGGTAATCGAACTGGTCACGATAAGAAAGGGAGAGATGACGAAGATCGAGCCAAAAGGTGATCTTATACATATCGAATTTGATATTCCTTCCCGCGGGCTGATCGGCTTAAGGAACAACATGCTTACAGCCACATCGGGAGAAGCCGTTATGTACCACCGGTTCAGGGCTTATGATAAATACAAAGGTGACGACCTCATGCAGAAGCAAAACGGGTCAATCATTTCCATTGAGCACGGAATGGCAACCGGTTATGCCATCGACAGGCTTCAGGACAGGGGCAGATTCTACATCGATCCGGGAGAAAATGTTTATAAAGGCCAGGTGATAGGAGAATACACCCGTCCGGGCGATATTGAGGTCAATGTTGTAAAAGGAAAGAAGCTCACAAATATGAGGGCTTCCGGATCGGATGAAAGCTACAGGATCGCTCCCAAACTCAAGTACTCACTGGAGGAATCTATGGAACAGATCAAGGATGATGAATATCTTGAGGTTACTCCCCTTAATCTCAGGATGAGAAAAATACCGGGGCAGTATAAACTATCGTAATTATATTGAAATCATGAAGAATTACAGGACGATCCTGAAGTATGCAGGCGAAGCGATTTTTGCCATTCTCCTGGTTTTATTATTCTCCTGTGAAAAAGAAAAACCATGCTTTAAATGCACAGTTACATTTGATATTACCCAGCACTACCAGGGCGAAACAAGCACCTGGTCAACTTCTGATACCCAGGAGTTTTGTGATATGACGGAAGATGAAAAGATCGAATATGAACTTCGTAACACCAATACCACAACTGATGAAAGCAGCGGCGTTACAACAGTAACCAAAATGACAACAAAATGTATAAAGTGAGCCTAAAGGAGATATTCGTTAAAAAAATCGTTAAGCGGCTTCATGGCTTTTGATGCCGTGAAAACCGAATCAGGAAAATCCCCGCTCACTACCTCCTTATCTGAAATCATCCTAGAAACCAGGAAACTCTTCATTTTAAGAAGCTCAATATGCGGGTGATCCTTAGGAAATCCCTTTGGAGCTGTTTTAAGTCTTTCTCCCTCAAGCTCGCCAAATATCTTTTTAAACTGTTTATCGTTTATTATTTTCAAAAACCTTTCTCCCTCCTCATCAATTTTTTCCCTTATCGCAGTCAGCCAGGGCATTGGCGGGAGATACGCGCCTCCGGCTATCATGCTGTTACCGTCCGGTTCGACATGAATGTAGTATCCTGCAAACCTGTCTCCGTTTTTTCTGCCGCCTCTTACGATAAAAGCACCAAGATGGGTTTTATACAGTGTTTTATCGGGGGAGAACCTGATATCGCGATTGATCCTGTACATGCAGTTTCTGGCCTCAAGACCCTTTAAAATAGGATCGAAGGCTGTAATTGCATCAATCACCTCCTGGATAAACGTCTCATAGTTTTTCTTCGCAGCATCATACTTTTTTCGGTTCTGAATAAACCAGTCTCTGTTATTGTTGCATTTCAGCTCAGACAGAAACTGGAGCGTGGAATTCTGAATCTGTACCATAATGAATCCGGACATTGTTTTTGCTAATGCAAGTTTACTAAACTTTCAGGTAATAATATTTCATGAGAACATTTTCCTGCTTATTTGATTATTGGTTATTTTAATTAGTTTTGGACTGTTCAAGGAAAACTGCAGATAGTGGGAGCATTAGATGATGAAGGTTTAAAGCGGGAGATTGGCACCTGGGGACTGGTATCCAACTCAATCAATATTATAATAGGAGCCGGGATTTTCATCCTTCCCGTCATTATGGCGGAGCGGTTGGGAACCGGCAGTATATGGGCTTATGTAGTGTGCGGTTCCCTGATGATGCTGATTATGCTCTGCTTTGCCGAGGTCGGAACAAAGATCATCCGCACCGGTGGCGCCTATTCTTATATTGAAGAGGCATTTGGCAAATACACCGGTTTTATCACTGCAAATATTTTCATTTTCGGGGCGGCCGTAATGGCAAATGCCGCTGTTGCCAACGGGCTTGCAGATACGCTCTCTTATTTCTTCCCGGTTTTTAAAATGACAATGGTCAGGATTTTGCTCTTTGCTTTGATTTTCGGCGGCCTTGCTTATTCGAATGTAAAAGGTGTCAGGAACGCAATTTTTATAGTTAAATTCAACACAATTGCCAAGCTGACCCCTCTGTTGTTCATTGCACTTTTCGGCTTGTTTTTCATAGCTCCTTCAAATCTTGCCGCAACGAATGTCAGTTCGGTACCCGATCTGGGTGAGATGTCCCTGATCCTGATCTTTGCATTTGTGGGAGCTGAGACCGCCCTTAACGTCAGCGGTGAAATAAAAAATCCCCGGAAGACTATTCCCGGAGCAATATTGCTCAGTGTCATGATTGTGGTGATACTTTATATTCTTATTCAGATCACCGTTCAGGGAACACTTGGTCAGTCGATAACGGAATTCCGTGATGCTCCCCTGGCTGAGACTGCCAGGAGGATGATAGGACCGGCAGGAGCGACGATAGTTATTATCGGAGCTTCCTTTTCGATGTTTGGCAATCTTAGCGGAATGGTACTCAATATGCCCCGAGTGCTCTTTGCCGCCGCCAGGGACAAAGTCATACCGTCATCAGCCCTGGCCAGGGTTCATCCTGAATTCAGAACTCCTCACGTTTCAATAATATGCTATGCTCTTCTTGGATTCGTATTCGCATCAGTGGGCGAATTCAGGCAGCTTGCCCTGCTCTCAAGCGCATCATATTTACTGATTTATCTGGGCGTGGTGCTTTCGGTTATCAAATTCAGGTTTAAAGGGAAAGGTGAACAGGGAACCTATAAAATTCCGGGGGGCTACCTGGTTCCCTCATTGTCAGCCATTGTGATAATCTGGCTGTTGTCGAATATCCCTATTAATGAACTGGGAGCAATGGTAATTTTTGTAACTATCCTGACATTTTTATATTTCATAATAGAATTTGCGGGGAAGAAGTGGCCTTTTTAATAACTAATATTCAATTATATAATTGCCGCTTTTCAAATCGGCGAAGGCGGTTAACCTGTCAAATTCTTTACCATCAAGCTTATAAATTTCAATCTCATCGGGGATTCTGACACTTGCAGTGCATCCGACAGGAATTTTCAGCTCAATACGGAAAGTGCCCTCATCCTTTTTCCAGTTCACAGCAAGGGAACCGTAAGGTGTGTCCTTGGTCACGTTTGCCCACGAGACTCCATCAGGCACCTGGGGATCAATAATTACGTGCCTGTAGCCGGGGAAATTCTCGTCAGTCCTGATTCCTCCCAGGGCCTGGTAAAACCATGAACCGATGCCGTTATAGCAGTTATGGATCCTGCTCCTGGCTCCATTCCAGTGTTCCCAGGTAGTCGTTGCTCCGTTTTCAATCATGTATAAATAACCCGGATAATCCTTCTTCTTGAGTATTGAATAAAACAGGTCGGCCTGATTGTTGTTGACGGACCATTCGGTAAAAACCGGGATACCGACAAGACCGCATGCAATATGTCCTTTTTTAACAATTTTGATTAAATTCAGGAGGTTAGCAGTTACCTTATCTTTGAGGGTATCAGGTACAACGCCTGCCAGAAGCGGATATGTCAGATCGATTTGTGATCCGCTTGCATAGCTGCTGTTCCGGAGATCAAGAAACTCTTTATTGATGCTTTCAATAACTGATTCTTTCAGTCTCCCGTATTTATCTTCATCTTCGCTTTTTCCAAGAACGCCTGCGATTTTTGACATTGTTTCATAGCATACTGTCATAAAACAGTTATTGACAAGATCCACAGAGGATTCATCTGTCTGATCCACTCCTTCCGGAGTAGCCCAGTCTCCAAGGTACCAGCCTCTATACTCCGTGTCAGGCCATTGTCTGAGAAGATTTTCCGATGAATATTTGTCAGCGTATCCGAGCCATTTTTGCATTACCGGATAATACTCTTCCAGGAAGCGGATATCGCCATAATTAATATAGGTACGCCATGACGCCGTAATGATGAAGCCGCACCAATAAGGACCTCCTCCGGCAGGATAGGGGTTGGGAGCGGTATGCGGCATCCCTCCGTCATCGCGTATACAATCGCTCCAGGCCTGCATCCAGTTACCATAAAGCGGTCCCAGATCGTACATCGTCTGGGCTGTCTGTGTTGAGGCATTCCCGTCGCCACCATAACCCAGCCGTTCGATCTGGGGACAATCAACGAGGTATCCTCCGAGGGAGAGGCACTTTACCGTATACGATATCATGTCATGGATAGTGTTCAACTCATCATCGGAACACTCAAAAGAAGACGCAGTGCTGTACCCGGTGTGAATGAGATACCCCTTTATTCCGCTCCTAACCGGCTCTTTTTCAAGATTTGAAATTTTCACATAGCGGTAACCATGATAGTTGAATTTGTTAATGAAATGTTCTGCCTCATTTCCTGATGCAAAATACCTGTCAATTTGCCCCTGGTCTGCAATCATGCCATTATCACCGAAATGATCCGAGTACTCCAGCACAACTTCCTGCCCCATCCTGAGCCCGGCAAAATCTATTTCAAACCAGCCTGTAAGAGTAGTTCCCATGTCGATTAGCCACGAGTTGTTTCCCAATGAATAGATCGTGTCGGGATTAACTATAGCGGCTAAAGTATTCTTTTCGGCCATTTGCGGAGTTATCTCATGGTCGGGGACAATGAATGTTTTAACAGGTATCCAGTCAGCTTTATCAATCGATTCAGGGGAGAGATCTGCGAGTATGAGCGAAGCATCAACCATTTCACCTCCGAATTTACCGGGCCGCCATGTCCCGATTGTTGAATAGCCACTCTTTCTTCCTGTCCAGGTGCTGTCGGTGCAGAGAATGGTTTCACTTCCCAGGCCGTCATAGCTTTCGAGTTGTGCCCTTACAAGCGGACCATCGCCCGCGACTCCCGGCAGGCCTTTACTGTACCAGCCCTGACCTGTCCATATTATAAGGTCGTTACGGCCCTCCTTTACCATCGGAGAAATATCGTATGAAACAGACAGCGATCTTTTATCAAACTGCGAAACTGCCGGGACAAGGACATGATCACCGGCTTTTTGCCCATTGATCCAGATCTCATGATATCCCAGCGAGTTGACATGAAGGATAAACCTGTCAGTTTTTCCATTCAGGGTAAATGTTTTTCTGAGCTGGGGGCTTTCACAATTTTCAGTATCGCCAGGCAGTCCTATATATCCTCCTTTCCAGTCATCCTTTTTAAGCAATCCGGTTGTAAAAACTGCAGGTTCGCTCCATTCGGATACTTTGCCGGCTTCATCCCAGACCCTTACCTTCCAGGAGCAGAATGACATAGAAGCGAGCATTTTACCCTTCCAGGGAACAAGGACGCAATCTGAAGAAGCCACTTTACCTGTATTCCATAAATCAGCACTGTTCTCATCAAGAAGGTCAGTCCTGGTTGCGGCAAGTATCTGGTAAGCTTCCTGGGATGTTCCCTTTTGGGTGGAGCTCAGATTCCAGCTCAGCCTCGGGACAATTGTTCCTATCCCGACGGGATTCTGCAGGTTTTCACACATCAGGTTGTTGACGTTTGCAGGGGAATTTCCGGGGTAACAGCAGGGGAAAAGCAAAAGTCCGGACAACGGCAGCAGCATATAATAAGATTTAAACATAAGGAAGGGTTTAGATTAGTTCAAAGATCAGTATTTTCCTGTTCAATCCGGTTAAAACACAGACAGAGGTTTTAAAAATATCAGAGAATCTGATAAATTTATTAGCTTTGAGTAGGTAAACCTGTAATCTCATCATAGAAGGCAATGAAAAAAGTACTTTATGGAGTTCTGATACTTCTTGGCTTAATCGTGGCAGGCGGCTGCGTCTATCTTAATTCAGTACTCCCCATAATAACCGGGTATGCTGCAAAGAATCTTTGTTCCAATGTTTTTGTATCGGGGAGGGAACCAGGAAGCATCGAAGCGGTCGATCTTAATTTTTCATTTATTAAGTATACAAAAAATAAAGTCGACTATGAGGAAAAGAGTGTTCTCAGCAGTTTTCTATGGGGAAAGGCAAAAGCCATATACAGGGAAGGATTCGGTGCGACGCTGATTAGGGATATTCCGGAGGAAACCCTTCGCAGAGCCGTATATCCGCCGGATACTGATCCCGGATATATGCCAGATTCAACTTTATGGCCTCTCGGGGATTTAATTCCTGAAACCGATTCGACAGGGATAGATAAAGAGGCACTGGCCAAAATAACGGAACAATTCATTGTCAGCCACTCATATAATGGAAATCCGTTTGCTTTCCTGGTTATACACAAAGGGATCCCCGTTGCCGAAGCTTACAAGCCGGAGTTCGACAAAAATACCAGGTTCCTTAGCTGGTCGATGGCAAAAAGCTTTTTGAACGGTATTGTTGGAGTTCTTGTCAGAGAGGGGGGGATTGATGTAAATAAGCCGGTTAAAATCGATGAATGGCAAAATGATGAAAGGAGCCGGATCACTTTGAATGAACTGATGCAAATGCAAAGCGGACTGGAATGGAATGAGGACTACGGCAGCAGGTCTGATGTTAATCTGATGCTTTTCAATGAAGGGGATATGAGCGGGTATGCGATTTCCAGACCAATTGAGTATCCTGCCGGAACCAACTGGAAGTATTCCTCGGGTACAGCAAACATAATTAGCAGCCTGATACGGAAGGAATTCGAAAGCGATACATCCTGCTATGCCTTTATGCAGGATAAGTTTTTTGAGAAGATCGGGATTACAAATGCTGTTTTTGAGGTCGATCCTTCGGGAGATTTTGTAGGTTCTTCCTACCTCTATGCAACAGCCCGCGATTATGCAAGGTTCGCTTTGCTTTACCTTAACGATGGTGTATTCGGTTCCGAAAGGATCCTTCCGGAAGGCTGGGTCGGTTATACAACAACGCCGGCTTCCGCCTCCGGTGGTGAATATGGCTCATTGTTCTGGCTTAATGATAGCGGGAAGTTCCCTTCAGCGCCCGAGGATATGTATATGTGCTCGGGTCATGACGGGCAGCAGATTTTCATTCTGCCTTCAAATGACCTTATTGTAGTTGTACTCGGGTATTCCCCGCAACCCGATAATGTTATAGATTTTGACAGACTTCTGAAAGATATTCTTGGCACCGTTTAGGATGGCCCCCGGGCAAAATCAGTTTCCGGGTACTTTTGCCACATTTATGTATTCGCTTATCGAATTGATCCCTTTGAATTCATTATGGGACGAATTGTCATGTATCGTAACATCGACAATTGCCTGCAGCTTTAATGCCCTGGGAATTCTGGAGCTCATCCCCGAGATGGTTTTTGCCAGCTTCCCGAAAAAGTTGGATTCAGCTGAAAGTACACTGGCAACTATTTCCTTCTGGTCGCGCAAATTCACCGAAATTTGACAATTATCATTCCTTGCAATTAAATTAACATTGCCCGGGTACTTTAAACCTGACCTGGGACTTTTAATTTCCTTATTTATCTTATACTCCACATCCGTAAACTCCTCCTGCTTATTACCATACTGTATCGAAAGCTTTGAATGCAGCCTGGTCGAACCATTGAACACCAGTGAATATGCCAGGTCAAGATCTTTGTTATGCAATCGGGTCCAGAGAAGTCCGTGTACCTTCTCCGGGATAACTTCCGAACGTAAAAGATCCAGGCTTCCTGTAGCTACTTTAAACTCCGAACTTATATTGGGACTGATGAAATTACCTTTAACCACGCATTTGAAATTATAGGAATCCCATGCCGGAACGGTTATTTCGCCGGTTTCCTTAGCAAGAAACTCAAACGGTTTTTCGGTTCCATGACACCAGGTGTAATTCAGATAGAACATTACCATGTCAGAATTAAAATCGGCCTTTAGTGAATCATCCATAAAGATCATCTTGCCTTTTGAAAATGTTATTACCCTTGATGTAATGTCAATTACTTCGAGTTCAGTCTTGAAAACAAAGGAGGTAAGGTGATTGCCGGCAGAATTGATTTTGGAACAATGGGCATGCAGAAATGCATCATAGGTCTTCCCGGTCCGGTTTAAATAAATTGTCAGGATCAAACAATCATTAGTCTCTGAAAAAACACTGAAAATAAACTTATTATATCGCGACAGGAACATTTTGACCTAAATGAACGTTAAACTTTGACAATATAAAAACAATCTGACGAACAGCTAACTTTTAAAAGGCAATAATCTGCACATGTTATTAACAGCAATTATAAATATTTATTATGCAACGACAAAATATTCGTTACTGATATAATTATTAATCAGGTAAGGTGAAAATTTGTCGACTTTTTGTAAATTTAGGTCCTTTGTAACTAATCTTTTTATATAACCCTAAGTGTAAAAATTTTATGAGTGAAAAATTTTCAACCAGCCCCAGTGGAGAGAAATTTCCGTTGCCAAACCCCGAAGACTACAAGTCAGAATTTGAAAAGCTTAAAGTCCGGGTAGAACAGGAAAGGGCTAATAACCGGGAAATCGTTGTGGTAATGGGAATCGGGTTCGTAGGTGCGGTTATGGCAGCTATTGTTGCCGACACTGTTGACAAAAAAACAGGCAAGCCCTCAAAGTTTGTCATTGGAATGCAACGCCCCAGCGCACGGAGCTTCTGGAAGATCCCTATGCTTAACCGCGGCATTTCCCCGGTTAAAGCTGAAGATCCTGAAGTGGATCCTATGATCTCACGCTGCGTTAATGAGAAAAAAACACTCATAGCGACCTTTACCTATGATGTCCTGAAACTGGCTGATGTTGTTGTGGTTGATGTTCAATGCGATTATCTAAAGGAGGACCTTGGTAATGTGCGCAACGGACAGACTGATATGGCTGCGCTTGAATCTTCCCTTGGAGTCATTGCCGAGCATATTCCTCCCTCAGCACTTGTACTTATAGAAACTACGGTTGCTCCCGGGACGACCGAACAGGTTGCCTATCCGATAATGAAGAAAGTGTTTAAAAAGCGCGGTTTAGAATCTGATCCGCTGCTTGCACACAGTTATGAAAGGGTTATGCCGGGTCGAAATTACGTTGCCAGTATCCGTGATTTCTGGAGAGTTTGCAGCGGGATCAACCAGGGAGCCAGGGAACGGGTTGTGAAATTCCTGAACGAAGTTCTTAATACCGATAAATTTCCCCTGACTGTAATGGACCGTCCCATTGAATCTGAAACTGCCAAAATAGTTGAGAACAGTTACAGGGCTACAATACTTGCTTTTCTTGATGAGTGGAGCCTGTTTGCTGAACATAACGGCGTTGACCTGATGAAGGTGATCAAGGCAATTAAAATGCGTCCGACACACAGCAACATCATTTTCCCGGGACCGGGAATCGGGGGCTACTGCCTCCCGAAGGATGGCGGGTTGGGTGTCTGGGCGTATAAGCACATCCTTGGCTTTGAGGATGATATTTTCAAGATAACTCCGCTTGCAATTGATATAAACGATACCCGCGGATTGCATGTCGGACAGCTTACCCGTGATGCCCTTCGCAATATGGGGCAGCCCATTGCTGCAGCTGATATACTGGTGCTTGGAGCTGCATACCGTGAAGATGTCGGTGACACCCGTTACAGCGGCTCGGAGATCGTGATCCGGAAACTTGCCGAAATGGGAGCTGAAATAAGAGTACATGATCCCTATGTTGAACACTGGTGGGAATTTGAACAGCAGGAGACTTATCCCGGTATCGGACAGAGCAAATCTCAATTTTTCCGTAACCAGGATAAACTGAAGGAGATACGTGTTGAACAGGATCTCGATAAGGCTCTTGACCATGCTGATGCAGTTATACTTGCCGTTCCTCATAAGGTTTACCTCGATCTTGTTCCTGACGAAGTGGTTAAGGCCATCGGTCAACCGGCTGCCATAATAGATTGTTTCGGGATATTGACAGACGAAAAGATTAAACGGTACTTCCAGCTGGGATGTGAGGTCAAGGGACTTGGCCGCGGCCACATTCAGCGGATCAAGGACGAGATCCGGAAAGGGTAGGGGAATTTATTTTCTGAACAGCATCTAATTAACGGAACGATTTTTGATGCCTGTAAGATTATTCCTGACCTTAAATGAAAAAAGTATTACTGATAATCCTTTTTATTACGATTCTTTTAAACAACTGCGAGAAATCCAGCTACTTAATCGATAACGACCCATATTATCCCACAATAATCAGAAAAATTGATCCATTCGATCTTACCGAAATGAGAACGGAATTCTCAGGGACGAATATTTATTTGTTCTCATCGCTAAATGAATTTGGATTCTGTGCGCCGCCTGAAGATTACTTTGCACCCATGACACCTGCGGGGGATACTGTCTCATCACAGGCTGAGGCAATTACGATTGCCAAAAGATTTATTGCCAAAAACTCGCAATTTACTGGAGTCAGGGATACTGCTGATCTGAGGTTTACTAATTTTAAAAGAACCACCGGCCATTCTGACGGATCCGCAAGATGGCATCTTTACAGTACGCTTCAGAAAAAGGATACTCTCGATGTATTATCGACACAGATAATCATAACCATCAGATGCAGGGAAGTTTATTCATGCACCGGTAACTGGTATCCTGAAGTATATGTTCCAAAAATGATCAATGTAACTGCAGGGGAAGCGAGGGATATCCTGCCTGACATGACGGTAACTCATTTTAACATCGCAGGGAACCCATATAATGTCACAATTACCAGGGAATCGTTGAACTGGAGTGCTGCAAAGCTTATGGTCGTCCCTATCCGGACCGGGGAAACGACGGAACTTCGCCTGGCCTGGCAGGTGAATATCCCGTCGCCCGTTTTTTACCTGATATATGTCGATGCCATGACGGGTCAGATCATCAAGCAGGAGCCGACGATAATATCCTGACATTCAACCAACATATTACCGCTTAATTAGAACTATTCCCCGAACCACCCTCAGCTACCTTGAGCTGGATAAGCTTTTCAGGCGAAGGTTTTGATCCTGTGAATTTTGTGGCTTTTTCAATAAATGCCTTATCAATGTTGAAGATTTTAAATTCAACCAGTTTATCCGCCGGCAATTCCGGGTATCCTGCACTCCTCATTTCTTCGATATACTGCTTCGTAATTTTGAATATTTTAAGCTTTACTACAAGATCAGCGGTAAGCTCTTCCTTTAATCCCATGCTTTTAACTTCCTTTATATAATCCGGGCTTATTCCCTGTGCCTTAAACTGTACAATTGCATCGTGTGACAGTCCCTCATAACCATAAGATGCGATCTCCCTCACATATTCCGGAGTGATTCCCATAGCCTTGAATGTAATAAGATCCTTGCCTGACAGTTTGTATCCTGATTTGTACATAGCTGAAGCGTATTCCTCATCGATTTTGAGTGCAGCAAACGACATTATGTCCTCTGTTGAAACATCGCTGCCCATCAGTTTCCTTATACCCGCAATATACGAGGGCTCGATATTTAAAGCCTTGAAACCTAATAATTTACTGACCGAAATGTCGGTGAATCCGCTTTTATGGATTTCCTTAATATAATCAGGAGTTACCCCAAGGGCGGCAAGTCCGATAAGGTTCTCCTCCGAAATATCCCTGTATCCCAGGCTTTTAAGACTCTTTATATAGTCCGCGTCAACTTCCTTTAAAGTGAAAAGGAAGAGGGTTCTGGGTGCCAGTCCGTCAAATCCTTCATTACCAATAGCTTTTACAAAACCATCATCCGGCGTGTATGTAAAAGTGCCTTTTCCCCTGTCTGACGAAATATCACCTTTCATGCTTATTACTCCACCTTTTTTTTTCAGAGAAAAGCTGATCCCGGTCCCGTTGCTGAAGCCGGTCAGCTCTGATCTTGTGACCACCTCCGAAAGGGTCATGCTCCCTTTGAGCTTATCGGAAACTGCTGAAAATTCAAAAAGAAGATCGTTTTCTTCAGGTTCGACAGTCCACGTTCCTTCCAATGTGCCGGTACCTGATTGTCCATTGGCAGTAAAAGTAAATAGCAGCAGGGAACAAATGCTGATTAACAATAATTGAATGTTTCTTTTCATGGTTTTAACTTTTTTACTGATTATACTTTTAAGTAAAAACCTTCTGTTTTTTTAAAAGTTACTTAAAACCCTGTTTTTTCCTGATGGTAATGTCGCCGTTATAGCTCCTTATGACATATTCGGGTCCCCCGGCATTTATCCTTCCGGTGATCCAGTCCTCCAGGGTAATTACTTTTGTATTCCCTGCATTTTTTACAGCGGGCTGCTTCCTTACCGGGACGAGTTCAAAATCAGTTTGGATCTCACCGGTCCCGCTTTTCATCTTAAGGGTTGCATTCACAGTAGCTGGAAATTCGATTGAGATATCACCCTCAAAGGAGGTGAACATCATCGGGGAATCAGGTTTCACCTGCCTGAAAGTCGCCGAGATCTGACCGTAAACGGTACTTAACACTGACGACCCGGTAATATTTTCCAGCAGGATATCACCGCTTGCATTTTCTGCCACTATCTCCCCATTGATATTGATAACCTGGATGGTACCGTTATCGAGCGATTTCAGCTTCAGCGAGAAATCCCCTGGGATCTTAATATCGAAATCCACTGTCTTATCTGACGTCCCGTTGTAAAGGATTACAGATCTCCCATCCGATTCCACTGACAGGTAAGATTCATCCCGGCCGATCCGTTTTATTTCGTTTCCGGCCGCTTTTTCCGGTCTGCCGAACCTGGGAGCTGCGGTTACGACGATGTCGGTACCCTCATAGCCTGTAACCTTAATTGAGCCCTTTGGATTTTCGAAAGTAAAGATCCTGTTGTTCTGTCCGGGGGCGAGGTTTATGACAAGCTGTTCTTCCTGTCCCAGCCCCTTAATGAGCGGCATCAGGAGAAAGATATATATGACTGTTAGTTTTCGTACCATACCACTTTACTACAACAAAACAGTTACTGCTTCATTTATTTTGCTCCTGACGCTGTAATTCAGGGCGGCATTGGTCAGGATCTTTTGAAATTCGGGTGCAGCTTTTCTTTCATTTAACGCAACCATTACCTCCGCCAGCCTCAGCTGCAACATCGGGGACGATTGATTTTCGATCGATGCTATCAGACCTTCGCGTACAGCGCTGTTATCCGGATATCTTATCAGGGCTTCTAGCGCAAGCAGCCTTACATTGTCATTTTCATCATGGTTCAATGCTGCCAGGAGTCCCTGGATGATCCTTTCATCGGGTGTTTCAAACTCATTGGCCATATTCACTGCCCTGATCCTCTCAAGGGTAGAGTTTTGCTGCATCAAAGTGAGTACAAGCGTTTCCTTAAGGTCGGTAACCCTTCCGGAAAGATCAGCCAGTTCCTTGTCAGAGTTGAATCTCTGTCCTGCAATGGAAGCGGTAAACCATCCCATCAGGAATAAGGCAATGCCCGCGGCAACCTTTAAAAGTGTGATTAAGGATGAGTTCCTTATCAACCGATTCCCGGAATGGACCTTAACCTGGTCGGAAGCTGCATTCTTTTCATCTGCAAGCATTTCATAGAATCTGCTGTCCATCCGTGATGATGGCTCGTCCGTAACAGACTCATCTATAAGCCGGCTGACCTTACTGATCGATTCAATCTCATCTTCACCAATGCCGGATTCCCTAAGGCTGGCAATGACCTCCCCAGCCTCATCCGGTGACAGTTTATCATGAAGGAGATCAATTATTTTCTCTTCCGGATCCTTTTTTTTCATATCTGAATTTTTTCAATTTTTATTAGTATATCCTTAAGCTTTCTCAAAACCCTGAACATGCGGATCTTGACGCTGCCCTCGGTAGTTCCAAGGATGTCTGCAATCTCCCTGTACTTCAGGCATTCTATTTTCCCCAGAACAATGATCTCCCTTTCCTCCGGTTCAAGCTTTTTCATAGCATAATAGAGCTGCTCAATCTTTTCCTTCCGGTCATGGTCATAGTCTTCATCAATTATCTGCTGAGCCGATCCGGAATCAGCGTCATGACTGAAAGAGTTCTTCATTTTCCTGTTAAAGTCAATCGCCGAATTCCTGGCGATCCTGAAAATCCATTTTGCAAAGCTTCCCTCACCCGTGAAGGAGTACCTGTATCTTATCGCCCTGTAAAATACGGTATGAACGAGATCCTCGCTTGCCTCCCTGTCGCCGCATGTTACCCTGAAAAAATACGCATATATGGGCATCTTGTATCTTTCATACAGAATGCCCATTTTATCTATCTCACCGTCAATGACCTGAGACATTATTGCCATATCATCCGGGTGCTCTTTATTGATATCTTACAGTATATATTTTAAAAACTCCCCTGATTTCAAAAAGTTACAAAAATTCGTTGCCAAAAATCGACTTTTCAACTAATTTTTTCTTAATTTTATTTTTATGTGAGGGGGGAAATCAGACTATGATTGTTGTAAGAGCGTGTTATCAGGCACGTTAATTACATCCTACCATTGTGACTGACGTGGCATTGCATTTTCATGCCTTAGAATATTGTCAGTGGTGAAGCTTTTCCTAAAGCCTCTGATGGCGATGTTCCCGATCAAAAGACCGCCAATATTGACGATTTTGATAAAAGCTGAGTTTCCTGACAGGAAAGACCAGGCAAGGAAAACATTTAACGCATGAATGATGTTATTTGCTTTAACAGAGCAGGCAATCGAAGGGGGAGGGGAGCGGGGTATCGGCGATCAGATTATAACTCTGAATGAAAAGCGATTATGAACCTTACTGATGAATATAAGCGGCAAAGCAAATGGAGAAACTGGGACTCATATGTCCAGGCTCTTCCGGTTAAACCGGATGATACCATCTTCGACCTCGGTTGCAGTATAGGGGTTGTTACAAAAATGCTCGCTAAAAAGGCATCGAAGGTTTATGGAATTGACAATAATTCCGAACTCCTGGACGAAGCCACCCATGCCAATTCTTCAGATAACATTATATACAGGCTTGACGATATCAGCTCCCTGAAAAATAAGGATTTACCCCTTGCCGATGGAATCTGGTCAAGCTTTGTCCCGGCTTATTTCCCTGACTTTTCACCTGTCCTGGGGACCTGGCTTGGATTTTTAAAACCTGGCGGATGGATAGCTGTTGTCGAAATCAGTGATCTGTTTGGCCACGATCCTATGAGCAGTTCTGCACATAATACGTTCAGGGAATATTATGACCGGCAGCTGAAAACAAAGATCTATGATTTTGAAATGGGTTCCAGGCTTAAGGACTTTTTAACCGGTGCCGGGCTTTCAATAATTCACGAAGAAAACCGCTCCGACAGGGAATTATCCTTCAATGGTCCCGGTGATACCGATGTATTGTTTTCATGGGAGTGCAGATTTGAGAGAATGAATATGTTCAAGGAGTACCTCGGAGGGGACGCCTTTTACAGGCTGAAGGAGGAATTTCTCGGATGCCTGGCAAATGAAAATCATACCTCACACACGATCGTGAAATTCATTGTGGCTGAAAGAAATATAGCGCAATTACACAAATAAATATGTATTATAATATGTCTTTTAATACGTATTATAATACGTATTATAATGACTCTATAAAATTTTATAGCGCATATTTCTTTGTTAAGATAATCTTCTTAATACTATTTTACTCTTTAAGTTACAAATAACTCTCCCCCAACTTCGTATTTCCCGTCAAATACCTCTCCCCAACCTCCCGCTTTGCGGGACAGGCTCTCCCCCGGGGTGGGAGGGGCTTGAAAACCAATTGTTTACGTTCCGCTTGTAAATCCTCTGCAGCGTTGGGTTTAAGTCCCCCTCGCACCCGGGAGAGGGGGATAAAGGGGGTGAGGTGCATATGACAAATCATTAATTTTACGAAAATCCTGAAGAAAAAGGATAGTGTAAACCCATTCAGAATGGTCATAATAGCGAACTCAATATTTTAATATTAAATACCGGGCATTATCCGGCTAACCTTAAACCAACTTATATGAAAAAGACAACTACACTTACTGCAATTGGAGCTTTGCTTGTTTTATGGATAATCAGTGCTCCGGTACTCGATGCTCAGTCCTCAGTAAATAAGGATACATTACTTTTCGCTGCCCGTGAAATAATAAGCCAGACAACCTATTGTGCCCTTGTAACCGTCGATTCCACGGGCCAGCCCCAGATCCGTACCATGAATCCTTTTCCTCCGAATGATGAACTGATTACCTGGTTCGCTACTGCAAGAGACAGCCGGAAAGTGCGGGAAATAAGGAACAATCCGAAAGTATGCGTCTATTATGCCGATCATATTTCTGCGAAAGGCTATGTTAACATTACCGGTAAAGCCGAAGTCATTGACGACAAGGAACTGCTGGTAAAAATGAAGCGTGAATACTGGAGTGGGATGTCAAACTGGCAGGAGATATTTGTACTTATCAGGATTGTGCCGGAAACCCTGGAAGTGATTAATTATAAACATGGCTTAAACAACGCTCCCAATACTTTCAAGGCGCCATCAATCGTATTCTGATCAGCCAATGGTATTGGATTACCTTCAGCAGGAGGAAGGTATAAATTCAAACAAACAGCTAACTTTTCTATAGGTTTTATTGTTTATCAGTAGTTATCCACTGACATCGTGCTTAGTGAATTAGTGCAAACTTTAAAACCTGCAGAAATGGGAATTGACAAAAACACCGACACGACAGGCAATCCTAAAATTACCCGTCACTTCAGCTTATTTCTCATTTTCAACATGATTTCATTTACATTCTGCGATGATATTTTCGATTATTCGCCGTACTCCATCGATTTCAAGGACAGGGATAAGAATCTTAATCATAAGAATATTGGTAAGCTAATCGCTGCAGAAAGTAGTGATACAATTACAATCGCACTTACTGCTGATACTCACCGCTTTTATGATGAGCTTGATCAGTTTGTCCACAGAGTAAATGAAAATCCTTCAATTGACTTCGTAATACATGCGGGTGATATGGCCGATTTTGGCTTACCTGAACAATATCTCTGGGGTAATTCGTATTTATCAAAGTTGAATGCACCCTATTTTGTAGTTGTGGGTAATCACGATCTGGTTGCCAATGGTGTTAAGGCTTATAATGAAATGTTTGGTCCTTTGGATTTCAGCTTTATTTATGATTCAATAAAATATGTTTTTATAAATACGAACAGCCGCGAATTCAATTTTGATAAAAACGTG
>Ga0105106_10001424_pt1 | contig 17284 bp, 17 predicted proteins | sample PPLLaktember2015_5_FD_79109 | JGI IMG/M metagenome (GOLD analysis project Ga0105106, IMG submission 79109) | Freshwater sediment microbial communities from Prairie Pothole Lake near Jamestown, North Dakota, USA - PPLs Lake P8 Core (1) Depth... | ecosystem: Environmental > Aquatic > Freshwater >...
CCCACGCCGTCCTTCCTGAGCGCGGCGAAAGTCACGTCCCACTGCTCGGCGCTCATCCCGGGGTCCACGCTGGTCGTCTGCAGCGTGATGCCGAGCGCGCGGGCCGTGGCCTCGGTCTGGCTCATCCAGGCCCTCCTGACACAGAACGTTTCGTGCCCGTACGTGAGGGCCGCAATACGCTTGAGTCCGGGGACCGCCTCCTTGAGGAATTCGACTCTCTTGCCGGCTAACTCCGACGTGATGATCGTGAGGCCGGTGACGTTGCCTTCGGGGTGCGCAAGGCTGCTCACAACGCCGCACTCGACGGGGTCGCAGGCACCCGCCATGACGATCGGGATGGTCGTGGTCGCATCCCTGACGGCCATCGCTGCAAATGTGTTCGAAACTATAATGAGGTCGAACTTTTCCCGAACGACCTGCGCGGACACCTCCGGAAGCTTCTCGTCCGATGCCCCCAGGCGCGTCTCGAGCGCATAGTTCTTCCCCTCGACCCACCCGTGCTCGCGCAGCGCCTGCCGGAACACCTCGAGTCCGGCCGATCCGATTGTGCTCAGACGCTCGGGGAAATGCACGAAGGCGATGCGGTGCATCTTGCCGTCATGTTGTGCCTCGACGGCGAGCGGCACCATGAGGAGAACAAGTGCGAGTGACAGGACGAATGTTGCACGCGTCCCGATCCACGATTTGAAATCGGCAAACGAGGCGATCGCTTTCATTTTTCCCTCGATTCTGGGACAGCGGCTGCGGAGGATTGTCGTGTCATGGACAAGACTCCCGGTCTAGCGCAGCCATCGCGACGGTGTCGGCGGAGGCGTTGGATTTGCCATCCGTGACACTTGCGGCGACTCACGATGTCGGCCGGCCGCACCGCTCTTTGGCGACGCGGGGAGAGGAGTGCTTGCTGTTTCGGGCTCCTACCGAGATTCGAGGCCGAAAGCCACCCAACTGCACTCGGTGGCGCACTTCCACGATCGGTACATGCGAAGCGGCAACAAGGAAAAGCTGCGCCCGGAGCGGCAGAAGCTACTTCTCCGGCGAGGCAGCCACTGCAGTGGGCTGCGGTATTGACGACGCGGATCGCAAATGGCATCGCAACCGCTCACTCGATGACGGTGTCGGCCCTTGACAGGATCGAAGGCGGGATCGTCAGGCCGATGGCCTTGGCGGTCTTCAGGTTGACGAGCAGCACGAACTTCTCGGGTGTGCCCACTGGCAGATCGCCAGCCTTGGCCCCCTTGAGGATTCGGTCGACGTAGCCAGCCGCGCGACGGCTCTGTTCGATGCCATCGACGCCGTAGGCGATCAGGCCGCCTTGGCGGATCACAACTGGCCCTTGGAACATCATCGGCAACCGGTTCGTGAGCGTAAATTCAAACGTCTGCGCGGTTGCGGAAGGTCCAAGCAACGCCGGCACGTCGAACTGGACGATGGCCTGGACTTGCTGCCGCTTCGCTTCGGCGAACGCTGCCGGAAGACCTCCGGGATCACTTGCCACGAGCGAGTGCAGTTGCACATTCAGCGGCCCTGCGGCTTCCTTCGTCAGCGCCCACTCCCGATCCATCAACGGCGACCCAGGTCCAGGCCAAAGAACGCCTACATGAGTGAGATTCGGCACCAACTCCGCGAGCAGTTGCAGGCGCTTCGCAGCGCCGGCCCCAGAGATCGAAGTCAGGCCAGTGACGTTCCCGCCGGGACGATCGAGACTCGCCACCACTCCTATGGCGACGGCATCGCCGCTGTTCTCCATCACAATCGGGATGGTCTGCGTCGCCTTCTTCGCCTCGCGCGTTGCCGCGCCCGTTTCGGTGACGATGATGTCCACTTTCTGACTCACCAGTTCAGTCACAAGCGCGGGAAGACGCTCGTTCTTCCCTTCGGTGTAACGGTATTCGATGGCAATGTTCTTGCCCTCGGCATAGCCGAGTTCGGTCAGTCCTCGAAGGAAGGCTTCAAGGGCTGGATGCTTGGGTCCGGCAGCGCCAGAAAACTGCGAAACATAGCCCAGGGTCGGAACCTTTGCCGGTTGCTGCGCGTCAGCCGCATGCGCAGTGAACAGAGCAAGGATTGCTGATGCGAACAGCGAGTACTTGGCGTTCATGGCTATTTTTCTTTGACCAATGCCGGATCCCTCGCGAATCGCTTGCAGGCGCGCCACAAGAGATGACGGGTAGATAGAAGAGCTGGTGCGCCGCGAGATGCGGTGTTCCCACGGTCGTTGTGTATCTGCGTTTCGGTATGCCGCGCCCCTCTCGCCCGTTGGCGACACGCTGAGTGGCATCCGTGCTGGATCCGGCTTCGTCTGAGGTTCGCGGCCAAGCGAGCGGATGCTGCGCTCGGCAGCGTCTGGCAGGGGTTGCCGAGGGATTCGCTGGTCAGCGAGCCGAGGCGCGCGTGGCCGCAACTGGGAACAGTTGCGTGCGAGGCGCCAGGATTCAGTTCTTCGGCGAGGCAGGCACCGAAGTGGACTGCGGTATCTACGACGCGCATCGAAAATGGCATCGCAACCGCTTCTTCTTGTTGCAGTTCTACTCTAGTCCTTACTCCAACGACCGGCGACGACATTGACGCACGTCAACCGCCGCAACAGGATTTGCGGCAAGGCCCGGGTGACCGCTTCCTGCGCGCTCGCCGGACCGGCCAGGAGTAACCATGCGGCGACGCCGCTGAGAGCGGACGTTCGATATCGCTGTCGATCCATGGGCCTTCGACAAGCGGCCAAGGCCCAGCGTCACTGAGCCCGACTTCGGCATGCTCAGTGACGCTGGTCAATGCGTTGCCCTCCAGGATCCTTAGCCTGAACAAGGGTGTCGGCGATGTCCGCTGGCGACCCTCGAAGGAGGCTCAAAGGAGGCACGACATGACCGCCATGGCTTCCGGCGAGAATGCGCAAGATGGTGCGCCAGCGAAAGGTTCCGACTGTGGAACGCGGTCCGGGGACCCACGCCATGAGAAGGTCCGCCATCGTTGGGACGATGCTCCTTGCGCTCGGCGGCATTTCCGCTTGTACCCCAACGCTCCTCGATTCCGGCGAGCGTGAAACGATCTGCCGGGTCGTCGTCGAGGAGCAGTTTGCAGCCGTCGACGTTCAGGCCAACCCGGTCGCAAATCCCGCCGGGGGCGCGCTCTTCGGCGCTGGATCCGCGGCGCTGATTGCATTGGGGGTCGTTGCTCTCAACCCAATCGCGGTGATCCAGGGCGCAGTGGGGGTTGCAGCGGGGCTGGGTTGCGGGGCAGCGGGCGCCGCCCATCCCAATGCCGAGACCGATTTCCGGAAGATCGTCGTGATGGCGGACCCGGGCGCGCTGAAGGGGGTACTCGAGGCGGCGTTTGTTGCGCCACGACCCGCGTGCCGGAACGTCTCCGAGGGCGCGATAGCGCCGCCCGACACCGTGATCCAGGTCGAAAGCGTCGTCCTCACGATGGGATGTCCGGCGGGACGGCAGGCGTACAACATTACCGTCAAGTGGCGAGCGATGTCGGCGACCAGCCGCAAGGTGCTCGCGGAGTCCACCACGCGATGCGAACAGGTCTCAGCGAAGGATATCGACACCTGGTCGGCGGACGCCGATCACGCCCGCGCCGAGGTCAACGGCGCATTGGCCAGAACCGGCCAACGTATCGCCGCGGAACTGCTCGGTGCTGACAAGTGGGCCCCCTGCAAGTTTCAGCCAGACGAGCCGGTAGGCGCAGGCCAACGGTGACCGCGAAGACGACGTCAGGTCGCGCGCCCGTCTTCTGCTCAACCAATAGCTCGGATGCTGCGGTATCCGATCTTGATCAGGCCGCGTGTCTGCAGGCGGTCAAGCACGCGACTGAGCGTTTGTCGAGAAACACCCCCGCCAGGCCCATGGCCAGTCGCTGGTCGGAATGGTTGAATTGTTGCATTTTGGACAACCCAATTCGTTCGCGCCGGGGCAGAATGCGCGGTCATCAAGCGGCGCTGCCTGGCGGTGCCGGGACCGGGACTACAGCGGCCAAGAGCAACAGCTTTGCCCCAGCGGGCTCCAAACGTATTCAAGCAGCGGCAATGTAAAGGGAGAATTCGACCATGAACTACCAGGTACTCGCCGCACTGGTGGCATGGATCGGCGGTGGGTTGATGTCCGCACATGCGGCGTCGTTTCCTGGCGGCACAGCAGATTTGATTTACACAGGTGGCGACATCGTCACCATGAACGACAAGCAGGCTTCCGTCGAGGCGCTCGCCGTCAAGGACGGCAAGATCCTCGCGGTGGGTGAGCGCAAAGCGATCGAGGGCCAGCACAAGGGTGCCAAGACCAAGGTTGTCGACCTCAGGGGCAAGACGCTACTGCCGGGCTTCATTGACGCGCACAGCCACTACTACAGCTCGCTGTCGGTGGCGAACCAAGTCAACGTCTACGCGCCGCCGGCCGGTCCGGGCAAAGACCCGGCCAGCATCGTCGCCGAGTTGGTGAAGTTCCGCGACAAGAACAAGATCCCCAAGGGCACGGTCATCCAAGCCTACGGCTACGATGAAAACGTCATGCCCAACGGCCGTCTGCTCAACCGCGACGACCTCGACAAGGCGTTCCCGCACAACCCGGTGCTTGTCGGGCACGTCTCGATGCACGGCGCGGTGATGAACTCGGCGGCGCTGAGGAAGTGGAACATCACCGCCGAGACCAAGACGCCGCCGGGCGGGGTCATCGTCCGCAAGCCCGGCACCTCGGAGCCCTACGGCCTCGCGCTGATGCAGCGGGCGGCCAAAGGCGGCGGCTACATCATCGACGTAATTGCCTACCCGTTCATCACCGAACTCGAGGCAGTGCTGAAGGCCAACCCGGTCAGCGGTTGGGGCAAGTACGACAACCGGCTGAAAATCGGCGGCGTCAAGATCACCATCGACGGTTCGCCGCAAGGCAGGACCGCGTTCTTCACCAAGCCCTACCTGACTGGCGGCCCTGGAGGGGAGAAGGACTGGAAGGGCGAGCTCGCGGCGCCGCAGGAAACGGTCAACAAGGCGGTCAAGGCGGTCTACGACCTCGGCGTGCCGCTGAACCTGCATGCCAACGGCGACGGCGCCATCGACGCATTCTTCACGGCGCACGAATCTGCGGCGGCGGGTGACCTTTCCAGGGACCGGCACGTCACGATGATCCACGCGCAGTTCACCCGCAAGGACCAGATCGACAATTTCGTCCAATACAAGGTCACGCCGTCGTTCTACACGCTGCACACGTTCTACTTCGCCGAGGCGCACATTAACAACCGCGGCAGGGAACAGGCGATGTACATCAGCCCGATGCGGGATGCGATCGACAAGGGACTGAAGCCGACCAACCACACGGATTTCTACGTGGCGCCGCTCGACCAGACGTTCATGCTGTGGACGGCGGTCAACCGCATATCCCGTGGTGGTGCGGTGATCGGGGCCGACCAGCGCATCACTGCACTGGAAGGACTGCAGGCGATGACCATCAACGCTGCGCGCCAGCACCGGGAAGACGACAGCAAAGGTTCGCTGGAGCCGGGCAAGCGAGCAGATCTGGTGATCCTCGACAAGAACCCGCTGAAGGTCAAACCGATGGCCATCAAGGACATCAAGGTCTTCGAGACCATCAAGGACGGCAAGACCGTCTACAAGCGCGGGGCGTGAACGTCGCAGGCGGTCCCGTTCCCACGCCGCCTGCCAACCGATGGTCAATCGTTTCCTGCTGTGGTCCCTGACGGCGTTCCTCACATCGGCGCCGGCGACGGACCGGATCGACCGGCAAGTGACCGCCGCGCAGCGACAGCGCGACGTCATGAACCTTCCCGCGCTCCTGGTGGCCGATCTCGAGCTGCGCGGCCTGGCGCGACTGGATTGGATCGAGAAGGCTTACCTCACGGACAAACGTCGTTCGCCACAGGAAGTGTAGGCTGCGCTGCTCGCGCTCCAGGTGCAAGGTGGCGCCGACGCCGCCGTTCCTCGCGAGCGAATCGTACAGTCGTACCGCACATTCATCCGCAGCCGGCATCCACTCGCCGGTTATCCAGCGCCGGTCCTGCTCTCCTGGCAAGCATGGGACGCCGTGCCCGATTACGTGGCCCTGCTGACGTCCAAGGCGCCGCAACATCCGGCCTCGGTAATTGCGATGCTCAATTACCTCGACAGCTCGCCGCGGCCCGAGGGCAAGGCGGCAGTCGCGGCCTATCGCGCGTCCGGTCGTAAACTCTTGACATCGATCCCGATGAGCGATCGAACGAACGGTGCTGGCGCCATCGTCGGCCATTCCAATTATCAATAGAGAATGAGGTGGTGAGCATGAGTACCCCCAAGAGATCCCTCGAGAGCGCGACCCTGGCAGGCGATGAACTCATCAGCACACCCATCGGCGACATCGAGCTACGCCACAGTTACTTCGACGACGACACCTCCCAAAGGCTGTTCGACGAGATGGACTATCAGCGCGCCTGCCAGGCCTATATCTGGGGGCATCCGATCGTCAGCATGACCTCCTGGCGACTGCGCCAGGGGAATGCGTACGGTGTGAAGGGAGCCACCGACTTCGTCGTCCTGAATTCGCTCAGGGAGAAGCGGGGCGTCGTCACTGCCAATCTGACCACGCCCTACATCTTGCACTTCGCCAGCCTGAAGGAGGGGCCGCTGCTGGTCGAGTATCCGGGCGGAATGACGGCCGGTGGATTCATCGACCTGTGGCAGCGCCCGGTGGCGGACACGGGCCTCACCGGTCCCGACGGGGGCAAGGGCGGCACCTACGTCGTCGTCGGGCCGGACGGTGACCCGAAGGCGTACGAGAAGCCGGGCACCTTCGTGTTCCAGAGCGCCACGAACGTCATCCTCTTCGGACTGCGCATCCTGGATCCCGATCACGCCTTCTACGCGCAATTCAAGTCCAGCCTGAAGATGGGCCGGCACGGAACGTCTCCCACGACCTGCCGGTTCATCGAGCACGGCGACGTCGAGTGGAGCGCAACTGCGCCGCGCGGTCTCGAGTATTGGCAGGTCCTTTCGGAAGCGATCCGCGACGAGCCGGTGCGCGCGGTGGATAAGGCTTGGATGGCGATGTTGCTGCCCTTGGGCATCGAAAAGGGGAAGCCCTTCCAGCCCGACGCGCGGCAGAAGTCCATCCTGCTGAAGGGCGCGGCGATGGGCGAGCTGATGGCCCGCAACCTGCAGGTCAACCCGCGCTTCGCCGAGCCGTACTGGCAGAACACCCACTGGTACAAGAGCTTCGACTTCACCATTCCGCAGGAGACGGAGACCCGCGTTGAGCTGGACGAGCGCACGACATGGTTCTACGAGGCCGTCACCAGCAGCGAGGGCATGGTCAACCCGGTGGTCGGCAAGGGTCAGGTGTACATGACCACCAAGCGCGACGCGACGGGGACCCTGTTGCGCGCCGACAAGACCTACAAGCTGAACGTGCCCAAAGACGTCCCCGTTGGACAATTCTGGTCGTTGACGCTCTACAGCGAGAACACTCGCCGGGCCTACGACAACGGCGGCACCGAGATCCGCAGCGTCAGTCTCGATAGCAAGATGAAGGACCTGAAGTACAACGCAGACGGCAGCGTCAACCTCTTCATCGGAGCAAAGGCACCCGCGGGATTCGAGAGCAATTTCATGAAGACGGTGGGCGAAGACGGCTGGTTCGTCTATTTCCGCCTCTATGCGCCGCTGCAGGCTTTTTTCGACAAGACATTCAGCTTGGCTGATTTCGAAATGATCGACTGAAGTGCTGCGCGCCAGGAGCGCGGGAGATCGGCAGCCCAGCCGGCCCGGGAACATGCCTTCGCACCCCAACCACACCGGAACGACGATGAACACCACGGAAACAGAATCCATTCAGCACCAGGCGAAGATCGCCGCCCTTACTCTCGTGGAGAACCGGGCCACGGCGGAGACCGCGCAGACACTCCGCGATGAGCTGCTCTACCACCGTGCCACGCAGACGTACCTGTGGGCGTTGCCGCTCATCAACACGCTCGGCATGAAGGTCGGCTCCGAGAAGACGTTCGGCGAGGGGTACAACGTCTTGCCGGTGTGGAAGAAGCGCCTCGACGCCAAGACGCTGGTGACCACGCCAAACTCGGACGTGATCTATGCGATGAGCTACGTCGATCTCGGCAAGGACGGCCCGCTCGTGTTTGAAGCCCCGCCGATGCTCCAGGGGATCCTGTTGGACTTCTGGCAACGACCAATCCCCGTCGATGGCGGCAAGTACGCCGGCGACGTCGGCTTCTTCGGCCCGGATCAGGGGAAGGGCGGCAAGTTTCTGCTTCTACCACCGGGCTACAAGGGCGAGGTCCCGGAAGGCTACTTTGTGTACCGCTCGGGCACGAACAATGTCTTCGTGTTTCTCCGCGCGTTCTACGCGGATGCGAGCAACCTGCAACCGCCGCTCGACCTGATCGAGAAAACGAAGATCTACCCGCTGAAGGGCCAGGCCAAACCGATGAAGTTCCCGGATGCTTCGGGCGTACCGGCGAACATGCTCCCGATCAGCGACGCGACGGCCTTCGACGAACTGAAGAAGCTGGTGGACACCGAAGGGCCGCACCTGGCCGACCCGGACTGGATGGGCATGCTGGCCGGACTCGGCATCGTGAAGGGGGAACCCTTTCAGCCGGACGAGCGCATGCGGGGCGTCCTCGACCGCGCGGCGAAGTCGGCCTACCAGATGAGCCGCGTGATCGCCTTCGATGAGGTCGTGTCCGGTCGGGCGTTCGGGATGTACCCCGACCGCCGCTGGGTCAATCCGTTCGCCGATGCGACGGCGGAGAAGCCGAGCGGCAAGCTCAACCTGAGTTGGCGGCGGGCGGATCGCGGCGGGGCTCTCGATGTCGATTGCCGCCCCTGGTTTTTCTCGAACTACTTCTCGCTCAGCCCCGGCATGCTCTCGCAGATTCCCGGCAAAGGTGCCTTCTACGTGATCGCGTTCACCGACAGCGATGGCGTGGCACTGACCGGCGGGACGAACTACAAGCTGAACCTGCCGAAGGACGTGCCGGCCGCGAACTTCTGGTCTGTGACGCTGTACGAAGCCGAGAACGCCTCGGGCCTTGCCAACGGCCAGCCCTTCCCCTCACTCGGGTCGCGCGACAAGCCGGCCCAGAACGCCGACGGCAGCACCGAGCTCTACCTCGCACCTGAAGCCCCGAGCGGCAAGCATAAGAACTGGCTCGCCACGGTGCCCGGAAGAGGGTTCTTCGCCATTCTGCGGCTCTACGGGCCGACCGAACCGGCGCTTGCGAAGACCTGGAAGCCCGGCGACGTAACGAAGATGAAGTGACCGTTCACGGTCAACGCGAAACGCCGGCTGTTCCCCAAGAGTGGGGTCGCTTGCGAGCCGACCGTCCGCTGCAACCGGTTGGCAGGACCGGCCACTCGCGTTCAAGCGAGTTTTCTCACCCGATCGCACCTGCCCGCGCGGGACCTGCTCAGCCCTTCATCGCGTTTAGCATGTGGTCCATTGCAAGGGCGTGCTCGCGCTGCGGGCTGAACAGAATGACCTCGGAGTCTTTGACCGCCCGCACGCTGTGGCCGGGCGGCCAGTAGAAGAGGTCGTTCTCCTTGCACGTATCGACCGTGCCGTTCGTGTACGTCACCACCAGCTCCCCGGAGAGCATGTAGCCCCAGTGCGGCGCGTGGCAGGCGTTGTCCTCGAGGCCCTTCAGGAGTGGCGCGATGTCAGTACCGGCGCCCAGGGAGAAGTACTCGCCGCCCATCGTGCCGAAACCGGTGGCGTCACCGAAGTCGGTGGCGACACGCGCGACGGCGCCGGGGACGTTGATCTTTGCGGGAATCTGATCCTTGGATATACGCATGGCGGGTTCCTCGTGCACTGGTTCGACAAGTGTCAGTCTGCTCCTCGTCAATGAGCGTTCAGCAGAGTCAAACACCTGAATCAGAGCAATTCATCGACTCGGCTCGCGAGGCCCAACGGTGTTTAGCCGGACGCCAGCGACCGCACATCAATTGACAATGAGGACAGGCGGAGGCAAGCGTTGACCGCATGGGATTCAAGCATCCTGTTCCTTTCAGGGCCGTATGACAACCATCACAACGATGGGGACGTTACTCAAGCCGGCGCGTACTCGTCCACCCACGGAATGGCCGCTTCCAATCGGGCAATCAGATTCGCCAACGTCTGCTGCCACAACCCCTCAGCGGCCAGTCCCCGGACCCATAGCTGCAGGGGCAACGGCCATCGACGCTGCCAACGAGATTGCCGACCGGACCGAGGCTCAGCTGTCACGCCTCAACGCCGCGACACCGTGCGTGTTTGGACGCGGTGACGTTGCACGCAACCGGCCGTGCCCTGCCCACGCCGTTGTTCGCCTACCGCTCGCAGCAGGTGTTCTGCGTATTTGTCGTTCCTGGTGCTCCCTATAGTATGAGTCGTGGTGCGCGGGGATACATGTTGCACGTGAGCGACCCGCGGGCCCTTCGCGTGACCCACGCAGCACGCACGGGCGATTGGCTTCGCGCTGACGAAAGTTGCGGATTTGGATAGGTTGGGCGCTACAGACACGCCGATGACGCGTCTCGCCTCCCACAATCCGATCGCACTGCTGCCGGAGGGGACGTCCATGACCTGTGCGATCCGATACATCTGCGGCGCGGCTGCGGTCGCCGCGTTCTCGGCACTCGCCATGCTCGACGCAGCGGTCGCGAACCACTTCATCCTTCCGTGCGGCGACGAGTGCCGCGGCGGCAGCTGGGTCGCGACGGGAAGCATGCAATCCGCGCGCGAGCTGCACACCGCAACGCTGCTGCCGACCGGCAAGGTGCTCGTCGCGGGTGGACGCAATGCCCAAAGGGTCGCGCTTGAAAGCGCGGAGTTGTATGACCCCGCCACCGGGGCGTGGAGTGCCACGGGGCCTATGACGGTGCCGCGGGCAGGTCACACGGCGACGCTGCTGGCGGACGGCCGGGTCGTCGTGGCCGGTGGCGTCAGCAACGACCATGCCGACCCGCCATGCTGCACGGCGACCGCGACGGCGGAGATCTACGACCCAGCGACCGGGACGTGGACACCGACCGGCAGCATGAGCACCGATCGCTTCTGGTTCGACGCGACTGTGCTCCAGGATGGACGGATCCTGGTGGCGGGCGGCGCCACCCGCTCCAACATGCTCGACGGCACCGAAATCTACGACCCGGCGAGTGGCCGCTGGACCCGAACTGGTGACCTCAACGTCGCCCGCTACGGCCACACGCTCACGTTGCTCGACGACGGTACCGTGCTCGCGGCCCGGGGATCGGACAGCGGCGATCTCGAGTGGACGCTGTCCAGCGCCGAACGCTACGATCCCCGCACCGGCACATGGAGCCTCGCCGGCGACACTGGCGTGAGCAGCGTCGGGCACACCGCAACCTTGCTGGCCGACGGCCGGGTCCTGGTGGCCGGCGGTTACAGTGGTGGCGTCGGTGGTGGCATCGCGCACGTTGTCACGGTGCTTTTCGACCCGGCGACGGGTGCCTGGAGCCGCACCGGGGATCTGCTCGAGCCGCGCTACGACCACGCGGCGACGGTTCTTCCCGGCGGAGAGGTTCTGGTCGCAGGCGGCGTATACCTGATGGGCGGGTATCCGGAGACCTCGTACCACTTTCCTTTGCCGACCGAGCGGTATCGCCCGGGCACGACGACGTGGAGCCGCGCTGCCGACCTCGTGGAGGAGCGAGGCAAGGCCACGATGACGTTGCTTCCCGATGGAACGGCACTGGTCGCGGGCGGTTCCGTTGTCGGGCCGGACAGCTGGGTGCCTATCGCCAGCGCGGAACGCTATGTGACGCCAAACCCGCTGCGCGAGCGGCGCGTGGTGGAGTACTTCCATGCCGGTTACGACCACTACTTCGTCACCGCGGACGAGCCGGAGATCGCGATTCTCGACGCGGCGGCGGAGCATTCATGGGTGCGTACCGGCAAGACGTACCCAATCTTTGACCAGGGTATGTTGCCGTACTTGCGGCTGGTCCCGGTCTGCCGCTTCTGGAGTGGCCAGAGCTTTGCGCCGAAGTCGTCGCACTTCTACACGCCGTACGCGGACGAATGCGTGAAGGTGATGCAGGACACGGTGTGGATGTACGAGCGGATTGCGTTCTACGTCGCGATGCCCGGGGGGATACCCGGCGCTCGGACCTGTCCCTCGCGAACCCGGCCGCTCTACCGCGCTTACAACGCCGGCAGAAACGGCGCACCGAACCACCGCTACACGACTGACCCGGCGGTGCTGGACGCGATGATCGCGCAGGGATGGGTGATGGAGGGCGAGGCGGCGACGCGCGTGTTCGCGTGCGCGCCGTTGCAGAAGTGACCACGGCGTTGGGTCGATCGCGGCTTCGACGGTTCCGGGCTCGGAAGTACCAACGAGCGCCTGCCCCGTCAGCGGGGAACTTGTGTCGGTGAAGTGTGTCCACTTTACCAACGCCTCGCTTCGCGAGGTGCTGCGGCAGGTTGCACGCGCGCGGCTGTCCGCACCATCTGATGGTGCGGCGCCACGGGCAGCCAGTGGTTGCATTTCGCGCGGCCGGGCAGGGAACCTTTGCGCTCGGTGACACAGCACCACTTGAATGCAGACCTGGCATCTCGTCATTCCCAATCCGCGCGGACTCCACGCCGAGACCTGCGCTCGCATCGTCCGCATCGCGGAACGTTGTCGGTGCAAGATCTCCCTCGTTGCGAAGGGTCGGCGCATCAACGCGAGGAACATCGTCGCCGTGATGGTCCTGACGGCATCGATGGGCGTAACAGTGCGCATCGAGGCCAGCGGTCCGGATGAAGAGGTCGCGATTCGGGAGATCGCAACGCTGTTTCGCGATGGCAGGGGTGAGCGGCGATAGCCGCGGTTACGAACCCCCTGCAATCGTTCGTTCGGCGTGCAGCGCTGCGGCCCGCGATGCGCTTCCTGTGCAGCGATCAGACCCGCCAGCGTGGATCGTGGGCCTGCATGTCTCCGGATTTCAGCACGCGAACCCCGGGTTTCGCCTCGAGCATGGCCGCCAGCAGCGCCGCTGCCACGGTGCGGGCCGCGATCGGCCGAATGCGCTTGGGCACCACCCGGCCGAGCGGCCCGAGCAGCCGTGCCGCCCACACTTCGCCGGTGCGCGAAGGTTGATTCAGGGCGGCTCGGTCACCCAGCAGCAATGCCGGCTGCGCGACCACAACCGATGTGTAGCCGAGCTGCGTGACAGCGGCCTGCATCTCGCCCTTGACGCGGTTGTAGAAGACGCGCGACGCCGGATCGGCGCCCAACGCCGACACGACGGCCAATCGTGTCGCCCCTGCAGTGCGGGCGGCCCGCGCGGTATTCAGCACGAATTCAAGATCCACCTGGCGAAAGGCCGCCTCCGAGCCGGCGACCTTGATCGTGGTGCCGAGCGCGACGTACACGTCATCCACCCTCGGCAACGTGCTGGGCAGCCGCGCGAAGTCGACGCGATGAATCTTCAGCTGGGCATCGGCCTTGATGTCCGGCACTGCGCGACGTAGCAGGACATGCACCTGCTGGTAATGCTTGCCGGCAAGCAGCATGGGCAACAGCGCGCGGCCGACGAGGCCGGTGGCGCCGGCGAGCAGCGCGGTGCGCGGAGTGGCGACGATGTCCTCCAAGCGACCACTGTACCCTCGAAACAGGGAAGCGCGGAACGAACGAAGCTCGGCGCGGCGTCGACGCGCTGACGCTCGCTAGCCTCGCCAGGCCCGCTGCAGCGCGTCGAAATCGAGCTTCAGCATCGGCATCCGCGCCTGCATCATCCGCTCGGAGCGCTTCGCGTCGCCCCTCAGGAGCAGCTCGGGGAGCATCGACGGGACCACTTGCCAGGACAGGCCGAAGCGGTCCTTGAGCCAACCGCATTGCTGCGCCGCGGCCTCCGCCTGGCCGTCGAACCACAGGCAAGGCGCGATCCGTGTCAGTCGTGCCATGAGCGTCCCCTCATTCCACCACGATGACCATCCACGAGACGCCGAAGCGGTCGGCGACCATGCCGAAGGAGGGCGAGAAGAACGTCTTCGAAAGCGGCATCTGCACTGTGCCTTCGCGCGCGAGCGCCTCGAAGCGCTTGCGCGCTTCGGCCTCGCCGGCGACGACGAGCGTGAGCGCAATGCCGCGGAAGTCGGGCTTGCCACTCGCCATGCCGTCCGAGGCGAGCACCTCGGTGTCGCCGATCCTGAAGCTCGCGTGCATCACGTGGTCACCGGTAGCATTGCCGCACGCTCCGGGGGGCGGCGCGTCGGGCGCCTCCTTGTAGCGCATGAGGGCCGTCACGTCGGCGCCCAGCGCCTCCCGGTAGAACGCGAGCGCCTCGTCGCAACGGCCTTCGAAGAACAGGTAGGGCTGGATGTGCATGGCTTGCTCCCGTGCAATGGACAGGATCGGGTCAGCGAGTGCGGGCTTCGAGCTCGCGGAAGCGGTCGATGCCTTCGCCCGGCTCGAAGTCGTCGAGCTCGAAGAAGGGTCGAACTTCGATGTACGTCGTCTTGCCCGGACCCTGCGGGTTCGGGAACTTCCGGGCCCACTCGACCGCCTCGTCACGCGACTTCACGTCGATGATCGTGTAGCCGGCGATCAACTCCTTGGTCTCGGTGAACGGGCCGTCGATCACGGTGCGCTGGTCGCCTTCGTAGCGCACGCGGAAGCCCTGCGACGTGGGCTTGAGGCCGGAGGCGTCGACGAGGACGCCGGCGTTCTGCAGTGCCTCGTGGTACGCGGCCATTTCGACGAACAGCTGCTGCGGCGGCATGCAGCCGGCCTCGGAGTCCGCGCTCGCCTTGACGATGATCATGAATCGCATCTCGTATCTCCTGGTTGCATCGGGACCGCCGGAACAGCGGTCCGCATTCACTGGTCGAATGGCGGGCGCCGCAATCGACAACCGCCGGTCACGCGGCGTCCAACTCGCGCACGGGCCGGACTTCGATGCTGCCGATGCGCGCCGGCGGGATGCGCGAGGCGATCCGGATCGCCTGGTTCAGGTCCATCGCGTCGATGAGGTAGAAGCCCGCGAGCTGCTCCTTCGTCTCGGCGAACGGGCCGTCGGTCACCGCCGCAACGCCGTTGCGGACGCGCACGACGGAGGCCGTGTGCGTGGGGTGCAGCGCCTCGCCGCCGAGCAACTGGCCGCGTGCGCGTATTTCGTCGCCGAACGCCTTGCATTCGCGGTCCGGCACCGCTCCGGGTTGCTTCTCGTCGAGATAGACCAGGCACACGTACTTCATGGTTCGGACTCCGGCAGGGTGGGATCGATGACGGCACGCGTGGGGCTGGCGGCCCGCGGCCGGCGGGTTGCATGGGGTAGTCGAACGAGGGTTGGCCAATTTCGACAGGATTGCCCACTTTTTTTGGGGGGCGGCGTCCGATCAGGCCGGGAGCGAGGCAAGCCGTTGCTCGAGGAACCGCCGCTCGGGTGCCTGCCTGGCGAGCGCGAGCGCGCGGGCGTAGGCGGCGCGGGCCTCGTCGTACCGGCCGAGACGTAGGCAGAGGTCCGCCTTGGCCGCGTGCGCGAGGTGGTATCCGGCGAGGTCGCCGCGGGCGAGGATCGCCTCGACGAGCGCGAGCCCGGCCTGCGGTCCGTCGCGCATGGCGACAGCGACCGCGCGATTGAGCTCCACGACGGGCGACGCATCGGCGCCGAGGAGCAGGTCGTAGAGCGCGACAATGCGGACCCAGTCGGTCTCGTCCGCATGGGGCGCCGCCGCGTGTGTCGCCGCGATGGCAGCCTGCAGCGTGTAGACGCCGATCGTGCCGACGCCGAACGCGCGCTCGACGCAGGCGATGCCCTCGGCGATCTGCCGGTGGTCCCACAGCGACCGGGCCTGCTCGTCCAGCCGCACGAGTTCACCGTCGGGCGACGTGCGGGCGACGCGCCGCGACTCCTGCAGCAGCATGAGGCCGAGCAGGCCGAACGCCTCGCCGTCGGGCAGCAGATCGGCGAGCAGGCGCGCCAGCCGGATCGCTTCGCCGGAGAGGTCGACGCGCGTCACGGCGTCGCCCGACGACGCCGAATAGCCCTCGTTGAAGACGAGGTAGAGCACGCGCAGCACCGCATCCAGCCGCTCGCGCAGCTCGTCGGCCTCGGGCACCTGGTAGGGAATGCGCGCGTCGCGGATCTTGGCCTTCGCCCGCACGATCCGTTGGGCCAGCGCGGCAGGCCGCAGGAGGAACGCCTGCGCGATCTCCTCGGTCGTGAGCCCGCAGACCTCGCGCAGCGTCAGTGCCACCTGCGCATCGGACGGCAGCGCGGGGTGGCAGCACGTGAAGATGAGCCGCAGCCGGTCGTCCTCGATGTCCTCGCCGCTGCCCGGCGGTCGCGCCGCATCGGGAATGGACTCGATCCACTCGGCGTGATCCTCCGCCGACGTGAAGCGCGCGCGCCGGCGCAGCGCGTCGATCGCCTTGAAGCGGCCCGCGGAGACGAGCCACGCGCGCGGGTTCGCGGGCACGCCGTCCTGCGGCCACTGCTCGAGTGCCGCGCGGAACGCGTCGTGCAGCGCTTCCTCGGCGACGTCGAAGTCGCCGAGCAGGCGAACGAGCGTGGCGAACACGCGACGCGACTCGTTTCGGTAGACCGCCTCGATGGCGGTGCGCGCGGTCGACGCGTCCGGAGTGGGCATGACCTCGTGCAGGCGGCTATGGAAAAACGGTAGTTTCGCACGGGCGCGCGCCGCTGCGCCACGCGCATCAGGACGACCCGAACCACCCTCACCAGCGCAGCAGCACCGGTCCGAGGAGGGCGCCGACGACCGCAGGACCGGCGATGCCGAGCAGGTACCAGGTCGCGATGAATGGTGCAGCCATCTCGGGGCCGTGCCACGCGTAGACCAGCGCGCCCACGGCGCCGGACGCGCTGCAGGCGAACTTCCCGGCGGTGACGCGGCTGGTCGGCGAGGAGTGGTTCCGCGCGGCCGCCGCTGCGTTCGTGGCCCGGGAGCGTCCGAACACTCCCTCGCTCCAGGCCTACGGCGCCACCTTCGCTGCGTTCCTCGCCGACTTCGCGCCGGCCGCCGAGCGTCCCTATCTCGCCGGCGTGGCGCGCCTCGAGGGGTTCTGGATCGAATCGCATGGCGCCGTCGACGCACCCGTCCTCGATGCGACCGGTCTCGTCGGCTCGCCATGACGGCGGTGATCCAGCTCTTCGTCTACCCCGATGCCTGGCCGACGCATCTCTCGTGGGCCGCGCTCGCGCTGTACCTCGTCGGACGTGGTGGGGGAGCGCTGTCGCTGGACCGCAGGCTGGGGATCCGATAGCGGAGCAACGGTACCTGCTCCGGAATTACCGGTGCATCTTTTCCCTGACTCGCTCCAATGCATCGATCAA
>Ga0105106_10001425_pt1 | contig 17274 bp, 24 predicted proteins | sample PPLLaktember2015_5_FD_79109 | JGI IMG/M metagenome (GOLD analysis project Ga0105106, IMG submission 79109) | Freshwater sediment microbial communities from Prairie Pothole Lake near Jamestown, North Dakota, USA - PPLs Lake P8 Core (1) Depth... | ecosystem: Environmental > Aquatic > Freshwater >...
AGCAGGCACGGTCATCTTCCACCCGGCTGCCAGTATGGCAGAAGGCCTTTTGGCCGCACCAAATGCGGGTGTATGGGGGTTTGCGTGATGGTAGAATGACGCACATGGAACAAGAGTGCAAGGATGTGATGCACGCAGCTTACAAGGCAGGTGACTCGCGCGAGACCATTGAGACAGAGCAGTGGTCAGATCGTGAGTTGCAGCTGCGCACGTACTACCAGGCGGTGGAGACCAACGGCACTGTGCACCTACACTCTCGTGATCTCTATGGAGATGTGCTGGGGCACACAGGACTACAACAGCGCGTGACTCTCTTGGAGGAGTCCCATCTTGAGCTTGTGAAGTTGCAGGGCAGCGTCAACACGTTTCACAAGCTGGCGTGGGTCTGGGGTGGTGCCATGTTGACAGGCATGTTCTCCGTTCTTGCACTACTACTGGAGCACATCCTCTGATGGCTATCTGGCTGCCGAACTACAAGAAGGTCGTGGTCTCTACCAACCGCACGGGGGATTACCCCCGTCACCCCTCTACACCTGGGCGCATCGTGCTGCACACGACTGAGGGCCTGCGCTTGTTTGACTACCCCTACCCTCCGCACTTCACGCTGGGGCTGGCCGGTGGTGAGCACTCCCTCAAGGCAGGCAAGTACTGGACACCAGCTGGCTACGTCACGTTGGCTGTTGGTGATGAGGTGAAGCACCAGCACTGCGACCTGAACCTGACCAACTACGCCCTGCTCCACAGGAGTGGGGACCCCGAGACCAACCACGAGGGCATCCACAACGTCGGGGTTGAGATCATCAGCATGGCAGCCAGCCCTCCCAACTGGAGTGACAGGATGTACGGGCTGGTGGCCGGGTGGCTGGCTGATGTGGTGCGGGCCATCCCCTCACTGACCCCTGCCCTGGACAACTACCCCGAGAAGTGGTCAGCCAAGGGCAGCTGGGGGTTCAGCACCCCGTACCGTGTGTCGTGGGACACGTGGCAGAAGGGGCTGAATGGGCTGCCTACCCTGTGGGGCCACCAACATGTACCAGGCAACGACCACTGGGATCCGGGTGCGCTTGACATCGTCAAGCTCACACGGATGGCTAAGGACATCCTGGGTGGTGGGCCGGTCGTCAATCCATGGCGGCTCAACGTCATCGGGCGTCTCAACCAGCACGACGAGGAACTTGCCACGCTGCGTCAGCGTGTGGTCAGCCTCGAAGGAAGGTAAACTACCCCTCTACGTAGAAAGGAGGTACCGTGTTCGACTTCAAGAAACTACTTGGTCAGGCTACTACGGCCTTGCTGTCGGCGTTCGGTGGCTTATCTGCTGCTGTGCAGTCGGTGGCTAGTTCGTTTCAGCTTGATGTATCAGCAGGCAAGACTGCTGTGGTCGCTGCTATTGGTGCTGCGATCACTGCTCTCGGTGTGGCGGGATGGAACATCCTTAGGCAACTATGGGAAGGTGCTAAGGGCTACTTCCCGGCTGATCCGGTTGCTCTGTCGCATCTCAAGGATGCAGAAGCGTCAATCTCTGCTGCTGAGAAGGTACTGAAGGGCTAACCCACCGGCTCCCTTCGTGGAGCTGGACTAGGAGAGGCCCCCCTTCGGGGGGGCCTCTCTTGTTACGGATACCCAGTGTCTGGGAGCGTGATGGATCACCTCCTTAGAGCACCTCTGGTTCTGCGGCCTTCTGACCGGCCTCGGCAAAGCCAGGACTCTCCAGATTCACCAACGGGAACACGTACTTGATCTCCCGGTAGCGTGGGCTTGTTCCATCCCACTTGTCCTCGGGTACATCGAAGTCCACGTGCGCTCCCGCAGTCATGCCCACGTACGTAGCTGGGTCGATGTCGTTGATGCCGGGGTTGATCTGGGACGGCGCGAACGCCGAGACCACCTCGATCAGCTTCCAGCGTGCGGGCAGCGAGAAGCTGGTGTAGACACGGAAGGGCAGGCCCTCGATGTCGAAGTTCCAGATCCATCCGAAGGACTTGCCTACGCTGCGCTTGTCGTAGTCCTCAACGGACACGAGCTGTGCTTCGTAGTCAGCGGGAACCTCAAGGTTCCCGTAGGAACCACCACCGGGCTTGCGCTCCAGGTCTTCAGCAGTGACCTCGATTCGTCGTGCTGTAGCCATCATTCACCTCCTTTGATCGTTGCTAGCAACTTGCCCAGGTCCAGGTTCTGCACCTGCTCAGGCACCGGGAACCTAGCCCCGGCTGGGCTTCGCCCGAAGTCCTCGAAGGACGCCCAGTACTGGGAGACCTTCGTCCGTGGCTTCCCCTGTGCTCCCTCATACCCGACCTTCTTGTAGGTCCGGGCGAGGAAGCTCACAGCGGGGGCCAGTACCTTGTACACCATCGGTGTAACAGCCAGGGTCCAGTTGTATTCCCCAGCCTCGGGGTCCAGTGGCACCTCGCCTGACTCCTCATCGGCCTCATCAATCCGCATCTGCGTGATGAAGAGGACGTTGGTGTGGAGAGCTACGGCGTCGTGGATCAGCTGGTTGACCGCAGCACCTGCATTGAGGTAGCTGCGTCGAGCATCCCTGTTCTCAGAGAGTGTCTTCAGGATGTCCTTGGCACCGATGACCTCGAACATGAAGGTCACGCTGTCGAAGATGACCCACTCCCAGTTCTTCCCCTCACTCCCGTGCAACTCACGGATGATCTCGTCCATGTCCTTCCAGTTGGCAGGCTTGAGGACGGACACATCCTTGTGGCCTGTGATTGACAGGTCCCCGTCAGGCTCAGTGAGTACTAGCAGCTTCTTGCCTGCTCCACTTACAGAGGCGACTGTCTTTCCAGTCTTGGAGGGGCCGAACAACACACCCTTCAGGTGGGTGGCAGTGCCCGGCTTCTCAAGCTTGGTGAAGACGGAAGCGGGCGCAGACGGCCTCGCAGCAGCGACAGGGGGGGTCGCCGGTGCGGCAGTAGTAGGGCGCTGCGCCCGCCTCCGAACCGAAACAGTGGGTGTGCTCATTCTTCTCCTTCCGATTCGTAGGGGTTCTTTGCTTCACGTGGCTCGTACTCCTCCTTGAGTACGGTGTGTACGTCGTAGTGTAGCAACTCTGCGTTGCAGATACTGCTGAACTCACAGTGTGCGCAGTCCATGTACCCACTCTCCAGGTAGGTGCGGGGGTAGGTACTGTCTGCCTTGATCTGCTCTGCAGTGAACTGCACCTCGTCAAGCACCTTCTCACTGGCGTCTTCCCGGTACGGGATGAAGTCCCTGCGGTAGAAGTTGTTGACGGGCTGGAGCCAGGCCAGACGGGTGGCCACCAGCTTGTCGTTGAACAGGTTGGGGTCAGTCTCACGGATGAACTCCGAGAGAGTCTCGTAGTCCGTGTCCACACGCCCGATGTCTGCAATGCGCCCGTCCTTGGTGAGGCGTGGCATGACCGGAGCCTTCTTGCGGATGTAGTTGAAGATGAACCCACTCAGCCTAGGGTGCATCTGCTTGACACCAGCTGAGTAGAGCAGGCTCTGCATCGTCCACAGCTTGTGCTCCTCAGGCAGGCGTGCACATGTCTTGTGATCGAACACCAGGATGGTGCTGTTCTCCCCGTAGGCAGCTTCTACCACCAGGTCAGGGGTGAACGTGACCTCCAGACCAGGGATGTACAGGGTGAACTCCTCCTCCACGTGGAGGGGGGTCAGTCCTTCGTCGGTCCAGTAGCTGATGTACCGCTGCACTATGTTGTAGGCCTGTCGAATCAGTTCTTCCTCAGCAGCCAGCTCATCATCAAAGAGAGTCTTCTTGGCCTCGGCTTCATCCCTCATCGTTGCGGCCTCTTCGTCTATCGTGACGTGCCCCGTGTAGTAGGCCAGCAGCAGCCGATGAACAGCGCTGCCCAGGAATAGGTTGACGCTCTTCTTCTTGCGTTGGATCCTGTCCACTGCACGGTAGCGGTACTGCCGTGGGCAGCGCCGGTAGGTGCTCAGTTCTGAGTAGCTAAGCCTCATGGTCTCTCCCTGTATGGTGCCTGGCAGTCGTGGGCCGAGTAGTTGTACTCGCCCCAGCCGAAGGCTGCGTGTCCGTAGAGGGTCGCTGCCTCGAAGGCTCCTGCCATGGCCCCCGTCTTTGCATACACGCTGTACTTGCCATCGGTGGTCACTGACATCACACCCATCCCATAGGTGCGGCTGAAGTGGCGGTACCACTCAGCCCGTGCCTTCCAGTCGGGATCGTAATCACCGTTCTTGATGTAGAACGACTCGGCAAGTAGGAAATCACCAACACCAAGGTGGGTGTAGCTACCTAGCCCCGTCTGTGGGGACCAAACGTTGGCAATGACCTTCAAGCCCAGAGCATGAGCAGCGTCGATGGCACGGTCCTGCCGCCTCTTGCTCACGCCCCAGTCCATGCCGAAGTTGTCGAGCATCACACCATACACACCCATCCTCTTCCAGCGCTTCATCGAACGCTTGATCCGTCGCATCGTGAAGTCTGAGGACATGACCCCAGCATCAATGTACCCCCAGCAGGCGGCGATGGTGTGGTTGATGATGGCCTTGGTAGGCCAGTGGTCGGGGTGAGTCTCATCCTCTAGCCCCGCACCCAGCACTACATGGGCGTAGTTGTCGAAGTCTTCCTCGTGCCCCCCGTTGATGGCAGACGGCCATCCGTAGTAGATGAGTAGGGACTCGGGTCTCATGCTTCACCTCTTACCAGTGCAGTGAACGTCCACGCTGCCTTCCGTGATGGCTTCACCTGGCAGATGGCCTTGCCCCACTTGCCGGTGAGGACGCCAACCAGGGTGGCGCACCAGATCTCCTTGGCCTCCTGGTCCCAATAGTCGTGGCCGATGACCTTGAGGAACTGTATACCTGCCACTGTGTCTGCAACCCCTCGCTTGTACCAGTAGTGATGGGCATACTCGTGGATCACCACCAGCCGGTCCGCCCAGGGCCGCACGGTCACGGTCCCCGCCAGGTACTGCCCCGCCGCTCGCTGGTGCCACAGCAGGCCCACTCGCATCCCAGGTGCCTGGGGTGGACCTTCCATCCGGGCAGCGAACCACTTCCAGATAGCTTGCATCTTCGTTACAGTCATTCTCTCTCCTTTAGGGACCCCCAGTGGGTCCCGGTTGTGATCTCTACAACAACCGGCACGGTCAGTTCTATTCCCCACTGCCCAAGCCAGCTGGTGTCCTCCATCGTTTCCTTCACGATCCGCACCACCTCATCCACCTTGTTGTCGGGGACGAGGAGATCCATCTCGTCGTGCACCTCAGCGATGATCTTCGCTCCGGTACCCTCCAGCCTAGCCTCCACCCGTGACAGATTCATGAGCAACATGTCACTGGCGAAGGACTGCACTGGGTGGTTGATGCCCTCACGCACTGCCTTGTGCGCAAGGTCAGGGTCTGTACTCTGGGCATCAGGTAGGTGCCGCACCCTGCCAAGCGGGGACACACTCTGTCCCGTGCGCTTGATGGTGCGCTCCATGTCCTTGTGCCACTGCTTCAGCTGCGGGTAGGCAGAGAAGAAGGCACCATGGTACATCCTCGCCTCTTCATCACTGATGTCCATGTTGAAGTCGTTGCGTGCCACACGCTGCAAGGTACCAGGCCCCGCTCCGTACAACAGCCCGAAGTTCAGGGTCTTGGCCACCTGCCGGGCCGACCTGGTCTCCTGTCCAAGCACTCGCTTGGCCGTGACCATATGCAAATCTAGCCCTGAGCGATAGCTTTGCAGCATGACTGGCTCCTTGGCCAGCCACGCTGCGATGCGCAGCTCGATCTGGCTGTAGTCTGCCTTCACCCACGTGTACCCAGGCACACCACCGAACACGTCCCTGATCTCGTGGTTGCGGGGCACGTTCTGGATGTTGGGGTTCTCACTCGACAGCCTGCCAGTGACAACGAACAGAGGCTTGTACCTGGGGTGCAGGTAGCCGTTGCGGTCAGCGAGTCCAGGCCACGATTCCAGATAACTGCTCAAGATTTTTCGCCACCCCCTCCAGTTGATGAGGGTGGACAGCCACTCGTTGCCAGTCTGTGCCTCCAGCTGGCGCAGCACATCCTCCGACGTGCTGGGCTGCCCGGTGTCCGTGTACTGCAGCACCGGGTACTTCCACTGGTCGTACAGGACGTGGGCTACCTGCTTGGGTGACTGTGGGTTGAACCGGGAGTTAGGCCAGCCTTTTGGGTACACGTCCGGGTCAGGCTCCGGTACGGTAGCCAGTAGGGTAGCCTCCAGTCCAACCACCTTCTCAGCCACGTCAGTAGTGAGCTTGCTCAACCGTCCCAGATCGAGTGGGACACCCGTCTCCGTGACACGGATCAGCGTGTGGATGGCGGGCAACAGCAGCCACTGGTAGGTGCGGCTGGTGTCGGGGTTGGCGTTGATGGCATCTGCGAGAGGGCGGAACAGGCTGTAGGTGCGCAGTGCATCCTTCCCGTTCATCTCGATGACCTTCTCGATTGGCTCATCCAAGATGCTCTGGTAGTCCACGTCCTTGTACGGGGGCAGGCCCAGCCACACGGAGGACAGCACCTCCAGACTCTTGCGCTCGTTCTCGTGCAGCAAGTAGGCCATTGCCATGGTGTCGTGCTTGAGGTGCAGGTTGTACCCGAACTGTCGCATCATCATCACATCGAAGTACCCGTTGTGCATGATCCAGCCCACGCTCTCTAGTGTGGACTTGGCACGGCGCAACCACTCATCGTCGCCAGAGAATACGAATGCCCGGTACCCATCGAAAGTAACAGCGACACTCACCAGCTTAACGTCCTCTCGGAAGGGGTCGCCAATCGTGGTCTCTATGTCCAGGGCACCCGTGGGCTGCACACTCAGCTTGAACGCCTCGTACCCGATGCGGTTCGTGACGTGCAGCACCTGGTAGTACTCCTTCTTCTCCTGCACCAGCTGTGAGAAGGCAGCCAGGTCCTGAAGCCAGCCGTTGAAGTAGTTGTCGTTGCGGAGGACAGCGGCGGGGTGGATGGTGGAGAAGAAGGTCAACTCCTCCGTCCCCGCCGCCTCCTTCCTCCGTCCCTTGACCATGCCACGATGCTTCATGACTCCAGTCAGGCCAGTGATGGCCTGCAGTGGGACTCCCCCAACCAGCAGTACGTACTTCAGGTTGGGTAGAGCGCGGAGTTCCTCTACCAGGGACGGGATAGCTTCCTTGATCTCCTTGGTGGTAGGCGTGCGGTTGCTGGGTGGTCTCTCCTTGACCACGTTGGTGATCCAGCCGGTGGCTGGGTCCAGTCCAACACGTGCCAGGTTGTCCCGCAGGAGCTGACCCGACTTGCCTACGAATGGACGCCCTTCTTGATCTTCGTGGAAACCAGGAGCCTCCCCGATGACGGCCCACGTGGCGTCAGTGGTGCCTTCAGGTGGTACTGCGCTCATGTCAGGTGCAACAAGAAGGGGCGGGGGTTTATTCCCGCCCCTTCCAGTGCTCGCAAGGAGATCTTACGGAGCCGGGATCAAGATGCCACTAGTCAGTGCCCCTGTAGGAGTGTGGAAGAAGATGCCTCCCGCACCCTCCAACGGAGTTGGGAACACGATGATGCGCTCCTTGTTCGCCTCCATTGTGATGGGGCCGAACAGCAGATCGCCATTCTCATCTGTGTCGTAGATGTTGAGGATCGTGGTTGCTCCAGCGTTGGCTAGGTAGCAAGCAGCCAGTGTAGTGGCTGTCTGCACCGTCCCGTCTGTGATCGCCTCATCCTCAGCTTCGTAGTCCACGCGCACGGCTCCTATGGAAGCCAGGTGGTCATCAGCTGTAGTGTATGTCACAGCGTTCACCAACAGAATTCCAGAGTCGTCGTTCGCCTCCAACTTCCCGTAACCAGCAGCTACCTGAGCAGCACTGGCTCCAGGCACGTTGACATCTACCCCAGGACTGAGGTAGTAAGCAGTGTTGCCTGCATAAGCCATGTTGTCACCTCCTTATCAAGCCGGTCTTGGATCGTTGTCGTATTGGATGTAGGTCAGCCACGACAGAAGAGTGTCGCCTGCCACACCGTTGGTCACAGTCACTACTAGCTTCTCGCCGGGGCCTAGGTAGGCACCGTCGATGGGGAAGCCAGCTTCTACACCGCTCGCCCAGTCGGTGCAAGTGTTGGTTGCGTGAGTGAACCCTTCCACGTTCTTGTATGGGGTTGCCCCCACCGAAGGACTGTGAATCCAGTCACCTGGGTAGCGTGCCTGGAGAGTCAGGACATCGCCAGCCCATGCAGCCAGAGGCACCGTGCAGTACGGGTTAGCCACCTGGTTGGTGTAGTAATCCGTGCCCGGAGTACCACCAACAACAGTGATGGCAGCTAGAAGGTTGGCCTTTGTGCCAGCTTCATTAGCTCCCATGTCAACGTTGTTCTCAGCATCAACGAAGGTATCAAGCAACGTGTACTTGATGCCCGCCACCGTGATGGTGTCCCCGTCAGTAACAGGTTCACCAATCGTGATGGTAGACGTAGCGTACGTGCCAACACCCTGAACAGTGGTACCAGCGTTCGCTCCAGTGATGTCCCCTACGATGTCGAGGTATGTTGACTCAAACATGCAGAGACCATTCTGGGTGCCAGACGCAGCCCGCGCAGGGAACGTCACCGTGCTGAACGCAGTAGGTGTGGAATCGCTAGGCTCCACCACAACCTGCCGGTTAGCTACGTTGGCGTCGGTCGTCAGCGAGTACCCGAAGCCAACTAGCCTCCAGTACTTACCGGTAGGAACAGTGATCGTCAGCGTGGCATTGCCAGCAGTCGAGTCTGCCTGTCCACCCACAGCCCCAAGCTCAATCACATCGGGCATGTCAGCAAGCATGTTGGTTGCGTTAGCTGCGGTCTCGAAGTGTCCGGTTCTCCCGTACTCATCGAACACTGCAGCTTCCGAGTACCTGGGCACCCCTCCGTGAGCAAGGTCAGCCCTCTTCTTAGAAAACAGTTTCGCCATGTGTTTCCCTCCTTTCCATTGGGTAGTGTACCAGCTTAGCGACCTCTCCAGAGGAAGAGGTACGGCTTGATGGTCTGCCACAGCTGGGCAGTCACCCGCACGTCCTGTTCGCAGTGGTACTTCAGGCGTTTCAGGGCTTCGGCATCCACCGGAGCAGTCCTCCACACAGACTTGCTCATGGCAGAGTCCTTCTGCTCTTCCAGCCCGAAGAAGTCAGCCAGGTTGCGCAGTGAGTATGAGGACGGGATGCCCTTGAACCCATTGCGTGCGATCTGGTAGGTATCGTAGTGAATCCGCTGCGGCAGCGGAGTCAGCTTGTGCCTGGCAAGCACACCGTTGATGAAGTTCTTGTCGAACCCCAGGCTGTTGTGCCCGATCAGGATGTCGGCAGACTCAATCATCTCCTTGACCCACGACACGAGGGCACGCTCGTCGTGCCCGAAGTCGGCTACACTCTTGCTTACGAGGTCACCGGTCGTAAGGTCCAAGAACCCGACACACAACAGCAACCCGAGGTCGGACCGAAGATCGGTAGTCTCGATGTCCCACACGAGGACACGGAGAGGCACCGGCTTCAGGTCGTTGCTCTTAGGCGGGGCCGTGCGTGGAGGATCCTTCGCCCACTGATGTGAGACACCAGTCTTCTCCAGGTAGTAGCGCACTCGCGCATACGAGAGGCCTGTGTACCTGGAGATGAGACGTGCGCCACATCCTGAGCGGTGATACTTGTCCACCTGCTCTTGTTCTGTCTCAGTTAGCGCCATGGGCGTCATTCTACTCTCTTCGCGCGCAACATCAGGTCTTGGAACACCCACGCAGGCATCACCACGTAGTCTCCGGGCAGGCTGCGCCTGTCCTGTGCTGTGATGATGCACCACGGTCTGTCGCCTGCCTTCTTGCGCACGACTCTGATCCACGCAGGCAGTGCCCACGCGTCCCACTTCTTGGCCTCAACTAGCCATGAATTCGTGCCAGAAAAAAAGTCGCCCTGGTCGTTTCGACCAAGTGTGTTCGACACCCTGACGGCCTCAGGCCAAATCGGGCGCAGAATTTTCTCCAGCACAAAAACCTCGTACTCAGTTCCCTTCTTCTTGCTTGGGTTGGCCATAGGCGAGTGCTACCTCCGTTTCTTCCTTGGCCACTTCCAAGAGCTTCAGCTCTTGGGTGGCGATCTCGTTGAGCATGTACGAGAGGATGCCCGCAGGCACACCCTCGCGCGTAGCGATCTCGGTAATGAGACTGCCCCACCGCTTGTTGAGGTACTCGACCTCCGTGCCGGTAGGGGTGCCGATGTCGGCACGGGCCACTCTCTTGTACCACTCGACCGCCTCTCTCAGAGACATCTTGCCAGCCTCCTTCTCCCACTCACAGACTGAGAAGACCGCTGGCCTGACAGGCGTCACCATCGTTTCCTCCTTTCGGGAATACGCTATCGTGCGTTGCTGTTGATAGTAGTAACACCGATACCGAAGGAGGTATTCCCGTGGCAGACAAGACAACGCAGTTCATCAACATGGACTTGCCAAACACCATCTGGAGGGCGTCCGCTCCCGGCACGATCTTCCTTCCCCAACTAGACCGGGAGACCGGGTTCTGGCACGAGGGGCGTCCCCTCAACTACCCCGGCATGGCACCTCGCACAATCGCGCAGGCAGAAGGCACCGACGTGTTCTTCAGCGCTCTGACCTTCGAGTACGACCGCCCACGAGCCAACGACACGGTCGCTGGTCCTGGCGTGCTCTTCGCTGACCTGGATGGAGTGGTCCCGGAGTACGCCTTCAAGCACGTCCCCTGGCCAACCATGCTGTGGCAGACCAGCGGCGGCAACTACCAGGGCGTGTGGATCCTCACCCGCTTCGTCAGCCCCCTTGAGTACCCACGCTGGGCAAGGGTCAACCATGCCCTCACCCGTGCTACTGGGGCCGATGCTGGTGGCTGGATGGGCAGCAAGGTGCTCCGCATCCCCTACAGCTACAACTACAAGCGGGATGTTCCCGAGCGTGGCCACGTGGTGTGGAACGAGGGGCAGGAGTTCTACTTCGAGGACCTGGAAGAGAAGCTACAGCGCTGGATGGATCCTCTGGACACTCTGCTCGTGTACACCCACACTTCGTTCGCCCCCGCTACTGCGGTGGTGATTGACAGCGAGGACCCGATAGACCGCATGGCCATCTACCGCAAGTACTGGGACCGTCTTCCCCTGCGGGTGCGCTCGTGGATCATGCAGGAGAAGGTTGATGACCGCTCCATCATGATCTGGCGCACTGCCACAGCTCTGGCCGAGTCCACAGACCTGACCGATCAAGAGGCGTTTGAGCTGCTTAGTAAGACCCCCTGGAATAAGTTCCGGTCCCGCCCCAAGCAACTTGTGCGGGACATAGGCAGGGCCTACTCCCTGGTAAAGGGGTTCTCTGAGGAGCAGGCCATGGTGATCTTCCCCGACGACGGGGAAGGCTCTCCATCTGACTAGTCCCCTATGTCTGTAGTGGGGGAGGCACGCCTTCTATTGGCCTCAGGGCCTAGTCGTTCCACAAAGCAAAAGGATAGGAGCCTGGAGACCTCGTGGCCTCCAGGCTCTTCTTGCTATCCCTGACCAACATCCAAGATGATGATGGCTAGCATTCCTAGCCAGAGCAACATGTAGATGAAGGCCAAAGCACTTTCGTGCTTGTCGTTATGAGGTGATTCCTTGGCGGCACATCACCTCCTCTCCGGTGAATCAGGCGGCTCGTGCGGTCGGTGCGATATCCGTTACGATCAACGGCATACCGAACTCGCTCTTGACCTTCTCCCGATTGTTGTCCAAGACGGTGCGACTCAGGACGCTCTTGATGAGATCCTGGAATCCCTCGCTCAGGTGGTCTGCCTGACCAAGTTCGGGCGCATCCCTCATCATGTCCAACTGTGGACGCAAGCCCTCAGCGGCCAGGACGAAGTCACTGGTCTCTAGGCTTGGGATGTTCCCGTTCTTTGCTCTGGCGATGGCGTACCTCTTGGCCCGGTCAATTGCTTCACGGGCAAACGCAGGCAAGAAGCCCTCGAACGCCTGCCCGATCTTGTCGAAGTCGAGAGCCTTCGTGCGCATCTTCGCGTCCACGACAGCCTCGACCATTTCCTTGAAGCCCTGGGTGTCCAACGCGCCTATCTCGATCACGGCGTCAAGCCTTCCAGGGCGCACCATCCCCTTGTGGATCTTCTCCGGGTGGTTGGTGGTCAGGACGACCAAGATCTCAGTGCCCTTGGCCTGGATTCCATCGAACATGTCCAGTAGGCCTGAGACCTTGTCTCCACTGCCATTGGCCTTGGCGTTGGCGACAGTGTCCACGTCCTCGAAGAACACGACACTCGGCTGGTACAGCCTGGCAGTTGCCATCGTGGTCCCCAGATCATCACGGCCTGGACGGCAGTAGATGAAGGTCCACCCGTTCTCAATTGCCTTCTGTCCTGTCAGGAAGGCCGCAAGCGTCTTCCCTGTGCCGAAGTCGCCATGAAGGAGGACGGCTCGCTTCAATGGCACCTCGTTCTGGCGCATCGTCTCGGTGTGCTCCAGCATGGCCCAGATGTTGGCCGTCAACTGGTGCTTCACCTTCTCGGCGTAGATCACCTTCTTGGGATCTACTGCGCTCAGATCGAGGAACTCGGGATCCTCTTGTCCGTCGAACGCCTTGCCCTTGTAGATGGAGTGGTTCTCCAACTCACTCTGAATGAGTCGGAACAGACCCTCTACCTCTGCGCTGAACTTGCGCGGGCAAGAGATCGTCATCTCGAACAACAGACCATACTCATTGTCTGTTCTTGCTCCCGTCTCGATGATGCCCTCAAACAGGGGAACCTCGATCTGTCCCCATGGCACCTGCTCAGTCTGTCCGATGCCACTGGCTACCGTGACCAATCTCGGTGGTCTCTTCCCAAAGAACATGCTGACCTGTGCCTTGGGAATACCTGCGGTGCCAGTCAGACTGAGGAGAGCACGCTTCAGAGCCAGCGCTCCGTCCCATGGGCGGTACCGGAATGTGCGACTGAACTCGGTCGGCTCTTCTTGGCTCTCGATGTACTGATCCAAGACCTTGCGGGCCTGGACGGCACTGAGGCGAACAGGAATCACCAGGCGAGTGCCCTCGAAGGTCACATCGCTCTGTTGGAACTTCTCGCCTCCTAGCCTCCGAAGTTCGGCCAGGATCTTGTCGTTGGTCTGCTTCTCTGACACATCGTGCTCTGTCATTGGTTGTTCTCCACTTCTTCGACTCTGCCTTCTAGGTCTGCGAGGCGGCTCTCAAGGTCGCTGTAGAAATCACGGGATACCTCATATGCCATGTCTCTGGCAACATCGGTAGCAACATCCCTGGCAACCTCGTCTGCTGCCTCTACTGCGCTGTCGACGCAGTAGCACTCACCACTTTCACATGGGCAACTACCGTTGTTGTACTCCCCATTCTCTAGATCACTGGTGAGGTTGGTGATGGTCTTCTCTAGGTCTTCGATCTTCTCAATCAAGTCGAGCATGTTCATGGTTGCCTCACAAGTACATGCCCGTGGAGAGTTCCTTCTCCTTCTTGGGTCTGTCTTCCTTGGCCTGGATGCCGTGCTGGAGGATGTTGCCGATGCTGTCTTCGTTGATCTCGGCTGTGCCTTCACCTTCCAGGATGCTCCTGGCCATCTCGACCATCTCGGGCGGAACCCTCAGCCTGCCATCCACAATGGCCTGGGCTGTGTCCCTTGCCAACCTTGCGATGATCTTGTTCTGCTCGAACTCCTGTTGCATGTGCTGAGTGGCTTCCTCACTCAGTTCTCGGTCGATGTGAAACTCTTCGGTGGCTATTGTCATGTAGCCCATGACAATCACATCGGGTTCGTCCACATCGCTGTTGTCCCACTTCATGTAGAAGTGGAGATGGGGCGGTTCCATGTTCTCGTTGCCGTTGCACGGCCCATGGAGCCTCAGTTCGGTAGGGGGCATGAAGATGTACATCTTCCTCACTCTCTAGGCCACCTTGCGGCCTGTGATGGCATACCCTTTGTTGATCCGGAACCTCAGATGCCTGATTACAGAGTCCTCGGGGTGGCGCTTGCGAGTTCGGTAGAACCCTCTCTCGCTTGGGTATGCGTACTGCCCTCTCATAGGCAGAAGGCTCCTGCTCCTTCGACGGCATCCTCGACCACATCACCCAATTGGGTGTAGACCGTCACACTGATGTCGTCGGCTGTGTTGAGGCTCTTGCCCAGGCTGTACTCGACCCAGGTCGCAATGTCGTGCGTGTCCCAGAGTTCGTCAGCACCAGGCACCTCTGTCTCTAGGTCCAGGACGACATAGAACCGCCGCCTGACCGTAGTAGTGCCCTTGGCCATCATGCCACATCCTTGTTGAGGTATGCCTTGGTCTCGTCGTCGTCTGTCCACTCGTACCCGTTCCATACGGTCTTGGGGGGAGTGGGGTTGCCCTTGATGACCTTGAGCACTGGCTCTTCCTTGGTGAAGCCCCCAACATCGTCGTAATCCCAGTCCTCGTGATAGCAGTAGTCGTATGTGTCCTCGCTGGGGAGATGGGCTACAGGACCTTCGTCAAGCCCCCAGTAGTCCTCCCAGTAGTCATCGTACTTCTCGTCGTAGTCGTCTAGGTACTCTCCATACTTGCGCTCTGCCTCGGCATCGCGTGCGGTCTGGAGATCCCAGTTCTCCTTGGCGGCGTCGAATGAGGTCTCTTCGCCGTAGTACTCGGCTTCGTAGGCGAGGTTGTCGAGTGCCTGAAGAGTCTCACGGCCCTCCAGGTCGATCTCGTCGCCCCACCACTCCTCGTAGCAGTAGACAGGACGAGCCTCGATCTTGCTGACAACCCTACCCATCCAGGGCATGAGCATCTTGCCAGCACCATTGCGGTCTTCGGTCAAGCGGGCCACGAACACTGTTCCTGACGGCCCGCACTCAGGGTCGATGGCGTTGTGATAGGTGAACACCTTCGTGATGGCCTCATCTGGGAAGGAAGCCTTGACCACCGAAGCGATCATCTTCTTGGTCTCCTTCTGAAGCCAGACCACGATGTAGTCAATGGGACTAGTATCCAACACGCCTTACTCCTTAATCATGGAAGGGAGAGACGCTCTCTTCTTCCTGTGAATCCGGTTCCCTGGGACTCCTTTGCCCCTGGGTTTGCCGACCTTGGCACGGTATTTGGCGCACTTGATGCGCATTCTACCGATCTTACGGTTTCCCGTTCTGATCTTAGAACCGCCCATTTACCACCTTCCTCACATCGGAAATCGGATGCTTATGGACTTCAGTCCTGCTTCTGCGCTGTTATTCCACTGCGCATACATCATAAGATCCGATCTCATTGTGACCAAATTGCCTAGGCTCAAGACACCTAGGGTGGGCACTTGGGTGAACCACTCAACGATGCCCATGTGCTGAGTGGCTGTGATGTCGATGGATGTGTGCTCCATCTGTCCTCGCTTTCTTCATTGCGTGGAAGGCTCGCCGTCCACCGGTTCCTCCTGTCTTCTCTTCCTTTCTTCTCGGGGTCGTAGGCACCCTGGCGAGGTGGAGGTGGGCCTGGTTAGTCACCCCCCAGGCCCTTCGTGGTCTCAACACATAGCGACCACGCTCCCTTCTCTCCAGGGTGCCTACGGCCGTGCTTCGAGACCTGAGTCCCAGAGGAGTTCTTGGGCCAGGTCGAACTCGCTGTCGGCCAGCGGTTCCAGGTCGTAGGTGAACTGCCCCGGTTCGACGGCCTTGGCGACGGGACGCCGAATCAGGGTACCGACGATGTACTCGCCCTTCGCACCAGCGATCTTGGCGTCGATCACGCCGAAGAACGAGGTGAGGGTAGTACCACGGACGATGGTCTTGCGATGCTCCAGATCGAACTCAACCACCTGAGCGATGGTCTGGTCCTGGGTCTTGGTGACGGCGGGCTTGCCATCACGAGCCGGGATCGTGGAGGTCACATTCTCTCGAACACCCACCTTCTTGAGAGCGATGGGCAGACCTACGAAGGCTTGAAGCCTCAGGCCGTTGGAACCACCGTTCTGTGCCATGATGCCCCTTTCGGGTCGCTCATCCCCCGTGTGGAGATGAGATTGAACACTTCCCTCTTTGGGGCTTGGCTGCGCCGCCTGTCAAGCCGGGCTTCCTTGCCGACCCGCCCGCAAGAAATGGTTGCCCGTGTTGTGTGACAAGCATTTGTTGCTTGGGCGGGTCGGTGGTGGTGAAGTAGCCCGGCTTTACAGGCAAGCAGCCAAGCCCCATGTCTTGGGTGAAGTTGTAGGTGCCGGTTAGAAGCGGCCCCTAGAGTGGGTGGGGTGGGGCGGGGGATGGCCGCCCACTCTGGGGCTGCCGCTTCTTACCGGCACATTGCAGTGCGTGGCCCGATAGGGGACAGGGAAAGAGTGTGAGCGAGCCTCCGGGCGAGCGAACGCATTGTGTGTATTTCCTAGGGAGCGAGGCTCGCTTGGGAGCCTCACTCCCTAGCCCCCCACCCCTACTGCCGGGGCAGGAGATCAACCCAGGACAGCCTGGATACAAGTGGTACAGGAAGGAACCGGGTGTCGGGCACGGTCCTGAGAGGGAAGGTGTGATGAGCACGAATCTTCATCTCCAACTTCGTGTGAAGCGTCTTACCAGCCTTCCCTCTCAGGACTGTGACCGCCGCTTCAGCCGGTTCCCTGTACCACTTGATCCAGGGGCCTGTGGAGTTCGGATTACGGTGGTGGGCATTGGATCTAGGGGCCGACATGAGGTAAGGCAGCGCCTTCCTCAAGGCCTCATCGTCCATCTCCTTGCGCCAGTCGCTCACTTCTCCTCCTCTCACACAAGAGACCAGCCACCCTTCCTCTTGCCCCTGGCCCTCTTGGCAGCGGGGTCAAATCGGTCGCCCACCACTGGGAAATGGTTGCCCGCCTGTAGGACAAGCATTTCTCAGGGGTGGGGGCTGCTTCGACCGATTTGAGGCCGCTGTGGGCCAGGGGCAACTCTTGGGGTGGCTGGTCTGTGAGAGGAGATCAGAGAAGTGAGCCTGGCGCTGGACGATGAGGCTTGGCGCTGCCTCTCATGTCGGACCTCAATGCCCACCGCCGCCGAACCCACGGGCCATCTGTCCTGGGTCTCCTGACCCTTGGCAGTAGGGGGTGGTGGGGGGCTGGCTCTGTGCGCAGGGCCTGGCCTGCTCTTGGTCCGGGGCTGCCGGATAGGGGGCCTTCGCCCGTGCCGGTCAGCCCCGGCTGCGCAGGGCCTGGCCTGCTCTTCTCTTCGCTGTGTGAATCATGGCCACAGCCCATGTCGCATGGGATGTGGGTGTGATTCACGCAGCCTGTGAATCATGGCCATGACCACTGCTTCAGTGGGCATGGGTGTGATTCACTGCTTGGCTAGGGCTGCGCCAGGCGTG
>Ga0105106_10001426_pt1 | contig 17267 bp, 14 predicted proteins | sample PPLLaktember2015_5_FD_79109 | JGI IMG/M metagenome (GOLD analysis project Ga0105106, IMG submission 79109) | Freshwater sediment microbial communities from Prairie Pothole Lake near Jamestown, North Dakota, USA - PPLs Lake P8 Core (1) Depth... | ecosystem: Environmental > Aquatic > Freshwater >...
GACTAAAACATCCTGCTGAAGCTTATGAATGATTTCATTGGTTGCAGCTTCAATATCTTCAAGCAATATTATCTCCTTTGAAAAGGGTTTCCTGGTTTCCATATGCTTATTCATATCTGGTTAACTGTTTTCAGGTTGGTTAGTTTTCCTGGTTGTGATTCTGCATGATGATTTTCAATAAACTGATCATAAAGAAGATGAGTGGAAATTACTGAAGCCAGTACCATGTCTTCAACTTCAGAAGAATTTCCGGTTTTTTCTATTTTAGCAATAAGGTCTGAAATTGAATTAAAGTCAAAAATCCCGGTCCTGCTGAATGATCGACGGTTGAGCATTTCGTTTACATAGTCCGGAGGCTTGTTCAGAAAGAATGCATTTTTAATTGGCGCCCTGTAAGCCTGTTTTGAGCGCCTGATGATTGATTCCGGGATCTTGTCTTTCATTAATTTCTTAAGCAGATACTTCTCATTCAGTCCATTTAGCTTGAAATCACCCGGAAGTCTGTTGCAAAATTCAATCACGCGGTAGTCAAGAAAGGGATATCGGCCCTCTACTGAATTAGCCATCGCCATCCGGTCGCCCTGGGAAGAAAGAAGATAGCCCGACATGAATATTGATGTTTCGAGCCACTGGGATTTTCCGAGATGGTCCCACCTGCCAAAATCTTCCGGAAGCTTATCCTCAAGGTCATTTAATGGGGAATACCCGTTAAGTTCTGATTTAATCTGATCCGAAAAATGCTTCTTGATATGGTTCGAGTTGTTCCATCTCAGAAGATGTGAATAAAAGGGATTTTCGGTCTCCTCAAGCTTGTATCCATAGAACATCTTCAGAATTGCCGGATTAGCCTGTTTCATCTGAGGGAGGTATGGATATAGTTTTGTAAGCAGCCGGGGACGGATCACCGAATCGGGTTGTTTTGCCCAGAATCTTCGTATTTTGTCCTCCTTGAAGATATCGTAGCCGGCCAGCATTTCGTCGGCTCCTTCTCCGGTGATGACAACTTTAATATTATTTTCCCTGACAAGCCTCGATAGCAGGAACATTGGAGCCGGCGCTGTTCTTGTTACCGGTGTTTCGGTATGCCATATAACCCTGGGGAAGCATTCTGATATCTCTCCGGATGTACAGATTATTGATCTGTGCCTTGTATTGAGGAAATTTACGGCTTCATTCTGATAGGCTGTTTCATCGAAGTTCTTGTCGTCAAAGCCTATTGAAAATGTATTTAGAATTCCGGGTTCAATCTTTTTAATAAACGCAACCGTTGAGCTTGAATCAAGTCCTCCGCTAAGGTATGCCGCAACTTCAACATCGGCTCTTAACCTGATTCTTACTGCATCATGCAACAATTCATTAAACTGTTCAAGAGCATCATTGAATGAGATGTTTTCAAGCCTGTCATTGAACTGAAGTTCCCAGTATTTCCTGATTGTAATACCTTTCCTGTTATAGACAAGGTAGTGGCCCGGCGACAGTTCATAAATGTCCTTAAAGGCTGTACCGGGTGTGATTGCGGTCCAGAAGGTGTAGATCTGTGAGAGATTTTTGGTTGAAAATTCAGGAGACAGATCTTCCCGGACAAAAAGTGACTTGATCTCAGAGGCAAAAGAGAAATCCTTTTCAGAAGAATGATAAAAGAGCGGACGGATACCTATTCTGTCGCGTGCTAAAAATACCTCTTCTTCCTGCTTATCCCATATTGCAAATGCAAACTGACCGTTAAGCATCTGAAGGCATTCTTTCCCATAAACTGCATAGAGCTGTACAAGGACCTCAGTATCTGAGTGGGTTTGAAAAGTACGGCCTTGTTTCAGGAGCAGCTCCCTGAGCTCGGGATAATTAAATATCTCTCCGTTAAAGACGATCCAGTATCGTCCGGAGGGATCTGACAAGGGCTGCTGGCCGGTCGAAAGGTCGATAATACTAAGCCGAACGTTACCTATGGCAGCAACCGGAGAAAGGTAAATGCCGCTTTCATCCGGCCCGCGGTAATTGATAGCGCAGAGCATCGCTTCGATTACAGGTTTGCTTGCCGCTTTTCCTTTGTAATCAATTATACCTGCGATTCCGCACATGTTAATTACCGTTTTTGCGTATTACGAAATCTGTAATGGCATTTATTGATTCAAAGTTTTCTTCGACAAGGTCAGAATCTGTAGTCTTGATCCCGAAATTCTCTTCGAGGTAGGTGATCAGAACAACAAAACCCATGGAATCAAAATAGCCTTCCTTGAATATCAGGGAATCATCCTTGATCTTGTCCTTTTCAACGAATGTAGCCTGCTGTATATATTCCTTGACTTTTGTTTTAATGGATGCAATGTCAGAGCCCATATTTAATAGTATGTGATTAATTATAAAATAAATGATATACTGAAAAGATATAAACGGGAAACTGTCTAATTTCTTATATAATAGTTACTGTAATGACGATAGGAACTTTTATGCAGACTCAGGTCATTGTAAATAATATCAAAGTCATTCAGCTTGTTCGATTTAAGGTTACTGATGACATTTGCAAAAATATCTTTTCTTGTGTAATTGTTCCTTATAACCAAAAGTACCTTCGAAGCATATTTCATCATCAGGATGGCATCGGCAACAATTCCAACAGGAGTTGTGTCAATTACGATGTAATCATACTTTGTTTTGAGATGGTTTATAAGATTATCGAGCACTCCCGATTCCATCAGTTCTGAGGGGTTTGGAATTACCGGGCCCGCTGAAATAAAATCAAGATTTGTTATTGTGGTATTTCTGATAATTTCTTCAGCAGAAGCTTTTTTAATCATAAAATTCGATATTCCCCTTGTGTTATCCTCTTTAAGCTTGATATGAAGCGTCGGCCGTCTTAAATCACAGTCGATAAGTATTGTCTTATAGCCTACTGATGCTATTGATGATGCAAGATTTAGCGATACAAAACTCTTGCCATCCTGGGGCTGTGAAGAAGTAATCAGGATTACTTTGGACTTCTCATGATCCGATTTAAGGAAAAGACTGCTCCTGAGGTTCCTGAATGATTCGGATATTGCCGATTTCGGAAATTCTGCAACAACTGCTTCACTCTTTAGGTTGTTGCTGTAAATAACACTCATCACAGACCTGTGGAGCAAGTATTCTGCGTCATTAATACTCCTGATCTTGTCATCGAAGAAGTCTCTAATCATCAGGTACAATGTGGGCAGAAGTAATCCGAAGAAGAGGGCCATCATATAATTGATTGACTTTTTTGGGGCAACTATTTTGGAAGTAATGGTTCTTGCCGGTTCAACTATCTCATAATCAGGACGCGTGGAGGCAAGTGAAATCTGGGCCTCCGATCTCTTCTGAAGGAGAAATGTATAAATCTCATCATTCAGATCGAATTTCCTTTGCATGCTCACCATGTTCATTTCAGTTCTTGGAAGGCTCGAAGCCTCCCTTGATAGTTTATTCTGGCGGTAGTCAAGCTCATTCAGCGACAGAGTAAGAGTGTTAAGATTGTTTGTGAAGTTTTCAAGGATAATCTGTTTCTGAAAATTAATCTTGCGGTCAATCTGTCCGATAAAAATGTTTTTCTGAGGATTGCTTCCGGCAAGAAGGGTTGATCTCTGGGAATTCAGATCGTTCAGGTTTGTTATCATCTGATTTATGATAGGATCACTTACATTCATGGCCGAAGGAGGTGCAAGGCCCGAAACATCCTCGTTTATTTTAAAATAGTTTATAACATAAGTATAATACCTTTCCTGAACCTGGAGCCTGGCGCGTTCATTATCTATCTCGGTCATCTGTTCATAGACACGCTGACCCTGGAAACTAAGATCCATTACCTGGTTGGCTGACCTGTAGTTTTTCAGATCTGATTCTGACCTTACAAGTGAATCGGCCATATCCGATATCTGAGAATCGATAAAACTAACTGTCTTTGAGGCCATATTATTCTTTTTGTTCAGATTTTCTTCCAGAAATGAGTTCAGGTAACGGTTCAGGAAAGTAATGGTTTTGTTCAGATTTTTTTCAGAAAATCTTATATTTATAATTGATGCAAGCGGTGATGCTTTCACTACTTCAAGCCTTTTAAGGTAATCTTTTGCAAGATAGTCGAGATGATTGAATTTGAAGTAATACTGGTATTTGCCAGATGAACTTTGCCTCGGGTAATCTTTATTCAAAGTGACAGAGAACCTGAACATCCTGTTGCTAATCGGGTTATTGAATTTGCAGATCGTATCGATCTCCACAACGTTGTCTTCACTTACGATCTGATTATCAACATAGTTATAAAACGGAACTTTCTTTTGTAACGAAGTTAGCCTGAAGGTTGAATCATCAAGTACAGTGATGTAGATTTTTGCGTCAATCGGCTGTATATGTGACTTGTCAACATTAACGGTAACCGGAGTCATTCCGAATAATTCACTTTCTTGCCTGAAGACCTTTTTAGATTCCATGAAATAACTGATCTCAAGATTCATGCTGTTCACCGTGGAATATACCATGGCAAATGAACTGAGATTGGTTATGTCATTTTCAATATTGCCTAGTGCTTCAATTGACTGCAAACTGCTGAAAAGCTCATTTGAGCCCAGAATAGACGATGTTTTGTTTTCAACAGGACTCAGGGATGCAGATGCTTCATACACTTTGTTGGAGAAATGGTTAAAAAGAAAGGCAATTGCTAAGCATAATATTATCAATGCCATATATAAATACTTTAACGAAGCTACCTTTAAAATAAAGTATTTGAGAGGAGCAATTGATGAATCAGGTTCTATGGTCTTTAACATGGTATTAATATTTATTGAATGCGTAAACCTGCAAACAACAACACTGCAATCAACGTTGTGATCGAAGTTAATATTGTTGTATAGGTGATGTTTGAATAGCTGGTCGAAATTGATTTCAGGGGCTCAACCACAAGGACATCATTGGGCAAAACATAGTAATAGTCCTTGCTCGCAATTTTTGAATCAGAAAGATTCAGCTTGTGATGCATTATTCTATCGCCCTCATGCCTTATAAGAATGACATTTTTACGGTTCCCGTAGCGCGTCAGTCCGCCTCCAAGAGCCAGTGCCTCATAAACATTCAGTTTATCCTGTGAAAATGAATAAACCCCCTGCTGTTGGACTTCCCCCAGAATTGAAACCTGATTATCAATGAATTTTACTGTTATTGTGGTATTTGCCACATACTCACTCAGAGCGCTCTGAATTTTCTTGCTTGCATCCGTAAGAGAAAGCGATCCTATATTTATTTTTCCAACAAAAGGGAACTCTATATTTCCAGCTTCATCAACCAGATATCCGATTATACTGTTACTTGAACTTGAATAGCGGGCTTCCTCCGGAAAAGAAAATATCTCCCTTGTCTGGGGATCTATACTCATTATTCTGATATACAACCTGTCAAAAGGAAGGATTGTCTTCTGGGTTTTGGGATTGACAACTGGCTTTTCAAGTTCATCAATATCATTGAAGTAGCTTAATTGATGAACCGGAACGCATGAACCGATGGAAAGTATAAGCAGAATGGCAAGACAAAACTTACCGGCAGTTGAAGTTATTTCTTTCATAAATAGGTTAAATAAGATTTTCAAATTCCTGTTCTTTGAAAAACAGTCTTAATTGTTTTCAGCAAAATTATAAAATCCAAACGAAGTGACCAATTATCAATGTAGGCCAAATCCATTTCCATCCATTTTTCAAACTTAACAGTATTACGGTCGGGAATGATCTGCCAGAAACAGGATAAGCCAGGCTTTACTGATAAACGCCGTAATTGCCATCTTTTGTATTGCTCGGTCTCACTTTTTAATGGCGGACGGGGTCCTATAAGCGACATTTCGCCCTTCAGAACGTTTATGAGCTGGGGCAATTCATCAAATCCTGTTCTCCGGAGTAACTTTCCTATTGAAGTAATCCGGGGATCATCTTTTATTTTAAAGACCGGCCCGTCCATTTCATTTTTCGATTCAAGATCGACACGTATCCTGTCGGCATCCGCCACCATGGTCCTGAACTTGTACAGGTCGAATTGCCGGCCGCGTAATCCAACCCTGGCCTGCCGGTAGATCACCGGTCCTTTGGAAGTAAACTTAATCAGCAACGTAATGAACAGCATCAGGGGAGAGAGGATCAGCAAAAGAATGATTGACCCGGTAATATCCATGAATTTCTTGGTTGCAATAGCGGCAGGCTTATACGGCACATTGATGAATGTAAGGAATTTCTCGTTCCCGATTACAGAAGTGAAAGCATTTGTAAGATTCATCTGGACGTCGCGGTATTTCAGCCTGAAAACAACCCCCAGTTCTTCGCACGATCTCATTGTTCTCCTTACTTCCGAAGGAATTACATCCTTTTTTATATAGATTACTTCGTCGATTGTATCAACCTCCATAAGGTCATTAATCACCATCTTTGATTTTTCAGGCAAAATTCTATAGATCCTTCCATACTTTTCAACAAGAAGATCTGAGCTTGAAAAAATAAACGTTATTCTGTACCCCCAGTCAACGTTCTGACGCAGATCTTCAATGAATGGAATGGATGTGTTATCTGCTATCAACACTAAATTCACATAGTTAAAACCCCTGGCCCTGTAAATTTTAAATACCTTGTACTCCAGTGTTCTCGCAAACAGCAGAAAAAGGAATCCAAGAAAGGCAAACTCAACAAGGAACAATCTTGACAGATAGCCCAGCTTGAAAATAAAATAGAATAAAAGCAGGATGGCACTTACAGCAACCGACGACTGGATATATTCAAAAAGGATTGTCCGGTATCTTTTTGTTCGCGGGATCTCTGTGGCATTTATAAAATAAAGGGTGACCAGCCATATCGGAAGGATTACCAGAAAGATGACTGTAAGGTCCCCCCTTACGAAAAAGAAGAAATCTCCCTCACCGTAGTAATTAAGCAAAAATGCAATCTGGAAAGCAGCGGCAATTGCCAGGATGTCAATTGCTCCAAGTATAACATTGAGAAGGTTCCATCTCTCGAGAAACGGAATTATTTTAAGACGGATCAGTGTATTGAATACATCCATTTCTTAATAACTGAAATAACAGCTGTTTATTTTGACAAATATCTGACCAAAAACTGGATTCTCAGTTTTTATTTTCATTATTAATGAAAACATAATGTTCATAACTTATTTCAGTCACCCAGTCTTCTAATATTCCGGGCCCAGAAATAGGTTCTTCCGTTTATTTCAGTCAGGTCAATGAGTTTAAAGCCATGCTCTTCCAGCAGTTTTGGAATACCGGTTGCTGACAGGTTCCTGTCCATCCCTGAATCAAAAATACTTGCAACCCTGTTGAAAAATCCGGCCGGCCGGAGGACCGATCTCTTCCTGTCATTATTATTACTGTTTTTAAAACAGCCGACAAAGTTTGCCTGGCATGGCAAAATCCTGTAGAGAGTGTGGAGAAAGCTTTCAAGATGGGTTACCTGATTAAGCTGCTTGAGGTTGATCAGAGTTCTGATGCCCTTAAGGTCATTGTAATCATAGTAATAATGGTGCATTGAAGAAATAACCATACTGTTATGTTCCCCGGCGAGTCCTGTAAGGTTGAGGTATTGAGAAAAATCATCGCCTCCTTCAGGGAGGAAAGTATCAATTACAGAATTTCTTGCTGATCTGTCAGCCGAAAGGAATTTATCATTAAAATTAATACCTGTGAGTTTATCATTTATATCAGGTCTTTCCAAAGCTGTATTTTGTACCATTTTTCCCGGATTTGATAATGGGATAAAAGTATTGATAATGGATATGGTTATCAATGGACAGAGGCTCAATTGATGGGCAAATCCGCTATTTATAAGCCATGTTGGTCCTAAGATAACGGACGAATATCCACTCTGAACAGTAGTTCAGGTACGAAATAGAGACATGCGTCAAATCGCAAGCCTGATTTATAGGGAATTCCGGTGAATATTCAGATAAATCAGATCATTATTTAATTCAGATGATTGATAGTCAGATAAATAAAGAAATACCGGCTCCGATTCCCTGATGAAGTCATGGTTTTGACAAATGACTTTAATAATTAGATTAAAAAATCCGGGGTTACTTAATGACGGCAGGATTTCAGGCAGAATTCTTATGGCTTTCAGCGCAGAAGAAAGTTATATTGCTTATTTCAGTCATATCAACTATCCTGAAATCATGGGTTTCAAGCAATCTGATAACATCCTTCCTGGTCATGAATTTGTCGGTTCTGGAATTTACCATATTTATCATGCCGTTAAGAAGCTTGAAAGACTGGTAAAAAGGAGCTCCGATTCCGCCGCGAATTTTATTGTCCTTGAAGCATCCTACAAAATTTGCTTTTGATGGAAGAACACGAAATACATTGCCAAGGAAAGTGTCGATATGATTAATTTCATTGAGCTTTTTTAGATTGATCAGTGTTTTAATACCCTTAAGGTCGTTGAAATCATAATAATAATGGTGAATCGATGATAATACCATCAGGTTTGGGTCCTTACCCAGCCCAAGCCAGTTTATATAGTGGTAAAAGTTCTCCCCGCCTTCAGCCAGCAGATTCTCAAAAACGGGATTATTCTGATTTTCATCCATGGATACAACTTTATCTCCCGCATCAGTTTTAACGGGCTGATAATTAACTATTTCGTTTTTATATGTAACATTTTTTCTTTCCATTTGCCGGATCTGTTGAATCCGATCATAAAATTATGAATTATGAGAATAGATGACAAACTTATGTCGTGCATGTTAACAATATATTTTAGAATTAAAACTTGCATTTCCGGATGATACTTGATATTCATCGATGCATTAATATCATTCATCAAAGAAAACAGATCATTTGTCAAAACTTGCAAGATATTTATCAATGTTTTTAAGAGTTTTTAACAATCAGGATAGTCAGTAAGGCATAAAGATCATATAATCAGTTAAGTACTATTAAAAATCGACACATTTTAGCTGTAATGGCAAGCAAGATGCTATTTTGACCAATGGCTGCTTTTTTTGGATTAAAATAGATCCGGCGCATATCAGGATTACGGCTAAGTCCCTGGTTTTAATTGTCAAAAAATAGATCCATTGATCTATGATAATAACTGTTTTGTCAAAACAGGCTTGGACAGAGTTCAACCTTTAATTACATTTATTTTAAATTTAAATTTTTATGCCCGGTAATCTTAAAATCTTGTTTCTGCTGCTTATCATGATAAGCCAGGTTTCAGAAGGGCAGACTATAGTACGTTCATCACTCAGCAGCCTGGGATCATCCGTTTCAAGGGAGGGGTTAATTCTTCGCCAGACAATCGGCCAATCCTCAAATACTTACGTATTTAATGAGGGAGGATTGGTCCTCCGCCAGGGATTTCAACAATCTGTAACATCATTAAATCAGTTGGAGGCAATAGTCCCGGTCGATTTTAATCTCTCTCCTAATCCGGCTAATGATAAGACACTGCTTAAATTTCACGAAGAGATTGGCAGATCCATCATATCAGTGAGAGATATAAATGGCTATTTATTATCCGAACTTAAAGTGGAGTCCCTGACCGCCAATTGGCTGGACTTAAATAATTACAAACCAGGTATATATATTATAACAGTTAAATCAGGTAATAATAAAAGATCAAAAAAGCTGATCATAACACATTAAAACTATTATCAAATAACATCTTACCATGAAAAATAATGTAATCCTGTTATGTGCCTTTTTATGTCTGACCATTGCATCAGTAAATGGACAAGTCGCTGATGGAATTACCTACCAGGCAGTTGCCCTTGATGAAAATGGTAAAGAGATTGCCGGTCACGACATTAATGGGAATATCATTAACAGCAAACGGATTGATGTAAGATTCTCTATCGTGGGTGGTACGCAGAATGGGGAGGACTTGTATACTGAAGTTCATTCCACCAGCACTGATCAGTTTGGACTCTTTTCCCTGGTTATTGGCCATGGTATAGTCTCTTCGGATGGAAAATATCAGAAACTGACGGATATAAACTGGGGAGCGGAAGAGCTATTCCTTAAAGTCGAGATTGACATAAACCGTTCCGGTAATTTCAAAGTAATGGGAATCCAGCAGATGATGTCAGTTCCTTTCGCTTTTTATGCTTTAACGACCACAAAAGCGACGATAAATTTTGCCGAAATAATGAATAAACCAATGTTTTCAAATGTGGCAACAAGTGGCGATTATAATGATCTGATAAATAAACCGCATTTTTTTAATGGCGATTATAATGATCTTATCAATAAGCCGTCTCTTTTTAATGGAGACTATGATGATTTAATTAATAAGCCGTCTCTTTTTAATGGAGACTATAATGATTTAATTAATAAGCCGTCTCTTTTTTATGGAGACTATAATGATTTAATTAATAAGCCGTCTCTTTTTGATGGTGACTATAATGATTTAATTAATAAGCCGTCTCTTTTTGATGGAGATTTTAATTCTCTCGTCAATAAGCCTTTGATCACGAGAGAAACAACGGATGAATTTCCAGCCATAGCAGGCCAGACCATATTTACTTTAAGACATGTCCCATCAGAGACCAGTAATCTGAAAATGTATATTAACGGGGTCAGGATAAGTAATTCTGCTTGCAGAAATTCAGGGATTACATTGACCTATATTCCTGCAAATAATGGTTCCTATGCATTAATGGCAGGGGATAGAATTCAGTTTGATTATTCTTATTAATTAGACCTTTTAAATAAATGAGGTTATTATTATCCATACTGATTAGTGTATTAATTTATTTTCCTCTTTCATCACAAGGTGTGACAAAAAGCGGGCAGAATAGTACCACAGGCATAAATTTTGTAAATAAATATGGTAAAATCGTAAATTATCAGGCTTTAACTAAATATGGTCAGGAGCTTTTTACTCTCTCCATCTCTACCACTGCAGTTTCTGCAATAACAACCTCTACTGCAAGAAGCGGGGGGAGTATAACACCTGATGGAGGTGGCACAGTCATCTCAAGAGGGGTTTGCTGGGCAACGACATCAAATCCAACAATCGCAAACAACAGAACAAATGATGGTGCCGGCAGTGGAAGCTTTACAAGCAATATAACCGGGTTAGTTGCGGGGACCTCTTATTATGTCAGGGCTTATGCTACTTACAGTTTAGGAACATTTTACGGAAATCAGGTCACATTTACCACACTGGAACAAGGTTATGAAACTTTGTCATCCGCTGTTTATTCTGAATTTCCAAAAGAAATAGAAGATATAACTTTTGGAAATGTCCATTTTACAAAAATCACTGATGGTCCTGTGAATAGTGGAAGTTCAGGGACTTTCCTTGCAAAAACCCTCGAAGATGCTTATTCGATAGTTGGTTCCGATCCGTTAGTTAATCATAGTCTTTCAAATCCTGTGCTGCATAGATTTGTTGAAGATGGTATAAACTGCGAAGTATTTGACATATCAGGAGAATACATTTACTATGGTCATTCAAGGGCATTCTACCGGATTAATAAAAATACATTTGGGAATAAAGTCAAATTTTTAATTACCGGTATATGGGAAGGGGCATCAGGTTATAATGTATCTGCCTGCAATATCAGGGGAGTAGATGAGATGCCTGATTTAGGCTTATTGATACAAGTTAATAATAACGATCCTCATCTTAATATTTATAAAGTGCCATTTGTTTCCCAGGGAACCGGTACTTATACCTATACCCAGTCACATGCAAATTTAGTTTTGGACATACCATACAGTAATTCAATTCTTAATAAAGCATGGGGTTTGAGTATTAAAAATAATATTGTATTTGCAGTAATCTATAATGCAATCGGACAAGCTTATTTAAGTACAGATAGCGGGAATTCGTTCAGATGTGTTTTTTCAATGGCTGATACGTCCATAAATAGTCAGGTACCAGCCGATCAAATGGTTTTTGTTGACACAAAGCCTGACGGGAGAGGCGGGTTTGGCGCAATAGGAGGGCATCCAATGAAAAACACACTTACCAATCCTCAGAGTTATGATTTATGGGGTATAACACAAAATGGCAGCCTGCATGGCCACGGAGGTTGTATTGACAAGTATGCAGACAGGTTAATTATTGTTACAGGAGATGGGTACCCTGCCGTTGGCATATTTTACTCTGATGATTGGGGGTATAACTGGACGTTAATTAGAACTGGTGTTCATCAACCATCATCAGACTCCAGGGCTCAATTTGTTACTGTAATTCCGATGGAAGATTGTGTCTTGTTCGGGTGTGATGGCAGTGGAGATGGGTACTGGAGATTATTTAGAGATGGCAGAAACCTGCTTTCAACGATTGAGTGCTGCTATCAGTACACAGGAACAAATACGCAACTGGTTACAATTAATGGCGGGCATTGCTTTACTCAGGATGGAACGATGCTGGGTTTAATTAATCCGCATGAATCAATTAACTATACAACAACAAAGGGAGGTATAGTGGCAACAAAAAATGGGCATAATTTCAAAAAGTTATATGAAGATTCCTTTTCGAATTTCACTCTTGAATCGGCAGAATTCGGACGGAGAGGATTAATATCTGTAAATGATAATAATAAGGTCCTGGTTAAAGCGAAAAACGGGGGATTGATAATACTGGATTTGAATTAGTAAAACAAAAACCCAATTAATCTGAATTCAAATTAATTGGGGTCCAAGGTTGTGGAGCTGTTTATTCTACAATGCAGCAATGAAGAGAGCAACCCGAACACCTTACCTGGTTAATTTTTTTTTTTTTTTGAAAGAGTATTATCAACTTTTTCTTGTTTATGAAATATTCAATGGTCTTTTAAATAAAGAAATTACATGAAAAAAGGGGCCTACCTTTTAAGTAAACCCCTCAATAAAATTAAAGTATAAACTTATTATTTATTGAATACCACTTTACCGTTAAATACTTCCATTCCCAGAGTCATTCGATAATAGATAATACCGCTATTTTCTGAAGCAGGAATAAATTCGGCGTTATAATGTACCCCGCCTTCAACCGGACTGTTAAACACTGTTTGAAGTATGCGACCTGAGAAATCAAAGAGGTCGATTCGTGCATGGCCATCTACAGGTGATTCAAACTCGAATTGTAGCCTGTCGCTGAATGGATTAGGATATACCAATAGGCTTGAAGCTTCACCATACAGCAATATATCAGATTCAATTTCAGCTGATTTAGTTTTACTTTTATGAATAATGATTGAACCTCCTCCAATTTTTGTTGTTGGATCGGCATTATCGTCGAGCTCCAGATTATTGTCATAAACCACAACATCACCGTTATCCTTATCCCAAATCTTAATCCTGAATTTGTCGATGACTCCGCTTGGCGTTAAATCGGCATCTATTGCTGAAAGCATAAATCCATAATTACCAAAACCATTGATAGTTCCGCTACCTTTAAACATTGCTTTTGATCCTGCTATTACCAGCCATTCATAATCTGTGCTATTACAATTCAGGTTTCCGGCTTTAAATTGAAATTCCGTATTTCCATCCGGGACGGAACTGCCTTTTTTGTACTTTGAAACAAATCCAAAACTTGCTTTCCCGGTTAAAAGAGGATCTGGTTTGTAAGCTCCTTCAGGTGAAAATATCCAACCTCCTCCGGTTACAAATCCTGCTGTGGGATCATAAATTACAATGTATTGATAATCAAACACCGTCATTTCGCCACAAGGGTCGGTTACTGTAACAGTAACGGTATATACCCCCGGAAGCAGATAGTTGTGCGTTGCGTTTACCACACCTGTCGATGTTGTATAATCATCTTCCAGTAAATCTCCCCATTGAATATTCACTTCAGTTGCATTGTCATCAGTGAAATTAACAGTTATGGTAGCGGGTGTACCAAGTTGCATTGGATCAAGCGAACTGGTTGTGACTGCGTCAATTACCGGTGAATCGTTTCGGACGGTAACATTAGCTGTTTTGCTGTCCGAATTTCCGTTCACATCGGTTACGATAAGGGTTACGATGTTGTTTCCCACATTGGCACAGGTGAAAGCATTAGGGATCACGCTTAAAGAAGCGATACCGCATGCGTCGTTTGAACCGTTATCAATGTCAGCCGGAACAATGGAGGCGAGCCCATTCTCATCAAGTTGAACAATGATATCCTGCGTTTCTACAACAGGGGCGATTTCGTCTTTTACGGTAACATTAGCTGTATTGCTTGCTGAATTTCCATAAATATCAGTAACTGTTAGTGTAACTTCTATTGGATTGCTGGCAATATCACCGCAATCAAAATCCATGATATCCAGCTTGTAGCTTTCAATATCACAATTATCGGAAGAACCGTTATTAATGTCAGCCGGAACAATATTGGCAAATCCATTTTCATCGAGTTGAACGGTTAAGTCATGCGTTACCACAGTTGGTGGTATATCATCATAAACAGTAACAGTTGCTTCACATGTGGCAGTTTCACCATTACCATCATCCACGGTTAAGGTTACATTGGTAACTCCAATACCATAAGGTCCTTCAGGAGAGATACTCAAGCTTATTTCATCTCCTTCCGGGTCTGTTGAGCCATTGTTAACTTCGGCAGCAGTTACCATAGCCTGGCAGTTTTCATTTGCCGGAACAGTAACATTCTGACATACAGCTATCGGCGGAGTATTAGAACTACAAGGACCGTTGTCTATTATTTCTTGTTTTGTAGGGTTAACAGCATTGCCATCAACCTTATAATTTCCGATTAAACCATTTGCATTTATTAATTCATAAAGGGCACAAAAACTGGACAATACATCATTATTTAAAATATCTAAGTCCCACCCCACGGAGGTAACATTATCTAAACCGGTAAGGCTTGTAAGCGTAGAGTTATTTTGAATAATTAAGTACCTCCCAATAGAAGTGAGATTTTCTAATCCTACAAGGCTCGTAAGTGCTGCGTTATCATTAATAAGTAAACTCCATCCAACCGATGTAATATTTTCTAATCCGGCTAGGCTCGTAAGTACGGTATTATTATTTATTGATAATTGCCATCCCACAGATGTAATGGATGACAAAGAAGCAAGGTCGGACAATGCATCATTATATTGAATAACTAAGCCCTGATCAACGGAGGTAATATTCCCCAATCCAGAGAGGCTCGTAAGTAATGTGTTATATTCAATCGACAAGCCTTCTGGCACGGAAGTAAGATTATCTAATCCAGAAAGACTGGTCAGTGCTGGGTTAGAAGAAATTAATAAATACCTCCCCACTGATGTGAGGTTTTCTAATCCAGAAAGGCTGGAAAGTACTGCATTATCGTGAACAGATAAATACCCCCCCACTGATGTGAGGTTTTCTAATCCAGAAAGACTGGTTAATGCATCATTATTATAAAGAGATAAGTACCCCCCAACTGATGTAAGATTTTCTATTCCAACAAGGTTTGCAAATATATCGTTCCCCCGAAAAGATAAATTTTCACCAATGGTATTAAGATTTTCTAATCCAGACAATCCGGTCAGTGTTGGGTTCCCTATCAAAAATAAGTCTCCCCCAACTGAGGTGAGATTTCCTAATCCAGATAGGCTAATAAGTGTTAAGTTATTTTCAATGTATAAGCCACGTCCAACGGATGTAAGGGATACCAATGGAGTAAGGTTTGATATATCGCTTCCTTCGATACGTAAGGTGCCTGTTACTTCCTTATAGCTAAAAGCATTAACCTCTGCCTGAGAAGCAAGGGTAAGGTTTCCTGTATATACCTGGGCTTGTAATAATACGCTACAAAGTAAAAGAATTGATATTAGAGTAGTTTTCATGATTGCTATTTTTAATAAAAAGTATAAGGGAAATTTATTTCAACTCCATTTTCACAATTATAACCTGATTGTTTTGTGTTTTTTACACACGAAAAGACAGAATAAAAAAAAGTAATATTCTTCTCATAATTTCAGGTATCATGTTAACCCAAGTTTCTCAAACTCTTTTATTTCAGATGACCAGATTGCCATAGTAGTTAACACCTTCATTACAGGCTGGTAAAAAACTGATTCATTAATAACTCTTACTCCAGAATTGTTGTACAATTCATAGACGAACCGACCAGTATCAATCGGCATGATTTAATGTTGATGAAATCGGATGCAGGATTAGGATATACTTTATAGGAAATATCTGAATCCATCAATTGATCCTTTTTTATCTTGTTTACGGAAGCAAGATCATAAGTGGGAATATCAGTCAGGCTCCCACCAAGAATCCAATCGACAACAATCTCAGATTTCACAGCATGCCCTCCTGAAGAGACTACCTGCTGTGCAGTGCATATACCAAGACAGCAGAAGAGAAATAAAAGACATACAGTTTTCTTTTTCACAATTTGCTTAGTAATGAAATTAAGTTAGAAGAATTATGTTGAGACGATAAAGCACAGTTTGGGTAATGATAACCCAGAAGATTAAATACAATCCATTCCTCTCTGAAAAATTGTGTAATGACCAACTTTTAAGATTTTATCTTATAAAGTTCGACAAGAGAAATGACAAATTCTACCTCATTTGTATCAAAAATTGTTCAATTTGTACCATTTTCAGGGAATTTTGGCATTACTTGTAAAAACTGCGTGCAAAACAATACTGAAATCACACTTAAATAAAGCCCCCAGAATCCAAAGTTGGATATTTGTATTCGCTGGAATTACTATTGGAGACATACACCAATGAGTATGTTGATGGCTCGACTTTATGTATATATATATTTATATATATACAGATTGAAATTGGCAGAGGAATTAGAATTACAACAATGTAAATAACAGCCTATTAATTGCCATTTGGCCCCATTTTAGCTACCATAGATTTTTAAATACCCATATTTTGAAGCTTCAAATGGAAAATGGAGACACTTTGGCAAGGATTGAACCCTGGGGAGGACGGAGGAACTGTGGTAGCGTGCCCATATTTGATATAGAAAGTATTATAGGTCCGAAGGACGACAGCCCGAACTTGTAAGGCGCCTATAATGCTCCGTTATGTAACACAGCTTGACAAAGAGTAGGTACAAGAAAAAGTTAATTTATTTACTAAATATTTCACGCTTCCGGGGGCGGTCGTAAAAATGCTGCAACCTGTGTAAGTGTTGAAATTGAGCGTGTTGCTCTGGAGCAATTTTTCGTTTGCACAGTAGATGCACGCTTGCGTTGCATGAAGTAGTGGAAACGTTGAATATTCCTGCGCAGTGAGAAGGCAACAAAAAGACCCTAACTACTTGAATTAGAGTCATTTGTGGAGCTGGCGGGGGTACCTACGGTGATCCCTTAGCTCCAGTCCTGCAAATA